>Ga0209107_10001787_pt1 | contig 12031 bp, 5 predicted proteins | sample LakErihyJuly2011_2_FD_187460 | JGI IMG/M metagenome (GOLD analysis project Ga0209107, IMG submission 187460) | Freshwater microbial communities from dead zone in Lake Erie, Canada - CCB hypolimnion July 2011 (SPAdes) (version 2) | ecosystem: Environmental > Aquatic > Freshwater > Lentic >... | reverse complement strand
CAATTTATCGATCAGGAGTCAACAGTGGCAAGCCGTGGAAAGCGCTGGAATGCAGCCCGAAAGGCCGTAGATCCAACAGTTCGTTATACCGTCGACCAAGCTGTCGACCTGCTGAAAGCAGGCGCGTCCGCAAAGTTTGATGAAACAGTAGATGTCTCCGTACGTCTCGGAGTCGATCCGAAGCATGCGGACCAGATGGTTCGAGGGGCCGTTGCGTTGCCGCACGGCACCGGCAAGACCGTGCGCGTGTTGGTGTTCGCTCAGGGCGACGCTGCACGTGCCGCGCTCGAAGCCGGCGCTGACTTTGTCGGCGCAGACGACCTCATCGAGAAGATCAACAGCGAAGGCTGGACTGACTTCGACAAGGCCGTGGCAACACGCGACTTGATGGGCAAGGTCGGCAAGCTGGGCCGCGTCCTCGGACCTCGCGGTCTGATGCCGAACCCGAAGATCGGCACCGTCGTTGGACCCGAGCAGATCGCGGAGACCGTTCGCGAGCTGAAGGGCGGCAAGATCGACTTCCGCGTTGAGAAAGCCGGCATCGTTCACGCTGGGATTGGCAAGGCTTCTATGCCCGCCACGGCGCTGCGCGAGAACCTGCTCGCCCTCATGGCGACGTTGATGCGCCTCAAGCCCTCCACCGCGAAAGGCACGTACCTCCGCGGTGCGGCGCTCTCCTCGACGATGGGTGCGGGTATCCGTCTCGACATCAACGACCTCAACCGCCTGGTCGAGGCCTAAGGAGATCCCATGAACCGCACTGAAAAGGCAGAAATCGTCAAGAACTTCGTCGCGAAGACCGGTGGAGTTCCCTTTGTCGTCATCACCGAGTTTCGTGGCACGAAAGTGTCCGAGGTCAACCTGCTTCGGCGGGAACTCGAGAAAAACGGGATGTCGTTCAAGGTGATGAAGAACACGCTCGCGAAGCGTGCCTTCTCCAACGTCGGCGTGGCCGGTCTGGATGTCCATCTGAAGGGCATGACAGGCGTGATCGTCTCGGGCCCTGACGCCATCGCATCCGCCCGAGTCATGAAGGATCTGCTCAAGCCGATCCCGACGATTCAGGTGCGTGCGGGGTTCTTCGATTCCGAAGTGGTAAAAGGAGACGCCGTCAAATTCGTCTCCGAGCTCTCCACCCGGGATGAGATGGCCGCCAAGTTGCTTGGGACCCTCCTCGAGGTACCTCGTCAGCTCCTCCGCGTGCTCAAGGCACACGAAGAAGCCTTGGCAGCCGCAGCAGGCGAGTAGCCGTCGGTCCGCAGGTCCCCAACGGGACCGTAGTCATTCTCCGCGCCCCAGGCGCATCTGTCTTCCTGGCGCCTCTGGCGCTTCCACTTTCAAGTCTTTCTTTCGGAGTTCACCATGTCCCTGTCCCAGTCCGATGTCGTCGACTACATCAAGAACCTCAAGCTCGCCGACGTCAAGGCCCTCGTTGAGACCCTCGAGAAGGAGCTCGGCGTCAGCGCTGCAGCGCCTGTTGGCGTTGCCGTCGCCGCCGGCCCCGTCGCCGTCGTCGAAGAGCAGACCGAGTTCGACGTCATCCTGACCGCCTTTGGCGAGAAGAAGATCGAAGTCATCAAGGCCGTTCGCGAGCTCACTCAGCTCGGCCTCAAGGAAGCCAAGGAGCTCGTCGAGGCAGCGCCCAAGACGGTCAAGACTGGCGTCTCCAAGGAAGATGCCGCGGCAGCCAAGAAGAAGCTCGAAGACGCGGGCGCCAAGGCCGAGATCAAGTAGTTTCGCGCGGGTTCGCCCGCGACCGGCCGGCCTCTCACGAGGCCGGCCTTTCCGGTCCTTAGACCGGTTCCGCTTCGGGTGCTAACGGGCCAGCGTTTATGCTGGTGTAATCCCCATCCATTCGCGTGCGAGCCCCTTCGGGGTGTTGCACATCTCCGGCCGTTCTGGTCGGACTCCCATAAAACGAGGCACACCCCCCGGTGTACCTCCGCAGCCCTGGAGCTTCTGATGGCAAACCTGCTGGCGAACAACTTCAAGTTCCGTCGCTCCTACGCCAAGACCCCGCAGGTCCCGGTGGACAACCTGATCTCCGTGCAGAAAAAGAGCTACGATCTCTTTCTGCAGTCGGAGACCGATGCCGAAAATCGGCAGAACATCGGCTTGCAAGCGGTGTTCAAGTCTGTGTTCCCGATCAAGGACTTCAGCGGCAAGGCCGAACTGCAGTTCATGAGCTACGACCTTGACCAGCCCAAGTACGACGAGGAGGAGTGCCGGGAACGTGGCATGACTTACGCGGCGCCGCTGAAGGTCACTGTCAACTTGGTCGTGTTCGTTGTCGATCCCGAGTCCAATAAGCGCTCGATTCACGACATGAAGGACAGCGAAGTCTTCTTCGGCGAGATCCCGCTGATGACCGACAACGGCACCTTCATCATCAACGGCACCGAGCGTGTGGTTGTGTCGCAGCTGCACCGGTCCCCCGGTATCTTCTTCGACAAGGGCCCGGCCAAGACCGGCGGCGCCGGCAAGACGATATTTACCGCGCGCATCATCCCGAACCGCGGCTCCTGGATCGACTTTGAGTTCGATACCAAGGACATCCTCTACGTGCGCATCGACCGTCGCCGCAAGTTGCCGGCGACCACTCTGCTCCGGGCGCTTGGGTACAACGCGGAGGACATGCTCAACCACTTTTACCAGCGTGAGCGCTATGTGCGCGGCGATGCAGGTTGGACCAAGGATTCTCCTCTGGACCTACTTTCCATCCAGAACGCGAGCGTGGCGGTCAAGGATCCGGCCTCGGGCGAGGTGCTCGTCAAGGAGCAACAGAAGTTCGCGAAGCCCCAGCAGAAGAAGCTGCGCTCTGCCGGCCTGATCAAGACCATCACCGAGCTGGTGGATGGCAAGGAAGGCAAGGTTGAAGTCGCGACGATCCCGGTGCTTGACACTGAGATTCTCAAGCGCGTCAGCGCGTACGACGTGGTGGACATGGAGTCCGGCCGCATCGTCGTCGAGTGCAACGAAGAGTTCACTCAGGAGCACCTCGACGAGATGGCTCGCCTTGGCATCAACGAGGCCGAAGTTCTCTACATCGACGGCAAGTTCGTCGGCAGCTTCCTTCGCGACACGCTCGCCGTCGACAAGATCTCCACCACCGAAGAGGCGGTCATCGAGATCTACCGTCGCCTCCGCCCTGGCGATCCCCCGAACTACGAAGCCGCGCTCCAGCACTTCACGAACTTGTTCTTCAACGCCGAGCGCTACGACCTCTCCCGGGTCGGCCGCAAGAAGCTGAACCACAAGCTCGGCCTCTCGTTCCCTGAAGAGCAGGTCACCCTGACCCGTGAGGACCTCCGCAAGGTGGTCCAGTACTTGATCAACCTCAAGAACAACAACGGCGAGGTCGATGACATCGATCACCTCGGTAACCGTCGTGTTCGTGCGGTCGGTGAGCTGCTCGAGAACCAGTACCGTGTCGGCCTCGTCCGCATGGAAAAGGCGATCAAGGAGCGTATGAGCCTGTCGGAGCTCGAGGCGCTCTCGCCCGCCGACCTGATCAACGCCAAGCCGGTCAGCGCGGTCGTCAAGGAGTTCTTTGGTTCTTCGCAGCTTTCGCAGTTCATGGACCAGACGAATCCGCTCTCGGAAGTCACCCACAAGCGTCGTCTGTCCGCCCTCGGGCCGGGCGGATTGACCCGTGAGCGCGCCGGCTTCGACGTGCGTGACGTGCATCGTACCCATTACGGTCGTATCTGCCCGATCGAGACCCCGGAAGGCCCGAACATCGGTCTGATCGCTTCGTTGTCCACCTACGCTCAGGTCGACAGCTACGGCTTCATCGAGACTCCGTACCGCACCGTCGTGAACGGCAAGCCCTCCGAAGATATCCACTTCTTCTCGGCCCTCGATGAAGAGCTGAAGATCCGCGGCGAGGACCCCTGCATTGCGCAGGCCACCGCGAAGCTTGACGAGAACGGCGTCGTGCTCGAGGACTTCGTCGCTGCACGTAAGGGCGGCGAGTTCGCGATGGTGCCGCGTGAGGCGATCTCGCTGATGGACGTCTCGCCTAACCAGCTGGTCTCTGTCGCCGCATCGCTTGTGCCGTTCCTTGAGAACGACGACGCGAACCGCGCGCTCATGGGCGCGAATATGCAGCGCCAGGCGGTTCCGTTGATCCGCACTGAGGCTCCGCTCGTTGGAACGGGCATGGAACGCTCCGTCGCTCGCGACTCTGGCGTCACCACCACCGCCCGTCGGTCCGGCCTCGTCGATTATGTCGACGGCGGTCGTATCGTGGTCAAGTCCGATGTTGCAGATGACACTTCCAGCGAGGGTATCGGCGACGACGTCGACATCTACAACCTCGTGAAGTTCAGCCGCTCGAACCAGAACACCTGCATCAACCAGCGTCCGGTTGTGCGCGCGGGCGACCGCGTCACGAAGGGCGAGGTCATCGCAGACGGTCCGGCTACCGAGATGGGCGAGCTCGCGCTGGGACAGAACGCGGTCGTCGCGTTCATGCCCTGGCAGGGCTACAACTTCGAGGACTCTATCCTCATCAACGAGCGGCTCGTCGCTGACGACTACTTCACCTCGATCCACATCGAGGAGTTCGAAGTCTCTGCGCGCGACACCAAGCTCGGCAAAGAGGAGATCACGCGGGACATCCCCAACGTGGGCGACGAAGCGCTGCACAACCTCGACGACAGCGGCATCATCCGCGTCGGCGCGGACGTCAAGCCCGGCGACATCCTCGTTGGCAAGATCACCCCCAAGGGCGAGACCCAGCTCTCCCCCGAAGAGAAGCTCCTCCGGGCGATCTTCGGTGAGAAAGCCGGTGATGTGCGCGACACCTCGCTGAAGGTGCCTCCGGGCGTCGAAGGCACGGTCATCGGCGCGCAGATCTTCGCCCGCGAAGGCGTGGAGAAGGACGCTCGCGCTGCCGATATCGAGCAGTGGCAGGTGGCTCGCATCCACCGCGACCGCGACGAGAAGCTCCGGACCGTCCGGGACTCCGCGTCCCGTCAGCTGGCGCGCGTTCTCCGGGGCCACAAGGCCGCGGCGCGCATCCTCGACGACGCGACCTCCGCTGAGGTTGTTGCGCGCGGCGAGGCGTTCACGCCCGACGTTGTCAACCGCCTGACGGTCGACCAGTACGAGCGCATCCAGGTAGACGCCGATCACTCGGTGCAGGACGCGATCTTCAAGCTGATTGACAAGGTTCGCGACAAGGAAGACGAGATCCGCGCCAAGTACACGGCCAAGATCGATCGCCTCACCAAGGGCGACGAGCTCGCCCCTGGCGTGATCAAGATGGTCAAGGTCTACGTCGCGATCAAGCGCAAGCTTTCGGTCGGTGACAAGATGGCGGGTCGTCACGGCAATAAGGGTGTTGTGTCCAAGATCCTCCCGATCGAAGACATGCCGTACCTTGAAGACGGGACTCCCGTGGACATCGTGCTCAATCCGCTCGGCGTGCCTTCGCGTATGAACGTCGGCCAGATCCTCGAGACCCACCTTGGTTGGGGCGCGAAGGGTATGGGCGAGGCCATCGGGCGTATGCTCGAGAACCACCGCGAAGTCGAAGAGCTGCGCGAGTTCGTCAAGAAGGCCTTCGTCAAGCAGCCAGAGGTTCAGGCGTTCGCCACCACCGCGAACGAAGAAGACCTCCGGGCGTTTGCGGCCAAGTACAAGAAGGGCATCACCATCTCGACGCCGGTGTTCGCCGGCGCTGCAGAGCCCGAGATCAAGGAAGCGTTGCTGCTCGGCGGCCGTGAGAAGGGCGGGCAGAGCCTGCTGTTCGACGGACGTACCGGCGAGGCCTTCGCCAACCGTGTCACGGTCGGTGTCATGTACGTGCTGAAGCTCCATCATCTTGTAGACGACAAGATCCATGCGCGCTCCATCGGGCCCTACAGCCTCGTCACCCAGCAGCCGCTGGGTGGAAAGGCCCAGTTCGGCGGCCAGCGCCTCGGCGAAATGGAAGTGTGGGCCCTCGAAGCCTACGGTGCAGCCTACACGCTGCAGGAGTTCCTCACCGTCAAGTCGGACGATGTGCTCGGCCGTACCAACATGTACGAGAGCATCGTCAAGGGCGAGAACATCCTCGCCGCCGGCCTGCCGGAGTCGTTCAACGTGCTCGTGAAGGAGCTCCAGGCCCTCGCCTTGGATGTTGACCTTCAGGAAGACAAGGACGCGGCGTTGCGCCAGTAGCGCGCCAGAGCAGCAATGGGCCTACCCACGGGGGTGGGCCCAACCCCTTTTTACCAGATTTCGTTTCCCCTTATTCGCTTGATTACAAGCGAGGAGCTTCAGTATGAAGGACATCCAAACCGGTTCCGAGAAGCCCAAAAACCCTATCAGCTACACGGCTGTGAAGATCAGCCTCGCCTCGCCCGAAAAGATCAAGAGCTGGTCTTGCGGCGAAGTCAAGAAGCCTGAGACCATCAACTACCGCACCTTCAAGCCTGAAAAAGACGGCCTGTTCTGCGCGAAGATCTTTGGGCCGATCAAGGACTACGAGTGCCTCTGCGGCAAGTACAAGCGGATGAAGCACCGCGGCGTCACCTGCGAGAAGTGCGGCGTTGAGGTCATTCAGGCCAAGGTTCGTCGCGAGCGCCTCGGTCACATCGAGCTCGCTACGCCTGTGGCGCACATCTGGTTCCTGAAGTCGCTCCCCTCGCGCATCGGCAACCTGCTCGACGTGTCGCTGAAAGACCTCGAGAAGGTGCTGTACTGCGAGTCCTACATGGTCACCGACAAGGGTGAGAGCGAGCTTACCGAGGGCGAAATCCTCTCTGAGGAGGACTACCAGGAGTCCATCCGTACTTACGGGTACGGGACCTTCGAAGTCGGTATGGGCGGCGAAGTCGTGCGCCAAGCGCTCGAGCGTCTGGGCATCTCCGACCTCGCGGTCGAGCTCCGCGAGAAGATGAAGAACACCAGCTCCGAGGCTCTCAAGCGCAAGTACGCTAAGCGCTTGAAGATCGTTGACGCGTTCCTCGCGAGCGGCAACAAGCCAGAGTGGATGATGATGACCATCGTTCCGGTCATCCCTCCCGACCTGCGCCCCCTCGTTCCCCTCGACGGTGGCCGTTTCGCTACCTCCGACTTGAACGACCTTTATCGGCGCGTGATCAACCGTAACAACCGGTTGAAGCGTCTGAACGACCTCAACGCTCCCGAGATCATCATCCGCAATGAAAAGCGGATGCTCCAGGAAGCCGTAGACGCGCTGTTCGACAACGGACGCCGTGGAAAGGTGTTCACCGGGCCCAACAAGCGCCCGCTGCGCTCGCTCTCCGAGATGCTCAAGGGCAAGCACGGTCGCTTCCGGCAGAACCTGCTCGGCAAGCGCGTGGACTACTCCGGTCGTTCGGTCATCGTCGTCGGTCCTGAGCTGCGGCTGCACCAGTGCGGTCTGCCCAAGAAGATGGCGTTGGAGCTGTTCAAGCCGTTCATCTACGCCAAGCTCGAAGAGCGCGGCCTCGTCACCACCATCAAGGCGGCGAAGAAGATGGTCGAGCGCGAAGAAAACGAAGTTTGGGACATCCTTGAGGGCGTGATTCAGGAGCATCCGGTGATGCTCAACCGCGCACCGACGCTGCATCGTCTCGGCATCCAGGCGTTCGAGCCTGTGTTGATCGAAGGCAAGGCCATCCAGCTGCACCCGCTCGTATGTACGGCCTTCAACGCCGACTTCGACGGCGACCAGATGGCTGTACACGTGCCCCTCTCGATCGAAGCTCAGATCGAGTGCCGCGTGTTGATGATGTCGACCAACAACATCCTCTCGCCCGCCTCCGGCAAGCCGATCATCCAGCCCAGCCAGGACGTAGTCCTTGGTTGTTACTACATGACCCGCGAGCGCAAGTACGCCAAGGGTTGGGGATCCCGCTTCGAGAGCCCCGCTGAAGTCGAGATGGCCTACGACGCAGGCCAGGTGCACTTGCAGGCCCCTGTGTACGTTCGTCTGCCCGCGCCGCAGCTGGACGTGCGCATCATCGAGCACATCACCGACCTGAAGGACGCGCATCTGTTCGTCGGTGTCGACCTGCCCAGCGAGAAGAAGAGCTCCAGCGCGCGCTCGCAAGTTTGGCACTTCCACCGCGGCGAGGTCAACCGCTACGACGCCAACACCATCGTCCCCGAAGTGTCGAGCCTCGGCGGCGACGTTGCGGTGAGCATCGACGGAGGCGCGGTCAGCCGCACCGACGTCTACGCGACGATCTCGATGTTCCACGAAGCATCCGCGGGCTCTGCGCCTGCGGGTCTCGCCGCAGCCAGCAAGCTCGGCCAGATCGGCTTCGCGGTCGGCAATGGCAAGGGCGCTCCTGGTCTCGCGACCGTGGTGCACGGCTCCGCCGAGAGGGTCACCCTCGAGGTCGAGGGCCTCACCATCGTGGGCTACCGCCTCCCCGAGCTGCGCGGCAACAAGCGCGTGGTCGGTCTCGTCGCTCCTTCGCTCGCGGTGGACGCCAAGGGCAAGGTGCTCGTCGATGCGCGGTTGAACTCCTCGCGTCGGCTGGACCTGCTCAGCGCCGGCATCTCTGCGCTGCGTAAGGCCTTCGGCGAAGACCTCGTCGCGGTCATCGCTTCCGCGGGCTTCTTTGGTTGGCAGGGCGAAGTTCCGCTCTACACCGACGCTGCCCAGAAGCGCAAGGGCCTCGAAGGCGCGGGCCAGCTGGTCAAGACCACGGTCGGCCGGGTCATCTTCTTCGCGAACGTCGTTCCCGAGAAGCTCCCGTTCTCCATCGTCAACCGCCCGCTTGGCAAAAAGCAGCTCGGCGAGCTGATTGACCGTTGCTACCGCGTCTGTGGCGCAAAAGAGACCGTTCTGATGGCAGACGCTCTGCTCCAGATGGGCTTCAAGCAGTCCACCGTCGCCGGCATCTCGATCTGCATCGACGACATGCGGATCCCTGCCATCAAGGCCTCCTTGCTTGAGAAGGCCACCACCGAAGCGCGTGAGAAGGAGAGCGACTACAACGAAGGTCTCATCACGATGAAAGAGCGCTACAACATGGTCGTCGACATCTGGTCGAAGGTCACGGACGAGCTCTCCAAGGCGCTGATCACCGAGATCAAGACTGAGCCGGTCACCAACCCCGACTCCGGCAAGGTCGAGACTCAGGATTCGTTCAACGCGATCTGGATGATGGTCGACTCCGGCGCACGTGGTTCCACCACGCAGATCCGCCAGCTCGCCGGGATGCGAGGCCTGATGGCCAAGCCGAACGGCGAGATCATCGAGACCCCGATCACCGCGAACTTCCGCGAAGGTCTCACGGTTCTGCAGTACTTCATCTCCACCCACGGCGCTCGTAAGGGCCTCGCGGACACGGCCTTGAAGACCGCAAACTCCGGCTACCTGACCCGTCGTTTGGTCGACGTCGTCCAGGACACGATCATCACCGCGCGTGACTGTGGCACCCTGCAGGGTATGGAGATTCGCTCCCTCATCGAAGGCGGCGAGGTCATCGAGCACGTCGGCGAGCGCGTCCTTGGACGTGTGGCAGCTGAAGACATCACCGACCCGTACACCCTCGAGATGTTGGTCCGTCGCGACCAGCTCATCGACGAAGCGACCGTCGACAACGTCGTCGCCGCTGGCGTCGATCGGGTTCGCATCCGCTCGGTTCTGACCTGCGATATGCGCTGGGGCGTGTGCGCGATGTGCTACGGACGCGACCTCGCGCGTGGCAAGCTGGTCAACGTCGGTGAAGCCATCGGCGTCATCGCAGCCCAGTCCATCGGCGAGCCGGGCACGCAGCTCACCATGCGTACCTTCCATATCGGCGGTGCTGCATCCGCCGGTGCGACTGAGTCCTACCTTGAGTTGAAGACTTCGGGTCATGCCAAGTACTCCGAGGCTCTGACCACCGTAGACAACCGTTCGCTGGTGCTCGGCGGTGGTGATCTTGTGGCGACGGCCGATGCCGGCGGCAAGATCGTCGTCACTTCGCGTAACGGCGAGCTCCACATCCTCGACGACCGCGGCCGCATCCGTGAGAAGTACGGCATCCCTTACGGTGCCAAGCTCCTCGTCCGCGACGGCGCCAAGGTCAATGCCCGCGATCGCGTGGCGGAGTGGGACGGCTTCAGCAGCCCCATCCTCGCGTCCGACAACGGCTTCGTGGAGTTCGAGGACTTCGATGAGGTCGTCAAGATCTCCGTTGACAAGGTCACCGGCCGCCAGACCCGCGAGGTGGAAGACTTCCGCGATACCGACAAGCGTCCGCGCATCGTCATCAAGGAAAAGACCACCGAGAAGGCCAAGCAGAAGGCCCGGTACTTCCTGATCCCCCAGACCAAGGTCGAAGTGGAGAAGGGACAAGAGGTGTTCCCTGGCGACGTGTTGGCGAAGATCCCGCGTGAGAGCTTCAAGACCAAGGACATCACCGGCGGTTTGCCGCGGGTTGCCGAGCTCTTCGAAGCCCGCAAGCCCAAGGAGGTTGCGGTCATCACCGAGGTCGCCGGTACCGTGGTGTTCGGCAAGGACACCAAGGGCAAGCGCCGCATCATCATCGTGCCGGAAGGCAAGACGGCCTCGGACGGGAAGGAATACCTGATCCCGAAGGGCAAGAACATCGTCGTCAACGAGAACGACTACGTTCGCGCTGGCGATGCGTTGATGGACGGCGCGGCCAACCCGCACGACATCCTGAAGATCAAGAAGGAGATGGCGCTCGCGAACTACATGGTCGACGAGATCCAGGAGGTCTACCGCCTGCAGGGTGTCAAGATCAACGACAAGCACATCGAGGTCATCGTGCGTCAGATGCTGCGTCGCGTCCGCGTTCGTCACCCCGGGGACACCGATTTCCTGGTCGACGAGGCGGTCGAGAAGCACAAGTTGGACGAGGCGAACGAGCTCGTTGTGGCGAAGGGCGGCCGTCCGGCCACCACCGAGCCCCTGCTGCTCGGCATCACCAAGGCCTCGCTGTCTACCGACTCCTTCCTGTCGGCGGCCTCCTTCCAGGAGACCACCCGCGTGCTCACCGAAGCCGCGATCAACGGGCGCACTGACACGTTGCGCGGTCTCAAGGAGAACATCCTCATGGGCCGTCTCATCCCCGCAGGTACCGGCTTTGCCGCCTACCGCAAGCTCGGGATGCTCGTCAACGACAAGGCGATGATGCTCGGCGCAGAAGAAGAAGAAGCGGTGTAGTTCGCCCTCGGGCCTAGCACCGGGAGGGAGTCTCGCTACGGCGGGCTCCCTCCCTTCGCTTTTGGAGTCGACGGTTTTGTGGGAAGGGCGGCGCGGGTTCGGGGGGATGCTCGGCCGCGTTCGGGCCCGACGCGCTACGGCGCAGTGTAAAGCATCTCGACGCTCAGTCCATCGAAGGTGTAGCTGACGGTGCCATCGACGGCGTAATTTATCATGGGCGTGCCCTGGGTCACGGTCGCTTCCTGGCCCACCATTACGGTGACTGATGGCGACCGGACCAGCTTTTCGCGGTGGCGGCGCGTCTCGTAGAAGCGCGTGTCGAGCCTTACCTGCGGTACGCAGTCGGTGCAGCCGACGGGGATGGCCACCGGCGTGACCTCGACCTCAAAGCGCATCTTGCCGCCTTGTAGAGTGATCCCGGGCAGGATCCCCGGCTGTACCGCGTGGTAGGTCAGCGCCACGTTGGGGTTTCCGGTCTGTTGCAGCACCACGGCTAGGTCATCGGCGCGGGCAGCGGAGGTGAACGTCTGCAGCGCACCAAGCAGGGACATCAGGACAAGCATGGAGGATTCCGGTAAGGGTCAGAGTATACATGTTCAGCACTGGAAAAGGGGCGGCGCGCTGACCATCGCCGGGGTCGGAGCGCGGGCGCGCAGCGCGGGGATTCCGCGCGCTGCCAGTGACACCCAACGGCCGCCTCCCACGACGAGGTGGTCCAGAAAGCTGACGCCGATCACCTCGGCGGCTCGTTGGTGACCCGCGTCGGTAAGGTGGACTGGGTCCTCCGTTCCCCACACACGTTTTCAGTACCGATCGAAGGGAGATCAGTGTTTTCTTTTTAGGCATGTACCTACATACAAAGTTGACTTTCCGTTTTTGATCCAGTTGAAGATAAACTGTGTCCCT
>Ga0209107_10001786_pt1 | contig 12031 bp, 11 predicted proteins | sample LakErihyJuly2011_2_FD_187460 | JGI IMG/M metagenome (GOLD analysis project Ga0209107, IMG submission 187460) | Freshwater microbial communities from dead zone in Lake Erie, Canada - CCB hypolimnion July 2011 (SPAdes) (version 2) | ecosystem: Environmental > Aquatic > Freshwater > Lentic >... | reverse complement strand
GCGCATGAGTTTGGTTAGCATTCAAATTTTTTCATGGGGTGAAGAGGTCTATTCCACCTGTGAAATGCAGAATTGCGTCATGATCAAGTTCAAGGGCCAGTCCTGGATTTTTCGAGATTTCCAATTTGCCTTCACTATCAAGAACCCAAGGCTTTGAAACTATGGCATCTATGTAAGCAGAACCAGTGCAATATTCAACTAATTCGGTACGAGGGAGGGCAGCAGCGAGTTGTAAATCAACTGCTAAGCCAACGGCTGTGTTCCATCCATGAGGAATAACCTGCACGAAATTATCTTCGGCAGTTTGGGCTATGCGAATAAATTCACTTATACCGCCCACCTTTGTTACATCAGGCTGAATAATATTTACCAACCGCTTAATTAAGTACGGTTGAAAACTCTGCCGGCGAGTAAGAACTTCACCGCCACTAATTGGAACAGGACTCAATGCAGTTAATTCTGCAAATCCATCGTAGTCATCTGGTGACATCGCTTCTTCGAACCATGCGACGTTATATTCCTGCAACATGTGCGCCGTGTTTATTGCCCACTTTGCATCGCTGTGCCAGTAAGCATCACTTCCACCGGCATCGACTGCAAGTAGCGCATCTTCGCCAATAGTTTTTCTTGCCGCGGCTACAATCGCACGGTCAACTTCTTTGCTTACTCGACCGAATGGGCCCCAACCAATTTTGTATGCAGTGAAGCCTTGGTCTTTAAGTTTGTTTAGAACTGGAATTAAATCTTTAGGTTCCTGCATCAAAACTGAGGCATAAGGCCGAACTTTGTCGCGATAGCGCCCACCTAATAATCTTGAAAGTGGTTGCTTTGTAACTTGTCCCAAGATGTCCCATAGCGCAATATCAATCCCACTAATTGTGTTGGTAACCGCTCCGCCGCGTCCTTGCCAGAAGGTATTTTGGTGCAGCTTCTCCGAGACTCGGATTGGCTCGATAGCGCTTTCGCCAATAAATTGATCCTTCAGCAATTCAAGTGAAGCTAAAACTAGGGCCTCACTCGTAAAAACACTGCCTACGCCTACAAGACCTTCGCTGGTATGAACACTTATGAGCGTATGGACGACGTCGGTGGGTGTTAGCTCATGCGACCAGCCCCCAGCGGGTGTTTCGCCTCTGAGGCCAGCCGCTCTAATCTCACGAATAATCATGCGACCTCCTTGAACCATCGGGAATAGAGGGAAAAGTAACCCAAAAATTAGGTATCGTCAACTGTTGACAATCTACGATTTGGGGGCAGACTTCTCACAATTGCTTCAAGATTCGTTTCTTGGTGCAAGAAACGAAATGAAAACCATCCCAACTGATAGGAGATCTATGAAAACGCTTGAAAGTCGGTTTTCGCCTAAAAGCGCTCTAATGATTGCTCGGAGAAACCTTCGAGTTGGAGTTGCTGTAATGGTAGGCGCGTCTTTAGTTCTAGCTTCAACAGCTGTTGTTGCAACAACTGCTTCAGCAGCACCAAGTGGACAATTAATTATTGCAAACGGTGAACCAATCACTGCTGCATATTATGATCCACATTCTGCATTTGGATTAGTAGATGCACAACTTGGATCACTTCTTTATGACACTCTCTTAGTAATGGATAAGAAAGGCAACGTAGCTCCAAGCCTTGCTAAAAGTTACAAGCGAGTATCAAAGACTCAAGTTGATCTAGTAATTCGTACAGGTGTTAAGTTTCACGACGGTACGCCAGTAACCCCTGCTGATGTTGCAGCAAGTATCAACCGTGTAATGGCACCTGCTTCTCCATTAGCTTTTGCTCTGCTTATGGCTCCCGGGAAAGCAACCGTAAGCGGAAACACTGTAAAAGTAGTAACCGAGAAGCCATTTGGAGCGCTAGAAAACTCCTTAGCTGTATTGGCAATTGTTTCTTCTGCGGATATTGCAAAGCCAGATAACTGGAAAGCAACCGGAAACGGAAGCGGACCATATACATTCGTTTCAAATAAGAATAATGATCTAACTGTTGTAGCAAATGATGATTACTGGGGCGATAAGCCTAAGATTAAAACTATAATCCTTCGCTACATTGAAGATACACAAGCTCGCCAGAGCGCACTTCTGACCGGCCAGGTAGATATGTCTACCCGTGTTGGACCTCAGGAAATTGCGGGAGTCAAGGGAAACAGTGACTTCAATGTGTTCTCAAACCAAGGACCACCTTCACAAATCATTCAGATTTGGCGCGATGGCGGCGCATTGAAGGATCCAAAATTGCGTAGAGCAATCAGTTATGCGATTGATCGCAAGACAATCTCTGAAAAAATTCAAGGTGGAATGAATCCTCTTGCCTACAACGGCATGCCAACAAATATGCCGTTCTACAAGGCCGCTGTTGAAAAATATGAATATAACCCTGCAAAGGCTAAATCATTAATCAAATCACTTGGTTACTTCAACAAAGTTACATTGACTATGTCAACAAGTAGCTTGGTTCCTAAGCAAGCTGAAATCGATCAGGCAATTGTTGGTTACCTAAAAGCTGTAGGAATCAACGTAAAGGTTACTAAGTTGGAAGTTGGAAAATTCCGTACAACTTACCCTGATTACGACATCTCACTTAACACAATTGCAACCTTCAATAATGATCCAAGCTTCTCCCTTGGTCTATATGCAGGTGGAATCGGTAAAGCTATCTTCGGATGGGAAGATTCAGAAATGGATCGACTATTCGCGGCTCAGCGCGATGATTCCGGCGCAACTCGTGCAGGTAAAGTTAACCTAGCTCAAACATACCTATGGAAGATGGCAAGAACTTTATGGGTAAGCGATGAGAACTGGGTATTCATTGCCAATAAGAGAGTGAAGAACTACGAGCGCTCACCACTAGTAGGTGAAGCGTTAATAGTTAATGCGTCTGTAAGTTAACAGACAAGTTAGTTAGTTAGGAGACGGATACAGTGAGATACTTTTTTTCGCGAGTTGCGCAATCTCTCGTGATAATTGGCGGCATCACTGTATCCGTCTTCTTTATGCTCCGATTTACTGCAGGAGATCCTGCCCGGATCAGAGGAAATATTTTTTCAAGTAATGAAGTTCTCGAATCGTATCGCCGTCAATTTGGCACAGACCGAACCGTTGCGGAGCAGTTTTACTCCTTTTTAAAAGGAGCAATCCGCGGAAATTTGGGAGATAGTTTTCGATACCAACAGCCTGTAACTGAATTAGTTTTACCGGCACTGCGAAATACCATGTTATTGGGATTCGTGGCCTTATTAATTTCGATCACTTTTGCAATTATTCTCGGAACAATATCTGCCCGCAATCCAAAGGGTTTAGTAGCAAGGGCCAGTGGAGTTTTAGCGATTTTTGGACAGAGCGCACCGCTCTTCTGGGTTGGTCTGCTGCTAATTAATGTTTTTGCCTTGAAGTTAGGATGGTTGCCATCAGGTGGATTGACCAGTTGGAAGAATTTAGTCTTGCCGTCGATAACTCTGGCATTAAGCATCTTGCCTTCGCAGATGCGAGTTTTAGCAGCGAGTGTAAAAGCAGAGATGGATGAAGATTATGTAAGAACTGCTCATGCTTTTGGTCTTTCTTCAAAAAAGGTTTATTTCGTCCACGTTTTACGTAATGCCTGCCTGCCACTTTTGACTGTTATTGGAAACGACATGGGAATGCTACTCGGTGGCGCAATTGTTGCTGAAGTTGTATTTAACTTCCCTGGTATTGGAACCTTAGCTCTAATCGGTTTGAACGCTCGAGATTATCCGCTTTTGCAAGGAGTCACAATCGTTGCAGCGTGCACTTTTGTAATCATAAATTTGATAGTTGATCTTTTGTATACGGTAATCAATCCGCGCGTGCGGTTGGGAGCTTCTAAATAATGAGAAATTTTATTAGAGAGAACACCTTATTATTTTTCAGCACATTATTAATGTCTATAATATGTATTGCTGCAATCTTCGGTCCGCTTTTTATTCCTGATCCATTAGCGCAAGATCTTATTAATTCTATGCTGCCGCCACTTTCTGATGGTCACATACTTGGGACCGACCCTCTTGGTAGGGATATTTTTAGCCGGATAGTAAGTGGCGCCAGGGTTTCCTTAATTGTTTCACTTTTAGGAATGATTGGCTCTTTAACTGTTGGAACAATTATGGGCTTAGTTTCAGGAGCACGAAACAAGTGGATTGCATGGGGAAGTGACCGACTAATTGATATCCAGATGGCTTTTCCATACATTTTGTTGGCAATTGTTATTGTCTCAGCAACAACAGCTTCGATTCCAGTCCTGATTTTTCTAATGGTTTTAGCTGGCTGGGCATCTGCAGCGCGAGTCATAAGAAGTATCGTGCTTAGTGAACGACCAAAAGACTATATAAAAGCAGCATCACTTGTAGGTGCAAATCAAAAGCGAATTCTAGTTAAATACATTGGTCCATCACTCGTGCCTGCAATTTTAACAATCGCTCCATTACAAGCCTCAGCAATGATTGTCATGGAAGCCACACTTTCTTTCCTTGGGCTCGGTGTGCAACCACCAACTCCAAGTTGGGGCGGAATGTTGCTAGAAGGCAAGGTTTATCTAAGCCAGGCTTGGTGGTTAACCACAATTCCTGGAATTGCAATTGCAATCACCTGCGCAGCGCTGATTGGAATCGGCGAAGGCTTGTCAATTAAATTGCGTGGGGATCGTCGTAGAAGAATCGATCCATCTAAAAGCGAAAATTCAAGTTCAGAAGGCTCGGCAAAATAGTGAATAAGAATAATTTGCTCTCAATTAAGAATTTAACAATAAGTTTAGAGGGAAGACCAAACACGTCACCGATAGTTCAAGATTTGAATTTTGAAGTGAATGCAGGTGAAGTTCTAGGGATTGTAGGAGAATCCGGTTCAGGTAAATCCCTTACGGGATTATCGATACTTAACATGCTCCCTAAGGGAGTTTATATCTCCGCTGGTCAAATTCTGGCCGATGGCAAAGATATAACAAAATCTGAGAAGAAGCTTTTAAGAACCTATAGAGGTACATTGTTTTCAATTGTATTTCAGGATCCAGGATCAGCTCTCAATCCAAGTAGGACTATCGGGAAATTACTGTCTGATGTTGCACGCGCCCATGGTAATTCTTCTAAAGGAAATATTCGTGAAAAAAGTATAGAGATGTTAAAAGATGTTGGATTTCCTAATCCAGAGGAACGTTTGAAGAGCTTTCCATTTCAACTTAGCGGGGGTTTAAGGCAGCGAGTTGCAATAGCTATGGCTCTAATTAATCGTCCTAAAATTTTAATTGCTGACGAGCCGACCACTAGCCTCGATGTTTCCGTGCAAAAAGGAATCTTAGATCTAATTCGTAGGCGAACTATTGAAGATGGAATTGGCTGCATCTTTATCAGTCATGATCTCGGGGTAATTGCAGAAGTTGCCGACAGAGTAATGATTATGTATTCGGGTCAAGTTGTAGAAGAAGGCCCAATGGCAAGTGTGTTAACTAATCCTAAACACCCCTATACACGTGGATTAATTGCCTCGGCACCAAGTATGAAAAGTTCGTTAGCCCAGCCGCTGAGACCGATTCCAGGTTCTTTGCCACCAGTAGGTAGAACACCTAGTGGATGCGCTTTTCAGGATCGGTGCCCAGAAAAAGCACTTGGGGATTGCAATGCTGCAAACCCAACTTGGTTTAATGATGCTAATAATCAATCGCATCGCTGGCTATGTCATTCGGAGGCTAAAAAATGAAACCGATTTTGGAAGCATCAAGTGTGAAAAAACAATTTAAAGGACGCGGTCGTTCCCTTGATGTTATGGCTCTAGACGGCGTTGATTTTCTAATTCACCCAGGAGAAGTTATCGGAATTGTCGGTGAAAGTGGCTCAGGTAAAAGCACACTCTCCAGAATCCTTGTAGGAATCGAAAAAGCGACAGAAGGAAAAGTCTTGCACAATGGCGAAGCTGTTGAATCCCCAGACGATTGGCAAAAATTGCGTTTGGATATTCAGTACATCTTCCAAGATCCATTTCTTTCATTGGCTCCACACATGACAGTTGGGCAGAGCATTCGTGACGGCCTTGATATTCGTGGTGAGGGAACGCCTCTAGAACGCGATGAACGAGTAAGTAAAATTCTCGAGTTAGTGGGCTTAAAAGCCTCCGATGCCAACTCTTATCCCGCAGTCTTCAGTGGGGGACAGAAGCAGCGAATATGTTTGGCTCGTGCACTAATTCTCAATCCAAAAGTTATTATCTGCGATGAAATAGTTTCCGGGCTTGATGTTTCCGTACAAGCTCAAATTTTGAATCTCCTTGTTGAGCTTAATCAAAAAAATGGGGTTGGATTAATATTTGTTTCCCATGACTTGAGAGTTGTTAAATACCTATGCCAAAGAATCATCGTGATGCATCAAGGGCTAATTGTGGAGGCTAACAACACTGAAGAATTGTTCTCCAATCCAAAGCACGAGTACACACAACATTTACTAAGTAGTGTCCCTGCCGGATTATCAATTGCAGGTGTTTAATTCATGGAAAAATGGGATCGAAACTGGGGATGTCGAGTTGATATCGATGGCAAATCTCGTGGCTGGGAAATTGCGGTAATTCAGAATGCTAAGTTGCGAGTATCAATTCTTGTTGGCAAAGGCTGTGATGTAGTTGAAGTCTTATACAAACCGACTGATTTAGATTTAACGCCAAGGACAGGGCGTGGCTTGCGGCGTCGCGATGAGGCAATTGCGGCGCCATGGTCTGAAATGGGTTCATTTCTTGATCAATACGAAGGTGGCTGGCAAGAGATTCTGCCTCACGGTGGACAACCAGGTGATTTTCAAGGGGCAAGGTTTGCGCAACATGGAGAATCATCCAGATTGCCTTGGACGGTTTGTATTACTGAAAATACGCCGGAGCGCGTTGAAATTCTCTGCACCTCACGTCTATCAATCATGCCGTTCTATTTAGAAAAAAGATTTAGCCTAAGTAGTAGCGATGCAGTTTTGAATATGGCGACAACGGTAAAAAATGAAGGTGCTGTCGAACTACCGTTAATGGCAGGACATCATTTAGCTTTTGGCTCACCATTTGTTGGACCTGGGTCAATTATCTCCATGCCAGAGGGAACAACTTATGCAGCACATGGTGCAACTGTTTTTGAATCTGGTCGACGAAGCAATGGCGAATCCGGAATATGGCCAGAGATGATTAGTGACACCGGGGACAAAATTGATATGCGTGAATTGCCCGCTTCGGGCACTAAGAGCGATTTACATTACATAAAACCATCGCAAGGTTGGTACACGATATCTTCTCAAGATTCTTCAATTGTTGCGAAAGTAAATTGGAGTCTTGAATCTCAACCTTATCTCTGGTTCTGGCAAGAATTCGGCGCTGGAAAAACTTACCCCTGGTGGGGTATGGAGTATTTAGTTGGCCTAGAACCTTGGACAAGCGCGCCTGGTACTGGACTATCCGATGCAGTTGCAGCGAAGACAGCTCGCGTTCTTAATCCCGGGGAAAGTTTATCTAGTGAACTATCCGTGCAAATAAGCGAAAGGAATATGAAATGAGAGTACTAGCAATAGGAGCACACCCAGACGATGTTGAAATTCTTTGTAGTGGAACTTTGGCGCTCTGTGCCGAGCGAGGCGATCAAGTATTTATAGCAATTGCAACAAATGGAGATGTTGGCACAGGAGATCCTGCCATCACTCGAGAGCAAATAGCTGCAATTAGACATGCAGAAGCTAAAAAATCAGTTGCAACTATTGGTGCAACTTTGATTTGGATGGGATTTGATGACGAGTGGCTGTTTAACAATTTAGAAACTAGAACGCGTTTCATCGATGCCATTCGAGAAGCAAGGCCAGATGTAATGATTATTCATGATGCAAATGACTATCATCCAGACCATCGTATTGCAGGAGAAATTGCGCGAGATTGTCGTATCCCAGCGAGTGTTCCTCTTGTAAAAACAAAATTTCCCGAGACGCCAATCCCTACTGTATTTGCAATGGACACACTTTTAGGAAATAGTTTTGAGCCCGAGATTTATGTTAATGTCTCGCCCGTGATTGAAACCAAGAAGAAGATGCTTCTCTGTCATGACAGTCAGGCAGCATGGTTACAACATGTTTATGGCACACAAATTACAGATAATATGTTGATACAAGGAAGATTTAGAGGCGCACAAGCAGGATGCGAATATGCGGAAGGTTTTAAATTGATGCACGATTGGCCCCATACCGGAGATTCGAGGCTGTTGCCATAAAAAAGCTAAAAATAAAATTAGTTGAATCCGATGGCAGTGAGTTGCCCGTTCTTAATAGAAGTCAGTCCACTATGCGATCTGGAATCACAGAAGCACTTCGTCTGCGTATTATCGACGGAACATTTTCCCCTGGGATAAGAATTTCTGAAGATTGGGTCGCGCGTGAAATGGGCGTAAGTAGAGGCCCAGTTCGCGAATCAATTCGCGAATTGGAAAACGAAGGACTTCTAATTGTGCTTCCATACAGAGGCACTTTTGTTAATGAGATTTCAACTACAGAACTACGTAAAACTCTGATACCTATCCGCCTAATTTTGGAGCAACAAGCGTGTGCAGTAGCGCTTCCGAATATGACAGAAGCGAATTTTCAAGTTTTAGCGGGAATAGTCGATGAAATGAGAGTGGTTGCAAAGAAGAAAGATCTCGACACTCTTGTAAAGTTAGTAGAACTTGATGTTCAGTATCATCAATACATAATGAATTTGAGCGAGCAGTATCATGCAATTCAATTGTGGAATAACATCCAGCCTAGAATTCGAGTTGGATTTTATCGCCTCGGACTCCGACACAATGATTTTCAGGAGATAACAGCTGAACATGACAAACTGTTAGATGCACTTCGTTCAAAAAATTCTAAGATAGTTTTTCCGGCCCTAGAACACCATATTTGCACAGACCAGTTCAGATTGCTTGACCGTATTGAAAGTGAAAAAAGCTAAGACTTAAATTCTTTAAGAATCTTTAAAATGTTATCGGAAATATATTTCCTAAGAGTATTAGCATCATCAATATACTTTTGATAATTGAAAAATCCATGAATCATTCCAGGAAAATCTTTATAAACAACGTGATTTCCAGATTGTTCTAATTTACGTGCATATTCGCTTCCATCCTCCCGCAGAACATCAAATTCAGCAGTTATGAGAATAGTTGGCGGTAACTTACTTAAGTTCTCTGCTGAGTGCGGTACTGCGTAGGGATTGACCAAATCTGATTTGCTATTTAAATATTGCTCCCAAGCCCATTTAATGCCTGCCTGGGTAGAACCGAATCCTGTGGCATTTGGAACATCAGGAGTCGCAACATAACTAGGGCTATTGGCTGGATAGATTAACAATTGATATGCAACATCGAACTTTCCTTGATCTCTTGCTTTTATTGCCACACCGGATGCAAGATTTCCGCCGGCACTATCTCCACCTATACCTATTTTTTTGCTGTCAATTAAAAGTTCTGCCGAATTAGCAAAGGTCCATTCAAGAGCCGAATAACAATCATCAAAAGGAATCGGAAATTTATGTTCCGGCGCTTTCTGATAGTTAACGGCGATTACAACCGAATTAGTACTTTCTGCAATTGCAGATAGTTGTGGGCTATAACGGTTAATGTCATAGGCAACCCAGCCACCACCATGAAAGTAAACGAGACCATTAAATGGGCCATTCCCCTTGGGAATATAAAGGTTTACAGGCAAATCCGCGGTGGGGGATGTTAAGTATCGATGCTCAATGCGAACGCCCGGAGTTAATGGCCCCGCTAAATCATCATCAAGATGTGACATCGCGCGATATTCAACAAGATTGGTAGTGATGTCAGGCGCATCTAAACTTTCTTGCGCCTTTAAAAACGCTTTAGCTTGCGGATGCAATGGCATGATTCTATTTTATTTCATAAAATCATTAAGCTTTGTAGTTTTTGAAGTGGTTCGTAATAGAACCAATTCCCTCAATACCAGTCTTAACTACTTCGCCACCCTTTAAATACTTCTCGGGCTTGAAGCCCATACCAACACCTTGTGGTGTTCCAGAGTTAATGATGTCGCCAGCATGTAGTTCCATAACTTGTGACAAATACCAGACGCAGTAATTGATATCGAAGATCATGTCACTGGTATTTGAATCTTGACGAGATTCGCCATCAACAGTGCACCAGAGGCGAAGATTTTGTGGATTCTTTAATTCATCTGTAGTGACAATCCATGGTCCTACTGGATTAAATGTTGGGAAAGATTTTCCTTTAACCCATTGTCCTGAACGTTCAACCTGCCAGTAGCGCTCTGAAACATCTTGCGAAACTGTATAACCAAGAATGTAATCGGCTGCCTCTTCTGGTGATTTCAAATAAAGTGCGCGCTTCTTTATTACGACGCAGATTTCAACTTCATAATCTGTCTTTACTGAGTTTGGCGGGATAATGACATCGTCATTACCACCGATAACAGTGTCAGGTGCCTTCATAAAAATAATTGGTTCAACTGGTGGGGTAGCGCCAGTCTCAAGTGCATGCTGCTTATAGTTCAAACCAATACATATTGCTTTAGTTGGACGAGCAACTGGCGAACCTAAACGGTAATCAGAAATCTTTACTTTTGGGCGAGATGTGAGATCTAGCTTCTTAACTTTCTCTAGCGCACCATTCTCAAGTTCAACACGATTCCAATCCGCAATTACATCATCAACAAACACTGCTTCGGTGTCATTTAAAACAACGGCAGGTTTTTCTTTATTGAATTCGCCAAGGCGTGCAATGCGCATTTGATCCCCTTTTTCATTGAGATTTATTGAGGTGTTGAGTAATTGAAATTTAGCCCCTTAATTAAATAATACAAAATGGCCAAAATGTGAGATGAATCGACTTGTAGGACTAGTAGGAGTTGTTGTAGTAGACGCAGAAGTTCTCTGAGGAGTAGATTCCGCGCATGAGCGAAGAGGTATTCAAGAGACGTAGTGAGAATTGGTTCAAGGCCGAAGGCAAGCACGGATATATCTATCGTGAGCGATTCCGCAATATGGGATTCGGCTCCGAGGTGTTTTCCGATAAACCAGTAATTGGTATCGCAACAACATGGTCTGAACTAAATCCTTGCAATGCTCACCTTGATCGCGTCGCTGAAGCAGTAAAGCGCGGAGTCTGGGAGGCCGGTGGTTTTCCACTCGAGTTTCCAACAATGTCACTCGGTGAACCAGTTATGCGTCCCACAACAATGTTATGGCGCAACTTGCTTGCAATGGAGACTGAAGAGTTAATTCGTGCAAATCCATTAGATGGCGTTGTCTTGCTTGCTGGTTGCGATAAGACACCACCAGGAATGTTGATGGGCGCAGCTTCAGTTAATCTTCCAACTTTAATGATTACTGGTGGGCCGATGTTAAATGGTCGCTACAAAGGTGAAACTCTGGGGTCTGGAACTGTGGTTTGGAAATACTCCGAACAAATTCGCGCAGGTAAATTAAGTATTGAAGAATTTTTCGCAATGGAATCTTGCTCTGCACGTTCTAACGGCTCTTGCATGACAATGGGAACTGCGTCAACGATGGCTTGCGTTACTGAAGCACTTGGTGTTCAACTTCCAGGCAGCGCAGCAATTCCTGCAGTAGATGCCCGTCGCTTCTCAACATCACAAGAAGCTGGTCGCCGAATTGTGCAAATGGTTTATGACGATCAAGTTCTTTCAAAGGTATTAACCCGTGAGGCTTTCGAAAATGCAATCAAAGTCAATGCTGCAATCGGTGGTTCAACCAACGCTGTAGTTCACTTGCTTGCAATCGCTGGACGTATCGGCGTAAAGCTTGAACTCGATGATTTCGATTCGCTTGCTCGCGAAGTTCCAGTCCTTGTGAATTTGATGCCATCAGGTAAATATTTGATGGAAGAGTTCTTTGATGCCGGCGGACTTCCTGCAGTAATGAAGGAAATTGAAGGTATGTTGCATACCGAACACATCACGGTTTCAGGCAAGAGCGTTAAAGAGAACATTGCAACCGCTGAATCTTGGAATGCTGATGTGATTACTCCAGCATCT
>Ga0209107_10001784_pt1 | contig 12039 bp, 5 predicted proteins | sample LakErihyJuly2011_2_FD_187460 | JGI IMG/M metagenome (GOLD analysis project Ga0209107, IMG submission 187460) | Freshwater microbial communities from dead zone in Lake Erie, Canada - CCB hypolimnion July 2011 (SPAdes) (version 2) | ecosystem: Environmental > Aquatic > Freshwater > Lentic >... | reverse complement strand
GGTTTTTGTGAGCTTGTCGATTTTTACCTCTCCAAGTTTGTTAATTTTTATAGATTTTTTGATTTGAAGCTCCCCAACTTGCCTTATTTTTATTAACATAACCCCTGCCAATTAAATTTATTAAAATTTTATTAAAAGTATTGTTTATGTCATTTTTGCAAAACTTTTCTCAAATTATATCGCATCATTATTTTTTTGCAAGTATTTTTTACAAAAAAATATTCCTCGCTACCCCACAATAAAGTTGATAACTTTGTTTGGCACAAAGATGATTTTTTTTATGGCAAGGCCGCCTTGTAGCTGGCGTCGAACGGTTTCTAGATCTAGGGATTGGGTTTGTGCTGTCTCTTGGTTTGCGTAGATGGCAATATCAATACTGCCACGCATTTTGCCATTAACCTGCACGGCCATTGTAATGGTTGAGCTTGTAATTACTGAAACATCCACAAGTGGAAGGCTTTGGGTGCAGAGCATTTTCTTGCGAGCAAAATCTGCCCAAAAATCGCACCAAATTTGCTCGCAAGTATGGGGGATAATTGGGTTTAGCATTTTTACAAGATAGGTAAAAATAACAAATTTGTCCTCATCGGCGCCAAAACTTGCAAGCTCGTTAAAAAGCTCACGGCATTTTGCCACGCATTTATTTAACACCATAGCATCAAAAGCTTGCAAATACTCGAACAAAATTTTGTTTGCAATTTTAAAGGCAGCGGTTTTGTTTGGTTCGGTTGCAGCAAGAGCCAGATATTTTGGGGCAAATTCGCTGGCGGCAGCGTAAAAACGCTTAATAAATTTGTTGCACCCGCTAACGCCTTCCTCGCTCCAGTCGATGTCTTTTTCGGGTGGGGAGTCGGAGAGAACAAACAATCTGGCGGTATCCGCCCCGTATTTTTCAATAATTGCTTCTGGGTCAACAATATTTTTTTTGCTCTTACTCATTTTAATGCTATCGCCCACTTCAACAAGCTCGGCAGATAGCTTGCCAGCTTCCTCGGGGCTAATCCACTTGCCCGTTTGCTTGTTTTTGTAGGTTTTGTGGCATATCATGCCTTGTGTAATTAGGCGTTTAAAGGGCTCGGAGGTATTTAGCAGACCAATTTTTTTGAGCGCCTTAACAAAAAATCTTGCGTAGAGCAAGTGCAAAATTGCGTGCTCTATACCGCCAATGTATTCGTTAACCGGCAAAAAGTTGTCGACGGTTTTGCTATCAAAACCAGCAGTTTCAAGATTGGGATACAAAAAGCGTAAAAAATACCAAGAGGACTCAAAAAAGGTGTCAAAAGTGTCCGTTTCCCTTGTTGCTTCGCCGCCGCATTTTGGGCATTTGCATTTTTTCCAAGTGGGGTGATTTTCAAGCGGAGAGCCCGCTTTTTTTAAATCAACATCATCTGGCAATTCAACTGGTAGGTTTTCAAGCTTTTCGGGAATGGTTCCACAAGTTTTGCAATAAACCATAGGAATCGGGCAGCCCCAATAACGCTGGCGACTAACCCCCCAGTCTCGCAGCTTGTAGTTTGTAACTGCTTTTGCAAAGCCTCCTGCCGAGAGGGTTTCAATTATTTTTGTTTTTACCTCGCCGCTTTCAAGGCCCTCAAAAGGTGGTGAATTTACAGCAAAACCCAGCCCTGCAGAGCATTTTACAACCTCGCTTGCCTTTACAATGTTGTAAAAATCTTGCTTTTCCAGCTCAAAATAGCTTTCAAGCCCGTAGGTAGCGTTCACAAATTTTGTGCCATTATGCTCAAAACCAATTTTTTCAAGAATTTTACGGCTTTGCTCGTGCTTTTCGTTAATTACTGCACAAATTTTATCCACCCCCAAATTTGCAAAGCAATAGTGCGACAAAGCTCTTGCAACTTCGGTTCCATAGCCCTTACCCCAGTTGTTGCTAGATAAAATATATGATATTTCAAGCAATGTGTTATCGGTATGCCTTTCGCCATCAAGATTTTGAAAGGTGTAAATACCACCGCGACCCACAAAGTTGTCGTTAGTTTTGTCATAAATTGCTAAATTTAACTTGCCTTTTTTGCTTGCAATGTATTTTGATGCATCGCCTTTGTAGCCATCCAAATATTTAACAACATCTGGGTCGCTATGCAAGGCGTTAATATCGGGTTCGTTTTTTGAAGTTGTGGGGCAAATGGTCAGCCTATCGCTTTCAATAATGTTTTGGGGGTTGCCTGCAACAACTTGGCGAATGGGTAGGTTGTATTTTTTTGCAAAGTCCCAGTCTCGCTCGTCGTGGGCGGGGCAGGCGAACACGGCGCCAGTGCCATAGTCCATCAGAACAAAATTTGCAATGTAAATAGGCAGTTTTTCAAGATTGTGCGAAAAATAGTTCCCCTCGCAGGCAAGTTTAACCCCAGCCAGCGGATTTGTTGCGTAAAGCCCAGTAAAAACCCCCTCTTTTTCCATTGTTTCAAGGTCTTGCGTTGCAACTTTTATGTTTTTTTGTTTTTCAACAAATTTGTGAACTTGTTCCTCAAATAGTGGGCTTAAAGCATTTACAAGCTGGTGCAACGGAGAAATTGCAATAAAACTTGCTCCGTATAAAGTATCGGGGCGAGTAGTAAAAACATTAATTGTTGATGTTAAATTAGCCCATCCATCCGCCGTTAAGGAGTAAATTTTTGCAGGACTCAACCCCTCACTTTTTGTTTGCCCCTTCTCGGTAAAGCCAAGTGCCAGCAAATTATTAATAGATTTTTCGTTTCTATCGGTTGCTTTGGCGTAAATTTTTTTGTCAATTTTTAGCTTTGTAAAAAATAAATCCAAAATTGCAAGCCCAAGCTCTCGGGCGTAGCCCTTGCCCCAAAATTGCGGCATAAAGCAATAGCCTAGCTCGTAAGCGTTAATATCGCTATCGCTTTTTATTATTGAATTAAACTTGCTAAAACCAACTCTACCAATAAATTCCTCGGTAGATTTATCAAAAACGGCAAAAACTGTATTTTCGGAGTTTAGGGTGATGTTTGCAAATTGTGCCTCAACTTCCTCCTTGCTTTTTGCTTTGCCAGAGCCAATATTTGCCATAACTTCGGGGTTGGAGTGTAATTTGTAAAGCAGGTCAAAATCATCGCTGTTAAAAAGCCTTGCTTTTAAGTTTTTTGTTTCAAAATTGGCAAGCAGGCCGTTTGCCATCTCGTGCTTTTGGCTAAAATTAATGGGCTCAATTGCAAAATTTACCTCGGCCCCAATGCTTTTGCCTATCCAGTTTTTTTGCATTGTTTTTACCTTTTCCTCCCAGTGGGGTAGGGTGTCTAGGTCGGCAAGTAGATCCTCGCTAAAATCGCTCACTTTTAAAAACCATTGTTTTAGCTCACGGCGTTCAACTGTTGCACCACTTCTCCAGCCCTTGCCATCAATAACTTGTTCGTTTGCTAGCACGGTGTTATCCACAGGATCCCAGTTGACAAACGATTTTTTTTGGTAAGCAAGCCCAGCTTCGTAAAATTTTATAAACATTTCCTGCTCGTGCTTGTAATAATTTGGTAGGCAGGTGGCAATTTCTCTGTCCCAGTCGTAGCTAAAGCCGAGGCGTTTTATTGTTGTCTTCATTTGCTCAATGTTTTCAAGAGTCCATTTTTTGGGGTGGCTATTGGTTTCAATGGCGGCGTTTTCGGCGGGCAAACCAAAAGCGTCAAACCCCATGGGGTGAAGCACCTTATAGCCCTGCATAGACCGCACCCTAGCAATTACATCTCCAATTGTGTAATTTCGCACATGGCCCATATGTATTTTGCCCGAAGGATAAGGGAACATCTCCAGCACATAGTAAGGTTTTTTGCCTTGCAAATTGTTGTTATCAAATTTAAAAGCCTCGCTTTTTTGCCACTCCCCCTGCCAAAAGGCCTCAATGTGCGAAAAATTCATATTTATAAAACAGTTACTTTATTTAATAATTTTGTTGTTGTCCTCAATTAAAACAACGGATGGCTGATGAGTTTTTGCCTCATCTGTTGTAAAAAAGGCGTAGGCGGCAACAATTAGCAAATCGCCTTTTTGCACAAGGCGTGCGGCGGCTCCGTTAACTCCGCAGTAGCCTTCCTTATCAACGGCAACGGCGTAGGTGCTAAAACGCTCCCCATTTGTAATGTTGTAAATTTCAACTTTTTCGTTGGTAATAATGCCAGATTGTGCCAAAATATTTTTATCAATAAAAATTGACCCAACATAGTTTAAATTACTTTCAGTAACCGCAATGCGATGAAGTTTTGCACGAAGTAAGTGTAGCATCATAATAAAAAACAAAAAATTTATTTTAACACTATACACCCTCAAAAAATAATTTTCAACATATTTTGCAAATATTTGGCGGAGGGTGTGTAAAAATAGGTATAAACATTGGTATTTACACCCCCGAATTTACAAAATCTAAAATGTCGGTGTTCGTTGTGGTTTTTAGCTCATTTGGGGTGCCTATCCAATTAATTAGGCCGTCCTTTAAAAACACAATGCGGGTGGCAATGGCAAGGGCAGATTTTATATCGTGCATGATGGAAATTTTTGTTATTTTTTCATCGCAATTTTTTATAAGTTGAGATATTTTTTCACTAGTTAGTGGGTCTAGCCCGCTGGTTGGCTCGTCAAAAAACACAATTTGCGGGTTAGAGGCCAAAGCACGAGCAATTGCAACACGCTTTTGCATTCCGCCGGATAAATCCTTAGGATAAAAATTTAAAATATCCTCGCTCAAATTAACCTGCACTAGCTTTTGGTGGGCAATTTCAATCATTTCATTTTTTGTATATTTATTAGTAAACAAATATTTAAAGCAAATATTTTGCCAAATAGTGTATGAGTCAAACAGGGCATTTAGCTGAAAAGCGAAGCTAATTTTGTCAAACAATGCAAGTTTGCTGGTTTCGTTTAGGTCGCAAATTTCAATATCCTCACTTTTTATGCTAGAGCCCGCATCGCCGTTCAGCAAGCCAGATAAACATTTAATGAAAACGGTCTTTCCACAGCCCGAGCCACCCATTATAACAAGGCATTCGCCTTGGTAAATTTCAAGATTAAAATTGTTTATAACTTTTTTATCCCCAAATGTTTTGTTAAGATTTTTTACGATTATAATGGGTTTCATTTTTTATAAACTAACTTCCTGTTTTATAAACAAATACCCTGATTCGCCAGAGCCAGCAATTGTGTGGGTTTGGTATAAATTGTCGCCAATTTTTTTAATACCATCAAGCATTGAGCTTGCAGTTACGGCGGTGGAAGAGAAAACAAATTCATCACCCTTAATCATATCGTCCTGCGTTAGTTGTTTGTTTGGGTCGGTAATGCCGCTTTTAGCCAGCATTTTAATAGCCTTTTGCTTTTGTGCCTCATCGTCGTAAGCAAGGCGGCCGTGAATCAGCCCTCCAACGCTTTTTAGCATTGCAGCGGTAATAACTCCCTCGGGGGCTCCGCCCAAGCCAAAATATCCATCGGCCCTGTTAAATGGGTTGCAAATTGATAGCACGCCCATAACATCGCCGTCCGGTATTAAATTTACCATTGCCCCAGTTTCGCGAATTTTTGCGATAATTTCCTTGTGGCGCTCCCTGTCAAGACACACAAATGCAAGCTCAGATATTTGCTTTTGTTTTGCCTTTGCAATGTTTTTTATGTTTTGTGCTATGGAATCGTCCAAATTTATAAGATCCTTTGGCAAATTTTTGCCGCCAACGGCAATTTTGTGCATATACATATCGGGAGCGTGCAAAACGCATCCACGCGGAGCAAGTGCCAGCACGGCAACTGCACCATCCATATTTTTGGCGCACAATGTTGTGCCGTCCAATGGGTCAACAGCTACTTCAAAAACATGCTCCCCTTCGGGTGTTGCACCTGAATATTTGCCAAGTTTTTCGCCAAAGTATAGCATTGGGGCCTCATCCGCCTCACCTTCGCCAATAACAACTACCCCGCTAGAATCGATATTTCCAAGAACCTTTCGCATTTGCTCCACCGCCAAGCCATCGGCAAAGTTTTTATCCCCCCGCCCCGCATGATTGCTAGCACTTGCCGCCGCCATTGCAGTTGCCCTAACTGCGTGCATTAAAAAGGCATTTTCAGTAAATTTTGTTATCATATTTTTATTTTTGTAAAACATTTTTTACAATAAACACTTGCCATCTTAATTTTCAAGTAATTTTTGAAAAATGTAAAAAAAACAAAAAAACAATTGAAAAATAAAAAAAATGCAAGTATAATTTATTTGTATTATTTTGTATGGTAGACAAATGCACTTTCACGATGAATCTTGCGGACATGAGCATCACAAACAAGGCGAAAATGAAGCATCTGGAAATGTTGCAAGCGATGCAATACGAAGCAAAAAAATAGAACTTTTCGCCTCCCTCAATAAAAACAAATCCCTCGATGAAAGCAAAAAAGAAATATTGAAAGCCTTTGAGGCCATTGATAAAGAAGGTCTCAATAAAGAAAAAGACATTTTGCACCATAAACTACCTGATGAATACAAAGATAAACTGATGAAGAAGAAGGAAGCGATAATTGAAGGTTTTAAAGATGGTTTTAGAAAAACTGTTGATATTTTAAGTAAAAGCACTAACGAAGTAGATGAAATTATTGACGCATACAACAAAGAACACAACAACGAATACAACAAAGCCCTTGAAACTGCAGCAACGCTATATAATAGCGATTTAAAAAACACAGTTTTAATTAAAGCTGAGGATTTAAAAAAAATGGATGTAATTAAACATGCGGTAGCAAACGATTCTTCACCTAATTTCACCACCTTGAACAAATTAAGATTGATACAAATTTTAATTTCTAGGCATAATATTGATGCAAACAAAATAGAAAAATATATTGATAGCACTTTTCACATTTACGAAACCTTTGCCTCCGCGTGCTTTCAATACTACGAAAAACTTGGGATGACAATTAAAATGGAGGATATTTTAACCGAAATTGAAAACAGCAGTAATTTTATTATATTAACTACAATTAGTCATGGAGACCATTCTGCCAACGAAATTGAGCTATCTGCCCCATATAAAAACGATTCAAACCCGTTGATTGCCAATTTTGCCAACAATGTTTTGCTGGCCGCTGGGGCAAAGGAAGTGTTAACATTACATGGACACGACCATACAACAGAAAAAAAAGTTGACTTTTATAACTTTAACGAAAAGGTTTTTACAAAAAATAACAAAAAGCTTGTAAAACAACAAAAACAGGCTCTTTTTGCAACGCAAAATATAGATTCAAAACTTAGCATTGAAAAAAAAGTAAAAAATTTGTTTGTTAAAACAAACGAGCGAGATCTTGCATTTTTTGTTAAAAAATTTGAAAACAAAGTTGATGCAGCAATTAAAAAAGAAGCCACAGCCCTTTCCGAGAACTTGCTACAAGCAGCTCTAAGCAAAACTTGGAAAACCCTAACCCCCGAGGAAAAAATAAGTTTTAGCAATGCCGAATTTATAAAACAATGTGTAGCGTTAAAAATTAACAGAATTAATGCCAACCCAGCCATACTAAACAAAGTGGATGAAATGAAGGGGTTTTACATCTCTAAGTTGAACGCAGCTACTCAGCAAGGTTTAATCGACAAAATTAACAAAATTATCAATATTGACAATTTAAACATTGAGGCAATAAAGTTAAACAAAGATTTAACCAGTGATGAAAAAACGCAATTAATGACTGCAATTTACGAGGCAAATTTTGAGGAGCTACATATTGCCAGCGAAGGCATATACAAAACAGCAATAACCGATGGATATTCCAAAACTAAGGAATACGAAGAGAAATCTACACAAATAGAGGCAGAACAAGACGAGCATATAAAGAAGGATTTAAATCGCAATTTGAACAATGCAATTGATGCAAAATTTAAACAAGCTTGTAATAATATTGCTCTAAATCCATTAGAAATAATTCAAGTTGCAACAACAACCCAAAAACTAACCGAGCTTTTTAAAAAACTACCGGATGATTTACAAAAATACGACCCATTTACAAAACATATAGCAAACCAAAAAAAAATGAGGGTATTTGTTGATAAACATTTACCTGAATTTTTTAAAACAATTGAGGCACTCTGCGGCGATGATAAGAAAAAATACTACGAGGAGCTAAAGGCTTTTTACAATGAGGCGATTAAAAACCCTGCAAATATTTTAAAAATAAAACCAGATGGCACACTTGGCGTTAAGGACGAGTTTAATTATTTAAATGGCCGCCGCCCAATAAAACAAATGCAAATGCTGGATAGTAATCAGGTTAAGGAATTATTTTCACCCGAAGTAATAAAAAATATCGGCATTATAAAATACGAAGAGATAATTGAAAAACTACCCTACATTGAAACAAAAGACCTGCAAACTTTACGACAAAACATTGATACCGCCTTAAAAGAAGCGGAGGCAGAAAAAAGTAAATTTGAAAAAGAATATGCAAAAACCGAAGCCCACAAAATAGATGGGGAGATTAAAAAAATACAAGATGAAATTAATACCAAAAAAAAAGAAATTAAAACAATAAAAACCTTAACCACGAGATTGAAAGACAGCGATGTTGCGCCCGAAACCCAAGAGCAGCTTGATACTAAAATTGACGAAATTAACAAAGGCATTAAGGTTAAATTTACGCAAAAAAAAAATGAGCTTTTACAAAATCAACCTCTTACAAAGGAGGAATCTGTACTTGCAAGTATTGATTTTGACAAGGTGCCCTACGGCCCCGAGCAGCAAACAGTTTTTGAGAACTTTTTAGCGGAGCAATGCACCGAGGAGCAAAAACAAATTACAATTTTGAAAAATGCAAGTGAGGATACAAATCTGGCGAATGAAATTGAGAAATTAGAAAAGGAGTTGGCTGATCTTAAAAATAAACCAAAACCTTATCTTGCTGATTTAAATAAAAAAGAATTAGAAATTGAGCAAAAAAATAAGGCAAGAACAGAAACAAAAAACTACAAACTACTGGAAAAATATAGCAATGAAATTAAAGCAAACAATGAAAAAAAATTCAAAAAGCAAAAAGAGTTGCAATTTAATGAAAAAAGTATTGAAAAGCAACGCATTTTGCAAAAAGAAGCTCTTTTAAAAAAAGTTGCTGAAAGCATTAAATATCAACAAATTGAGGAGGCAGTTGCCGAAAAAATCAAGGCAAAATTTAGAAGCGAAAAAGTAGGTAAGTCAGAAAACAAAGTTGAGGAACTAATTGCATCGCTAAACAATGCCGATGCACTTAAAAATGCGGCAAATGGTGCTATGTCGCACGAGGGGGACAATATTTTTTCAAAATTGTTTCATCGCCATAATAGCGACCAGCTACCAACAAAAGCCGATATAGAAAAAATTACGGACGAAAAAACACGCACAGAAGCACTTAAGGAGCTGGACAGTGCTGAAGTTCAGTCTAAAAATTTTTTAAAGTATTTATTGCTTGGGGCCGGATTGGGTTTTACTGCACTTTTGGGTTTTGGTGGGGTTTTTGCCATTGGGTTTGTTATCGCCGGTGGTATTGCTTCGGTTTTAGCGGCTATTGCAATGTATTTGGCAAATAAAACATCAAATGGTGTTGTGGCCAACAAGGAGTCTAACACTACAATGGCATTTTCAATTTCAATGTATGCCTTTATGGGGCTTGCAATGTTTGCGGTTTTATTTTTGGTGGGGTGGTTGTTTGGCTTTGGTGCCCCGGCAATTATTCTTGCCTTTATGGTGCCCGTATTGGTTGGGGTGATTGGCACTGGCATATTTTTGTTTAACACACGCTCAAAAAATGGGCAACTAACCCCCGAAATAATTGATAAAAAGAAAGAGGCTTATTTGTCGCTGGTTCCAATAGTGGGGATATATCTTGCCTATAAGGACAAACAACAATACGAAACAAAAAAAGAAAGTGATGATTTTATTAATGCAAACAAGCGGTTTAACTCGGCAATGATTTCAACAATTGCGGCCTTGGCAATTATTGGCTTGGTGCTAACATTTTTCTTTTTATCCTCCACTGGGGTTTTGGTGCCTTTTAAATTGCTACTTGCAATAGCCTCGGTTGGTGGGGCCTCGGCATTACTTGGAACCTCCCTTGCTGCCTTTCTTGGTTTTGCCCCCGCAAAAACACAAAAGTTAGATGGGTTGTTAAATAATATTATACCAAAAGAACCGGAAAAACAAAAGGAAATGAATAAAGCCCTCAATAACGATCTTGAAATTTTTGGCAAAACTTACAAATACGATAAAAAAGTAATACAAAGCATGCAAATGGCACATCCCGTGGTTAAGGTATGTTTTTTGAAGCTTGAAAAAATTATACAAACGCTAGGGGGTGGCACAAAAAGCGGAGATTTGGCAAATCCCGCTAAGGCAAAAAAAATAGTGGACGATTTAAGGCAATCTGCAATCGCTTTTATTGAGCAACAATACAGCATGGACAAAATAAACCAAGCAACAGAGAATGACAAAGCAGCTTACAGTCAGATTGTTGAGCATTATACCTTAATTGAGGCGTTAAAGCTGTCAATGTCTCGCCCTGATGCCGAGGCAATGCTGCGAGAATATAAAAATTATGCAATGAAAGACCCAACCCAAACTTTTTTAATACGCATTTCTTATAACAATCAAAATAGTGGGGAATTTGCCTTGCTACATAACTTTATAACAAATGTTTCAAATGCAATTAAGCAAACCAGCAGCAGCGCCCCAGAAAATAAAGCGTCCCTTGCAATTTATGGGGCAGATGTTTTGTTTTACAGGGCAAACGAGCAATTTATTGCCGAGGACGACTACAACCCAACAACCCAAGTTACACCAACAACCCTCTGGGAGGATGTGTCCCAAATTTGGAAAAATATGAAGGATACTTGGGCTCAATTTTTTTTCTTAAAAAGCAAAGATGACGAAGAAAAAGAAAAAAAAACATCAGCTTGGTTAAAGGTTGGCAGAATGATTGCCAGATTCATGATGCTTATGGCTATCGTAGGTTTTATATTATCTTTTCTTTACGCGGCAAGTCCGTGGTTAATGGGGTTGGCAATTGCGGGTCTTGCTGGGTGGTTAATTTTAAAACCAATTCTTTCGGTTGTGCTTGGCAATAAAATTGGCAGAACAATAAGCATGTTATTTTCAAAATGCAAATACGAGCTAGTTAACATGGCAATTGTAATTACCGCAATTGTTGCAATTTTTACAATGTCGCCCACTGGATTGATGGTGCTAAGTTTTGTGCTTGGGGCCGCACTTTTAGTTAATATGATTGTTAAAGGATTTAGTAGATCTGATGCAATTCGCGAAGGAAAAGACGAAAGGGAGAGTAAAGGCAAAATAAAATCCTTAATGTTAGTTATTGCACAAGGGTGCGGTTTAATGTTGGCATTATCGCAATTTGCCTTAATTCCTCTTGCTTTGGGGCCAATACCAATGGCTGTTCTTGGTGTTGTAATTGCTATAATTGTTGGGTTTGAAATTATTCGAGCATATTGGCCAGCCATTACACCAACGCACACAGACTCTCTTAATGATATAGGAAAAACAAACGCCGCAATTGCAAATGGTTTTCAGCAGGTAAAAAGGGTAAATCCCTTGCGGGAAAAAATGATTGGCACACTAAACCTCACAAGCCCAAGCTACGAAAAACAAAAACAAAACATTGATGATATTTGCGACTTAATAACAATACAAGCCGCAAAAGAAAAAACAATAGAAAAGCAAGGTAGCTTAGCTATACTTCCTCAACATTACGACGAAAGAACCCATTGTGTTACCAATCGCGAGGATGTGGTTTATGGGGGGCAACAAAAACAAAGCAATGATTCTCCTGTTTCTTCTAGAATTGATTATATAAATAATTTTGGCGAGAAAAATATCCCTCTTTTAGATTGGGAAGAACAACCCGATCCCATTAACGAGAAATCAGGTGGACATATCATTTCCGAGAGAATCCTACAAACCATTGGAGGGCCGTGATGAAGTGGAGAGGTGAGGCGTGATTTTAGCTTGTTAAGCCTTGAAAAAAGGCCGCGATAATGTTTTAAAAGCCGAATAAATTTTCAATTTTGTGCCGTTTTTTATA
>Ga0209107_10001782_pt1 | contig 12044 bp, 14 predicted proteins | sample LakErihyJuly2011_2_FD_187460 | JGI IMG/M metagenome (GOLD analysis project Ga0209107, IMG submission 187460) | Freshwater microbial communities from dead zone in Lake Erie, Canada - CCB hypolimnion July 2011 (SPAdes) (version 2) | ecosystem: Environmental > Aquatic > Freshwater > Lentic >... | reverse complement strand
TGAAGATGGCGCGGCTCATGAGGTCCCGGCTTGGGAATCAGCCGGATAGTGTACCGAAGGCGCGACATCATCGCCGTTGACATCCCAAGGTTGCAGCACCAAAATACGCGCCGTTTTCAGCCCCCCAGAGCACACTAAGTGGCCAACACCAAGTCCGCAGAAAAGGCCGCCCGTCAGGCCGTCAAACACCGTTCCCAGAATGTCGCCTTGCGCTCGCGCCAGCGTTCCACGCTGCGGGTCGCCAACGAAGCGATCACCGCCGGCAAGAAGGACGAAGCCACCGCGGCTGTTCGTACCGCGACCTCATCGGTCGACTCGCTGGTGAATAAGGGTCTTGTGCACAAGAACAAGGCCTCGCGTCACAAGAAGCGTCTCGCCGCCAAGCTCAAGAAGCTAGCCTAATAAAGCCGGCCTAAGACCGCCCTGGCGAGGTTGCCCGGGCCTCAACGGCTGGGCTTCCCCGCACCGCGCCCTCGCTTCGCAGCAGGGCGCCTGTTCCTCGCAATCGGCCCTTCGGATGGACCCTCGAACGGCATGCCCGGCACCCACGGAACAGGTGCGGTGGCAGAGGATTCCACGTCCACGTTGGGGGTCTTCGCTCCCCCTCGCCGGCCACCGGCGGGCGCTTTGAGCCCCGTACCGGCCCCTCCCGCCGCCTCGAGCGCCAACAGCAGCGGCAGCCGTACCTTGCTGGCAGCCACCTCCCGCCAGTTCCGACCCTCAGGCCACGGCTCCAGCGCCCCCACAAGGGCCCAGAGGAGGTTCAACGACCCCTTGCCCTCGGCTGCGCGGATCACCGCCGTGTAGGCCGCCAGGGCGCCCCGACGACGCAGCGACTCGGCGCTGTGGATGCCGACCCCGGCCAACTGTTGCTCGGCGCGCGGACCGAGATTGCGCAGGTCGCGGATCCGCAGCCGGAACTTGCCCGCGGCGATGCGACGACGGACCTTGGCGTTGCGTTCATGCATGCCAATGGATCCTGTGCCGATCAGGTCTCGGCGTCGGTATAGAAAGCCGCGCGAGAGGTGCCTGCGGCCGCCTCCGCTGCCGCGCGTTCCTCGAGGAAGGTCATGACCGCCTCGGTGAGCGCACGGGTACCGGCACCGGTCACGCCGGACACCAGGAACCAGGGACCCTTGAAGCGCAGCGTGCGGACGATGGCACGGGCTTTCTTCTCGGCCTCGTCAGCCGGCAGCAGGTCGGATTTGCTGAGCACCAGCCAACGCGGTCGCGCGGCGAGATCCTTGGAGAATTTTTTCAGTTCGGCGACGATCGCGCGCGCATCACGCACCGGATCGGCTGCGGGGTCGAGCGGTGCGATATCGACGAGGTGCAACAGCACACGGGTACGCTGCAGGTGGCGCAGGAAGCGGATACCAAGGCCCGCGCCCTCGGCAGCCCCCTCGATGAGCCCCGGGATATCGGCCATCACGAACGAGCGGTGCTCGCCGCAGTAGACCACGCCGAGGTTCGGATGCAGCGTGGTGAACGGGTAATCGGCGACCTTCGGACGCGCCGAGGAGACCGCACGGATGAGGGTGGATTTGCCGGCGTTCGGAAAACCGAGCAGACCGACATCGGCGATCACCTTGAGCTCGAGCTCGAGCAGCCGCTTCTCGCCGGGCAGACCTGGGCCGAACTGGCGCGGCGCGCGGTTGGTGCTGGTCTTGAATTTCGCGTTCCCCCAACCGCCCTTGCCGCCCCGGGCGACCTGCAGGATATCGTCGGCGCGCACCAGATCGCCCAACTGCTCGCCGGTCTCGCTATCGCGCACCACGGTGCCGACCGGCACCAGCACATAAAGGTCTTCGCCGCCGCGACCGGTGCAGTCGTTGCCGCTGCCGGCTTCGCCCGACTGCGCTTTGAAATTACGCTCGACCCGGAAATCGGCGAGCGTGTTGATGCCTTCGGCGGCGCGCAGGAAGACACCACCGCCATGACCGCCGTCGCCGCCGTCCGGCCCGCCAAACGGCATGAACTTCTCGCGCCGGAAACCCATGCAGCCGCGCCCGCCGTTGCCGGCCTGCACCCGCATCTTTGCCTCATCGACGAACTTCATCGGCTCATGCTCCTTGGCCGTTGCGCCAGTCCTTAAACGAAAACCCCGGCGCTCGGCCGGGGTTCGCGATATCCGGGAACGCGGCGGTCGCTCAGTCGGCGACGACGCTCACGAACATCTTCTGCTCGGCACCCCGGCGACCGAAGGCCACTTTGCCATCCTTCAGGGCGAACAGCGTGTGATCGGTGCCGATGCCGACATTCGGGCCCGGACGATAACGGGTGCCGCGCTGACGGATGATGATGTTGCCCGCGATGACCTGTTCGCCACCGAAGGCCTTCACGCCGAGTCGCTTGCTGTGGGAATCGCGGCCGTTCTTGGTACTGCCGCCTGCCTTTTTATGTGCCATGAGGATGTGCTCCGGAAAATGACGGGATCAGCCGGCGTGGATGCCGGTGACCTTGATCTCGGTGAACTTCTGGCGGTGGTTCTTCATGCGCAGGTAGTGCTTGCGACGTCGGAACTTCACGATGCTGACCTTGTCCCCCTGGCCGTGCCGTTGCACGGTGGCGGTAACGGAGGCACCGGCGACCTTCGGCGAACCGACGGTGACCGATTCGCCCGAGCCGACGAGCAGAACGTCGCTGAACTTGACCTCGGTGCCAGCCTCGGCGGTGAGAAGTTCGATGCGCAGGACTGTGCCCGCCTCGACCCGATACTGTTTGCCGCCCGTGGCGATGACCGCGTACATGTTAACTCCACCCGGAAAAGGTCGCGCATTCTAATGGCCGACCCCCTGCCGGTCAAACTCTTGCGGTGTGCCTGTACCCCTTTCTGAGCCCTTACCCCCCTCGATTCGGCTAGGATACCAACGATGAACGTGCTACAGACCGTCAAGGCGCTCGTCCAGGATGACCTGATCGCCGTCGATGCTGTCATCCGCGCCAGCATGAAGAGCACGGTGCCGCTGGTCGACCAGGTGGCCGAGCACATCATCGCCGGGGGCGGAAAACGCATCCGGCCGCTGATCGTGCTGCTCGCTGCCCGGGCCTGCGGCTACCGCGGCGCGAGCCATATCGACGCCGCCGCCTTCATCGAGTTCATCCACACCGCGACGCTGCTGCACGACGATGTGGTCGACGGCTCGGAGCAACGCCGTGGCCGCCGGACGGCCAATTCGGTCTACGGCAACTCCGCAAGCGTCCTGGTCGGCGATTTCGTCTATTCCCGCGCCTTCCAGATGATGGCGGCCATCGGGTCCCAGCGCGTCATGGAGATCATGTCCGAGGCGACCAACGTCATCGCCGAGGGCGAAGTCCTGCAGCTGATGAACGCCGGGGACCCAGACACCACCCAGCAGCGCTACCTCGAAGTGATCTACCGCAAGACCGCCAAGCTCTTCGAATCGGGTGCCGAGGTCGCTGCGGTGCTCGCCGGGGCGAGCCCGAGCCAGCAGCGCGCCCTCGCCGAGTACGGCAAGCACCTGGGCACCGCCTTCCAGTTGATCGATGATGTCCTCGACTACCAGTCCGACCCCGCCGAACGCGGCAAGAATCTGGGTGACGATCTCGCCGAGGGTAAGCCCACCCTGCCCCTTATCCAGGCCCTGCGGCTCGCCGGGGATGATGCAGTCAAGCAGATGATCCGCGGCGCCATCGAGCGCGGCGGGCTCGACCAGCTCGAGGTCATCGTCGCCACGATTGAATCAACCGGGGCACTTGAGTACACTCGCCGCCTCGCAAAGGACGAGGCCGATCAGGCGTTGACCGCGCTGCAAGCGCTACCCGAAACGCCATACAAACAGGGCCTCGTGACGCTCGCGCGGTTCGCCGTCGAGCGCAGTTCTTGAGATCGGGATGTAGCTCAGCCTGGTAGAGCACTACGTTCGGGACGTAGGAGTCGGAGGTTCAAATCCTCTCATCCCGACCATTCCCCCAGTTCACCCCGGCAACGTGATCATCAAACCGAAGCATCACTACCGTGTCGCTGCCTTGCTGGCCATCAGCGCAGCGATGCTCATGGTCGTCGCCAACGGCGCCGTCGGCATCATCGGCAGCGAGGAAAACCCGGTCAACCGGCTGTTCTCGGGTGTGGTCCTCATCGGCATCGTCGGCGCGCTGCTCGTGCAGTTCCGCGCACGCGGCATGGCCTGGGTGATGTACGCGACGACTGCGGCCTTGCTGCTCGTCGCGGCATACCTCGCGATCACCGGGCAAGGGCTCATCCCGGTGGTGGGCCTCGTGTTTGGCGGCGCATGGATCGTCGCCGGCCGGCTGTTCGCGCGGGCCGCAACTTAAGCCAACACACCCCGCTCGCGCAACCGCGGCAGCGTCACTTCCATCAGTTCCTGCGCCTCGACCCGCAATCGCGCACGCACCAGCGCGGTCTCGACGATCACCCGACCTTCATGCACCAGATGCTGCCCGAGACGCGCCAGCATGACCTCGGCGTCCCGAGCGACCGAGGCCGCATCCACCGCACCGTTCTGCCAGGCCGCCAGCATCAGCATGGCCGAGCAGCCAACCTCCACGCCGCCGCCGGTCTGCGGGTCGGCGAGCCACGCCATGCCCGGACTGCGCGATGCCAGCGCGAGCAGACGGTCGTTCAATGTTTGAATATCGCGCACCTGGCCATCGCGCTGGCGACGAGATGCGGCTGACGCCCTATCGTCCATCGGCGCATTGGCGATCGACGGGACACCGTCTTTGACGAAGTACTCGCGCCGGAACCGTGCGCCTGACGCCGGTTGCGCTTCGTCTGCCTGCGCAGCGAACGACAGGCCCGCGGACCGCATCGTCGCGGCGACCTCTTCAGGATGCATCGGCGCCCAATCGCGGTTGAAGAGCTCGTGCGCGAGGTAGGCGACGCCTTTGTGGCGGATCGCCCGCAGTTCCGCCTCGATGCCCGGGCAAGTTTCAAGCAGGACCGGATCGCGTAGCACACGCATCTGCGCATCGTGCAACGCGGCCTCGATGCGATCGGCGCGCGGCAGGTCCGCTGGCAGCGCGGCGGCGTAGGCCACCATCATCTCGCGCAGCGGCAGCATCGGCGCCCAGCCGGGCAGCGCGTTGTACGACACATAGACCACCCCACCCGGCCGCAGCTTGCACGCGACGAGTTCAAGGATGCGCTCGCGGTTCGCCGCCGACACCCAACTCCAGACGCCGTGAAGACCCATAAAGTCGAACTGCGGCAGGTCATCGCGCGCACAGAACACCGCGAAGGCCTGCTCGGCCGCGTCCAGCCGCGCCTCGGTGCCCGCCACGAGTGCCCGCACATGCGCCGCATGCGCTGGGCTCAGATCGGTACCCCACCACGCCGCCCCGCCCGCGACCGCATGGATGGCGAGGCTCACCCCCTGCCCAAAGCCGAGTTCACAGGCTGCGGCGACTTCGGGCGGCTCGACTCCGGCGCGGCGCAACACGGCCTGCATGCGCGCTGGATCGAGTTCCGGGTGGTAGCCGAAGGTGTAGAGGATGTCCTCCACATATCCATCAGCCTCGTTTGCGCTCCGTCGCTCCACGACGGCATGGTATCCCCCGGAGGATGTTTTGCGGCATCCTTGGAGCTGTGGCGTCTGTCGCCTGCCGTGACGGAGTGAGCGATGAAGTCTGCGTGGATGATCTGCCTGTCCCTCGCCACCCTTGCGCAAGGCCTGGCCTCGCCGGTCGGTCTTTGGCGCACCATCAACCCAGAGACCCAATCGGTCGAATCTCTGGTGCGCATCGTCGAGACGCCGGCCGGACTCTCCGGGCGTATCGAGCGCGTGCTCGATCCCGCCAAGGCGACCGCGCGCTGCGCGGTCTGTGGCGGCCCACGCAAGGACCAACCGGTGCAGGGCATGGCGATCATCGAAGGGGTACGCCGCAGCGCATCGGGCGCGCATTGGGACGGCGGCAGCATCCTCGACCCCAAGAACGGCAAGACCTATAAAGTGCGACTGACACCGCTCGACGGCGGTAAGCGCCTGGCGGTGCGGGGCATGCTGGGCCCGTTCCACCGCGATCAATTCTGGGAACGGGCCGAGTGACCGTGAGCCGCGGTGGTACCGCCCGCAGATGAGCGTCGCAACGACGGACGACGAAGCCCTCCACGGCCGCAACATCGGCACCGCCGGCTATCGGCGTTATGTGGTGCTTTCGCTGCTGGCGGTCTACACGCTCAACTTCATCGACCGCCAACTGCTCGGGGTGATGGCGCAGCCGATCATCGCGCAGTTCGACCTCACGGACACGCAGTACGGCTTCCTGAACGGCCCACCCTTTGCGCTCTTCTATGCCTTGATGGGCATCCCGCTCGCGATGGCCGCGGATCGCTGGAACCGCATCCGGCTGCTCGCGCTCTGCATCGCGATATGGTCGGTGATGACCGCGCTCTGCGGCCTCGCCACAGGCTTCATGTTCCTGCTGATCGCGCGCATCGGCGTCGCGATCGGCGAGGCCGGCTGCACGCCCCCCGCCAATTCCATCATCGGCGACTGGTTCCGGCCGCGGGACCGCGGACGCGCGATCGGTACCTACACGATGGGCGTCCCCATCGGCGGTGCACTGGCAAGCTTCATCGGTGGACCCGTCGCGCAACTCTCCGACCAACGCGTGATCGAGCTGCTCGGGATCTTCGGACTCGCAGGCCTCCCGGAGGCGTTGCAGTGGGGCGCGGGCTTCGGTTGGCGCTTCGTCTTCCTCGCGCTGGGCATCCCCGGGGTGTTGGTGGCGTTGGTCGTGCTGCTAACCTTGCGTGAGCCGCCACGCGGCGCCAGCGACCCGCCCGGCGCTGCGCAGCAGGACAAAGCAGGTTTCGGCGAGACGCTCCGGCTGCTGCGGGGCAAGCCCAGTTTCTGGGTAATGTGCGCGGGGGCCTCTTTGACGGCGCTGGTCGGCTTCGGTCATTTCGCCTTCCAAGCGCCGATGATGCAGCGCCTGCACGGCATGCCGCCCGGGGAGTTCGCGCTGCGATTCGGCGGCCCGATCGCCCTCGCCGGCGCCTGCGGCACTTGGCTCGGCGGCTACTTCAGCGACCGTCTCGCCCGACGCTCGGCGGGTGCGCTCGCGTGGCTCCCCGCTGCCGCCCTGGTCGTCGCCACCCCGCTCTACCTCGCCGCGTTCCATACACCGGGCGACCGGCATGGACTCGCCTTCCTGCTCTGGCTGGTGGCGGCGGTGGTGCATTACTCCTACGCAAGCGCCCAGTTCACGATCAGCCAATCGCTCGTGCCCTCGCGCTCGCGGGCCTCGACCATCGCGATCGTGCTGCTCTGCATCGCCCTGGTCGGCAACGGCCTCGGCCCGCAGCTGGTCGGGCTGCTGAGCGACGGGTTCATGGCACAGGCGCTGCGGGACTCGGGTTTCGGCGACGCACTCGACACCACCACCTGCCGCACGCGGAACCTCACCGCACTGGCGCCGGCACTACAGGATGTCTGCACCCGGGCCTACGGGCTCGGACTGCAGCGTGCGATGACGGCGACGACGCTGCTATTCCTGCCAGCTGCCGCCTGCTATTGGCTGGCCTCGCGCTGGTTGCCGCGCGACCTTGCAACCGCTCAGTCGAAGGACTGACGCAGGTCCATTAAATGCCTTGTCCTCGCCGTCGATGCCGATCAGGCCTCGACGGGGGAATTCGAGATCGAGGATCACGTAGATCGCGAGCGGCTGATGGCTGCGAGTTGAGGTGTTGCGCGTGGTCACGATGTCGAACATGGCGTTGCGCGAAGCCAGCAGCACTTGGGCTGCACCGGGCGAGGCCTTGGGCTTGCGTACCCCTGCCACGGCCTTGGATGGCCTCTTTACGATGCTCGCAGAGGAAGAGCGCGCCATCCGTCAAAGACCCGCTCGGCCAGGCGAGCAAGTTGCTGCAGAACGTGTTCGGAGCGCTGAAGAACTAGCCTCAGCGCAGGCGATGTGTGCCGCGCGTAACCGGTTCGTCATGCACCACCGTGGGCGTCGGCGCTAGAATCTCTGCATGACCTCCCGTCGCAGATTCCTCGGCGCCGCACTCGCCGGCGCAGGCTGGGTGCTCGCCGCACCCGAGCCCGCCGTCGCCGCACGGCGCGCGCGCTTCGATCGCGACCCCTTCACGCTCGGTGTGGCGTCCGGCTATCCACGAGCGGACGGCATGGTGCTCTGGACACGCCTCGCACCCGAACCCTACACCACCGATGGCGGCGCTGGCTGGGCAGATCTCGCCCTCCACTACGAGATCGCCGAGGATCCGTCATTCCGGCGGCGCGTCCGCTCTGGAACGGTCACGGCGCCCGCCGCCGACGGCCACAGCGTCCACCTCGAGATCACGGGGCTCCGTCCTGGACGCGAGTATTTCTACCGTTTCCGCGCCGGTGCAGCCACAAGCCCCATCGGGCGTTCCTGGACGGCGCCAGAGCAAGGCTCTGCGGCGGCGGCGATGGCCAAGCTTCGGGTCGGCCTCGCCAGTTGCCAGAGTTACGAACAAGGTCACTACCACGCGTGGCGGGACATGGTCGCGCGCGGTGTCGACCTCGTCCTGCACCTCGGCGATTACATCTACGAAAGCGGCTCTGGAGACCCGGTGCGTCGGCACGATCCGGGCGAATGTGTCTCACTCGAGGACTACCGGCGCCGCTACGCTTGGTACCGCAGCGATGCGTGGTTGCGCGCCGCCCATGCGGCCTGCCCTTGGCTCGTCACTTGGGACGACCATGAGGTCGACAACGACTACGCGGGGCTGCAGTCGGAGCACCCCGCAGAACAAGCGACGTTCGCCGCGCGGCGTGCCGCAGCCTACCAAGCCTACTGGGAGCACATGCCGATGCCTCGCGCGATGCGGCCGATCGGTGGCGCGATGTCGTTGTTCGGCACGACCCAGATCGGCGACCTGTTCGCCTTCCATATGCTCGATACCCGCCAATACCGATCCCCGCAGGTCTGCTCGAAACCGCCGCGGGTCGGTGGCTCCCGAGTGTTCGTCGATGAATGTCCCACTTGGGAAGACCCCGGGCGTTCGATGCTGGGCGGGCCACAGGAGCGCTGGATCGACGGGCAGTTGCGCGGATCCAAGGCGCGCTGGAACCTGCTGGGCCAAGGCGTCGTGTTCTCCTTGGTCGATGAGGACCCCAGCCCGCGCACGCAGCACTGGAACGACAGTTGGGCGGGCTACTCGCCTGCGCGGCAACGGCTGCTCGGATCGGTCGCCACCAGCGGTGTCGCCAATCCGCTGATCTTAGGCGGCGACATACACGCTTTCATCGCCGGCGACCAAAGATTGAGAGCCGGCGACTCGGCCTCACCGATCGTCATGAGCGAACTCGTCACCACCTCGATCAGCTCCGGCCCACCGCCGAAGCGCGTGATACAGGCCTATCAGCGCGACGGGAATGATGTGCTGTTCGCCGATGGCGATCGCCGCGGATATCTTTGGATGGAGATCGGCCCGCAGCGCCTGGAAGCGCGCCTGCAGGGCTACGATTCGGTGCGCGAGGAGACGGGCGCCGAGGAGCGGACCTTGTTCACCTGTGCCCTCGAGGACGGTCGCCGCGGTCTGCAACGCTGATCGAGAGTGGCGGTCGGTCTTCGATCGACCCAGAAGAGATCGACCCAAAAGAAAAAGGCCTGCGTCTCCGCAGGCCTTTTCCATGATCAGCGACCCTTGCGGGCTGTGATCGGCAGGACCGCTTACCAGCGACCGCCGCCACCACCGCCGCCGCCGCCGCTGCCGCCGCGGTATCCACCGCCGCCGCCGCCGCCGCCGCCGCTACCGCCGCGGTATCCACCGCCGCCGCCGCCGCCACCGCCGCCGCCGCCCGAGGGACGCGGACGATCCTGCGCCTCATTGACGCGCAGCGGACGACCGCCCATCGAGTAGCCGTTCAAGGCCTGGATCGCGCGCGCGGCGTCTTCCTGACCCATCTCGACGAAGCCGAAGCCACGCGGACGACCGGTATCACGGTCGACCGGCAACGACACCGAAGTCACTTCGCCGTGCTGTGCGAACAGCGTACGGACCGAAGCCTCATCTGCCGTGAACGGCAGGTTACCAACATAGATTTTCGCCATCTCTGGAAACACTCTCACAAAAATAAAACATACACCGACCACCGATCTCGCCGAAGTCTTGCGACATCGACGGCCTGAGGCCACCTGATCGATGTCGATTCGGGGATGCAGACCTGCGCTCGAGCGCCCAGAGATGCAGTCAGAAAGAGCAACGATCTCGTGAAGCATAACACAGCCTCCGGTATAGTGCGCGGCTCATGGACTCCCCCAGCCCCGCGAGCCCCGCACCCGGTCCCGCCGGGACAGACCGGCTGCGAGAGTGGGCCCCGGGGCTCCTGCTTGGGGCTGCCGTAGCAGCGAGCGCCTTCGGGCTGCGTTCGACCGGCTTGCCCGGCGTCACCGACCTCTCGCCTTTGATGCTCGCCATCCTGATCGGCATGGCCGTCCGCAATCTCCTCGGTCGTCCCGAGGCGGCGAAATCGGGACTTGGCTTCGCACTGCGGGCACCGCTGCGGCTCGGGATCATGCTGCTCGGGTTACAGGTGACCCTAGGCGAGATCCTCGGGATCGGCTGGGCTGGCTTGGCACTGCTCGCCTTTGCATTGGCCAGCACCTTCCTCGTGACGCTCTGGCTCGGGGCGAGGATGGGGGTCGACCCGGGCCTCGCCCAGCTGCTGGCCGCCGGCACAGGCATCTGCGGCGCCTCAGCCATCGTCGCGACCAACACCGTCACCCGCGCAAGCGACGAGTCGGTGGCCTATGCACTCGCAACGGTCACGCTCTATGGGACGATCGCGATGTTCGCTTATCCGCTGATCGCCGCCTCGCTGCCCCTGAGCCACGCGGGCTATGGACTCTGGACCGGCGCCTCGGTGCATGAGGTCGCCCAAGTGGTCGCTGCCGGCTTTGCCCGCGGCGAGGAGACCGGCGAGGCCGCGACCGTCGCCAAACTCGCCCGGGTACTGATGCTGGCACCGCTCGTGCTACTGCTCGGCGCTTGGGTCGCACGCCAGGCGAAGGACGACGCCCGTCTCCGCGGCAAGGCACCGTTCCCGCTGTTCGTGTTCGGCTTCCTCGCCATGGTGCTGCTCGCCGGAACCGGCTGGGTCAGCGAAACGACGCAACACTTCGCGCACTGGGCGACCCAAGCCTTGCTCGCCCTCGCGCTCGCAGCGGTCGGCCTCGAGACGGATGTCCGCAGGCTCATCGCCCAGGGCTGGCGACCGCTCGCGCTCGGCGGCGCAGCGACCCTCTGGATCTCCCTCACAACGCTCGGTCTTACGCTCCTCTGGGATCGTTGACCGCAGGATCGGCTGGCGGGGCCTCGCCTTGGGCGCCGATCAACCGCATGATCCGTGGGCCGGCCCAACGCTCGATGTCATCGACCAGCGAGAACATCGCCGGCACGACCAACAGCGTGAGCAGCGTCGAAGTGATGAGGCCGCCGATCACCGCGATGCCCATCGGCGCGCGGAACTCCTGGATGCTGAGCGCGACCGGCAACATGCCGGCGACCATCGCCACCGTGGTCATGATGATCGGCCGCGCGCGTTTGTGTCCGGCCTCGACCAAGGCCTCCAAGCGGTCTTTGCCGTTGCGGATCTCCTCGATCGCGAAATCGACCAACAAGATCGAGTTCTTGCCGACGATCCCCATCAGCATCAGGAAGCCGATCACCACCGGCATCGAGAACGACTTACCGGTCAACATCAACGCGATCATGGCACCCCCCACCGACAGCGGCAGCGCCGAGAGGATCGTGATCGGTTGGAACACCCGCTGGAAGAGCACCACGAGCACGGCGAACACCATCAGGACCCCCGCCCCGATCGCCAACGCGAAGTTGCCGAAGAGCTCCTTGATGAACTCCGCCTGGCCGACCTCGACCAGCCGTACCCCGTCGGGCAGCTTCGAGATCTCGGGCAAGGCCTTGACCTTGGCGAGCGCCGGACCGATCTCGACGCCGTTGAGGTCCGACTCGATGATGATGCGTCGGCTCTGGTTGTAGCGGCGGATGGTCGAGGGGCCGCGGCCGAAGGAGATCTCTGCCACCGACTTGAGCGGCACCGTCCCGCCCG
>Ga0209107_10001781_pt1 | contig 12050 bp, 14 predicted proteins | sample LakErihyJuly2011_2_FD_187460 | JGI IMG/M metagenome (GOLD analysis project Ga0209107, IMG submission 187460) | Freshwater microbial communities from dead zone in Lake Erie, Canada - CCB hypolimnion July 2011 (SPAdes) (version 2) | ecosystem: Environmental > Aquatic > Freshwater > Lentic >... | reverse complement strand
AAGCCCCAAAACGAGTCAAGAAGCCACGAACATGACGAATAAGGTCACAGATGGTCACGTTATGCCTGCACCAGCCTTAAAACGGCTGCAAACGGTTTTGGGTAGGGACACAAATACCGTTTTTGGCATTTCTACGCCTAGAATCCACACACCACTTAACGATTTGCCTTCACGCGGCCATGAATTGATTGATTTGGCGGCTGACCTGGACATTTCCTTGATGGAATGGCAAAAATTCATGCTTATTCACTCTCACAAAATCAAAAGTGATGGGCGGTGGGCTACCCCGTTAAATATCTGCACCGTTGCCAGGCAAAATGGAAAGTCATTTTTGCAGCAAATTAGGATTTTGGGCGGTCTTTTCCTATGGGAAGAACCGTTGCAAATTGGGTCAGCGCACCGCCTAGCAACAAGCCTGGAACAATTTAGGGCATTAATTTCACTTATTGAAGCAAATGACAGTTTGGCAAAAAAGGTCAAGCGTGTGCGGTGGGCGCATGGGGCGGAAGAAATTGAAACCTTGCATGGTACGCGCTTTATGGTCAAAGCAGGCGGGTCAGCCGCACGCGGTGTGTCCCGACCTGAAACCGTACACCTGGACGAATTGCGCGAACAGACCGACCTTGAAAGTTTTGCCAGTCTACGTTACACCCTTTTGGCCGCGAAAAACCCAATGGTCATGTGTTACACCAATGCGGGTGATTCTGCAAGCGTAGTTTTGAATTCTTTTCGTGACCGCGCGCTTGCAAAAATTGCAGGGGCGGAAGACGAAATTGGATATTTTGAATGGTCAGCCCCGACTGACGAAATCAGCGTTGAAAATGCCAGGCACGCTAATCCTGCAATGGGCGTGACAATCCATTCCGACAACATTAAAAGCGTTTTGAATGACCCGCCTGACGTTGTCATGACTGAGGTGTTGTGCAGGTGGGTAATTGCCATTTCCAGCGCGGTTGACTCAGGTTCGTGGGCAAAATGCCTGGACAAGTCTGTTGACCTTGACCCTGACAAATTGACATGGCTTGCCGTTGATTTATCACCCGACAGAAAAAATGGAAGTTTGGTTGCCGCGCAAAAATTGGGTGATGAAACGTTTGTGGTCAAATTGCTTCACACCTGGTCAAATGCCTTGCAGTTAGACGACAGGGCAGTTGCTAATGATTTGGCAGATTATGCGCGCAAGTATCCGACCGAATACGTTTTGTATAGCCGTAAAACTAGCGGCGCGGTTGCCGCACGCCTTGCACCTGCTGGAATTCCAATTTATGACATGGACAATGCCTATCCACAAAGTTGTGACGAACTTTTGTCGGCAATAAATTCAGGCAGGCTCAAACATAGGGGGCAAGCCCAACTCACGGACGAAATTTTGTCTGCCGTGCAATTGCGGCGTGGTGACGGCGGTTGGGTTATTGGAAGACGTGCCAGCGCAAAAATTGTTTGTGGCGCGGTGGCAACTGCCTTGTTGACGCATTTTGCGACACGCCCAGTCAATGACCTTGACATTATGGTTGGGTGAGAGTAAAAGTCTGACACAATTTCTGCATGGGATTTTCTGATTTATTCACACGGGCAAAAGTAACGGCTGCCGTTCCAGCCGATATGCAGGAAGTTGACGCGTCTAGTATTGCGCCATATTACAGTGAAATAGGAAATCTCTTTTTATTTGGTGGAATAGTCAATGCTTCACGCGCTGAAGCCATGAGCGTGCCAACCGTTGCGCGTGCGTTAGGTATTGTTCAAACCATTGCTTCATTGCCAATGCACACCCGCAATCAGGCAACGGGCGAAAAAATATCGCAACCGCGTGTTATTAATCAGCCCGACCCAAGAATTCCAGGCGTTACATTTTGGGCGTGGATTATTTCAGATTTATTTTTTTTCCCGACTGCTTATGCTTACGTTAATGACAGGTATGCCGATACGGGCAGAATTAGGGCAATGGAAAGAATTGCACCTGAACGCGTAACAATCCAAACCAATGGCGTTGGGTATGAAATCGTTTCTTATTCAATTGACGGTTCATTTGTTGACCCTGCAAATTTGGTTGTCTTCAATGGCACGCAGGAAGGGTTGCTCAGTCGCGCTGGTCGCACAATAAAGGCAGCGGCGTCCCTGGAACGTGCGGCAATGAATTTTGCTAACGAACCAATCCCACAAATGGTTTTGAAATCAAATGGCACGTCATTGCCTGCTGACCGCGTTTCAAAATTGTTAAGTGCTTGGAAAACGGCGCGAGCGTCCCGCTCAACGGCATTTTTGAACGCGGACGTCACGTTGGAAACAATTGGTTATGACCCACGCAATCTTCAACTCAATGAAGCCCGAAACTACGTCAGTTTAGAATTAAGCAGGGCTTGCAATTTGCCTGCCTACTTCACAGACAGTCAACAGTCCAGTTTCACTTATGCAAACGCATTAGACAAACGGCGTGACCTTGTTGATTTTGCTTTCCGGAATTACATGCACATAATTGAGGAAAGACTTTCATTTGGAGATTTTACCCCTGCTGGCAATACAGTGAAATTTGATTTAGACGATTTCTTGCGCGGCAATCCATTTGAACGTGCGCAAGTTTATGAAATCTTGAACCGCATTGGCGCAATGAGCGTTGATGAAATACGTGAGGAAGAAGACATGTTGCTATGAAAAAAGTGATAACACCAATGCTCATCACGGCTGCTGATTCAAACAGTCGCACAATCACAGGTCGAATTGTTACGTTTGAAGAAACTGGCAACACGTCAATTGGAAAAGTGCAATTTGCAACCAATTCAATTTCACCTGAACCAGTCATGTTGAATTTGGAACATGACCGCACACGGCGCATTGGCAAAACATTGTCCATGACTTCAGACGAAAAAGGAATTGAAGCGGTTTTCAAAATTATTGAAACGACCGCAGGCAATGACAGTTTAGTTGAGGCAAGCACGGGAATGAGAGACGGCTTCAGTGTCGAAGTAATGTTTGATGAATACGAAACACTTAAAGATGGCACAATTCGTGTTTTGAAAGGGGACTTGACTGGTGTTGCATTGACCAGCGAACCTGCAATCAGGTCAGCGCGTGTGGCTGAAGTGGCTGCAACAGAAGAAAATGAAATTTCAGATTCAACAACTGAACCTGAAGAAATACCAACTAACAAAGGGGAAGACCAAGTGGAAGACACCGTCAAAGACGCTTCAACCGCCGAAACGGTAGAAGCCGCACAGTCAGTAACCGCTGCTGCTCACGCAGTAGGTGGCTACAAAACCAAACCACGCATTGAAATTACTGCTGCAAAATATCTTGAAAACAAGGTGCTTGCCGCATTAGGTAATGAAGACGCGCGCCAATATGTTATGGCAGCAGATAACAACACGACAGATTCAGCGGGACTTGTTCCAACACGTCAATTGGCTGAAGTAATTAATGGACTTGCAACAACAATTCGTCCAAGCATTGACGCCATTTCTCGTGGTGCATTGCCTGACGCTGGAATGACATTTGAAATTCCAAAAATTTCCGTTGTTCCAACCGTTGCACAAATTAATGAAGGCAGCGCATTTTCTGATACAAACATGGAAAGCGCATTTCTTTCAGTGGATATTAAAAAATTCGCAGGGCAACAAAATTTTACGGTGGAATTATTGACTAGAACTTCGCCATTATTTTATAACGAATTACTTACTAACATGGTTGCAGCCATGGCTAAGGCGCAAAACGCTTATGTCAATTCAATCCTTGTTGCAAATGCAACAGTTGATGGCACAACACTTGCAGCACTTCCAACGGCTTCCGAATTGCTTGGATATGTTTCACGTGGCGCGGCTTCAGTTTATTCAAACACCACTGGTTTTGCCCGTAACATAATTATGGGTGCAAGCCAATGGGCAAACACAATGTCACTCAACGAAAATGGGAGACCAATTTATTTGGCAAGCCAGCCTTCCAATGCGGGCGGCGCGGTTCGTCCCGATTCATTGCGTGGCAACGTTGCGGGACTTGATTTGTACGCTGATTTTGCTTCACCTGGTGGTTCAGATGATGGTTCACTGCTTATTGTGAATCCTGCTGCATACACATGGTATGAAGGCACACAATATCAATTGCGTGCAGAATCAACTGCTGATGGTTCAATTAATATTGGCGTTTATTCATTTGGTGCGGTCGCAGTTAAACTTGCAGGCGGCGCATTCCGTAACAACAAGTAAAAAAACAATCATGCGGCAGATTCTCCCGATTCTGCCGCAGCAGTAGAAAGGAAACGGACATGCCAAACATTGTCACCGCGGGTCAATTGCGTCAGGTGCTTGGTGTGTCCGTTTCACTTTATTCAGACGCCTATTTGGAAGAAATTATTAACACCAGTGAAGACGTGATTTTGCCAATGCTTGTTGCAAACGTTTCAGCAGTTACGGCTTACGAATTAAAAACAGACGTGGCTTATTACTACACCCAACGCGCTCACCATTTTGTTGAAGGTCAAAGCGTCATAGTTACGGGATTGCCCGCGCCATTCACTGCAACCGTTACAGTGGGCGACTTAATTGGTGTTCATTTTTTTACGGCCGCAATTGTTTCAAGTGACGTGACATTGCGTGAAATTATTCCAAACGGCAAGGCAACGTTATCAGGCTATTCAGCCGCACAAATTTATGCTTCAACGCCTGCAATTGAATCAGCAATTTTGGCAGTCAGCGTTGAAGTCTTTCAATCACGCGTTGCAGCAGGTGGACAAATTGAAGGTGTGGATTTTACCAGCACGCCCTACAGAATGGGCAGAAGTTTGACCAATAGAGTGTCCACATTATTAATGCCGTACCTTGACGTTGAAACGGTTTGTCAATAATGCCAGCGTCAAGCATTGCAGGAACACGGGCAGCCCTGGCAAATTCATTTTCAGCCTTGCAAGCCAGCGTTTATGAATCCGTGCCTGAATCACCAATTCCACCTGCCATTTGTATTTTGCCAGGTTCACCATATATGCAAGTTGTCTTAATTAATAATTCAACAACAAAGGTTCAAATTAATTTTGTCATTAGCGTCATTGTCGCGTCCAATAGCAATGCAGGTTCATTAGATAACTTGGAAAAACTAATAATCGGAATTCTTGCGGCAATGCCCGCAGGATATGAGTTGGGAACGATAGAAAAGCCGACAGTGTTGGAAGTGGGACAAAGTCCAATGTTGGTGGCTGACATAAACGTTACAACCTATTACACGCAAACGAACTAAGGAGAAAAAGAAATGGCAACAACAGTCTTAACTGGTCGTAACATTTCGTTGTCTTTCACAGGTGGAACAGACATTGAAGCCCAAGCGACCAGCGCAGTTTTAACAAAAACATTTGACCGTCAGACATATCAAACACTTGATGGGGAAGCCTATTTTGTGACTAATGTTGAAGCGGAATTTGTTTTGGAAATGCTTGCGGATTGGGGCAAGGCAAACAGCGTGTGTGAAGCAATTTGGACTGCTTGCGACACCACACCAAACGGCACGGTCACAGTTACAATGGAAGCGACAACAGGCGCGGAATTTGTATTTGACGCATTGTTGAATTATCCAAGCGCGGGTGGTGCGGGCATGGACGCTCAAACCGTAACGTTCACTTGGAAGGTCTACCAAGGCGAAGTCACAGAAACATTCTAAAACCTAGAATCGGGAGAAAAGAAAATGAAACTACCAATCACAATTGAATTCAACAATGGCGAGCAGGCAACTTATATTGCCGCCCCGCCTGAGTGGGTACGTTGGGAGAAATCAACGGGCAACACCATTGCCCAAGCCCAAGACAAAATTGGCATTTCAGATTTAGTGTTTTTGGCTTATCACGCCATGCGGCGTGAAGCGGGCGGCAAACCAGTTAAACCGCTTGAAGCCTGGACAGATAGCATTTCTGAAGTCATTGTGGGTGAAGAAAGCCCAAAAGTTATCCAGTCGGAAGCCTTGCAAGAGTAGTTTGGGAACTAGCCCTGGCAACGGGGTTAGCCCCAAACGAATTTGAAACCGCTGAAGACATTTTGACCGTGATTGAAATTTTGGAAGGGCGGAACAATGGCAAATGAAGTGACCATTGGTTATGACAAGCAGGAATTGCGCGCCATAATTGGTTCATTCAAAGCAATGAATGAAGAAGCCACTGCCCAAGCAAAAAAAGAAACTTCCGCCCTGGCCGAATGGGTCAAAGGCAGAATTGTCACGGCGTCACGGGGTACGCGCAATTTGGTTGACAATAGAGTTGCCGAAGGCGCAAAGGTTTCCAAGTCGTCCAAGATTGGCGAAATTTCATTTGGTTTTGCTGGTCAGAAATTTAGCGGCGGGGCAACGACCCAACAGGTATGGGGCGGGGCTGAATTTGGTTCAAATCGTTGGAAACAATTTCCAGTTTGGTCAGGGCGTGAAGGGCGTGGGTCACGGGGCTGGTTTATTTACCCAACCTTGCGCGCTGCCCAACCTGAAATTGTAAAACGTTGGGAAGAATCTTTTTCAAAAATCATAAGGGAGTTTAACTAATGGCTGGCAGTCGCACGCTCAAACTCTCAATTCTTGGTGACGTTTCTGACCTAAACAAATCCTTAAAGCAGGGCAGCGCAGACGTTGACACGTTTGGCGACAAGATTGGCAAGGCTGGCAAAATGATTGGCGCAGCGTTTGCTGCTGCCGCTGCTGCCGCCGCCGCCTATGCAATCAAAATTGGAATTGATGGCGTTAAAGCAGCCATTGAAGATGAAAAAGCACAAACCCAACTTGCCCTTGCCTTAGAAAATGCAACGGGTGCAACAAAAGGGCAGATTGCAGAAACTGAAAAACAAATTCTTAAAATGTCATTGGCAAGTGGTGTTGCAGATGATGATTTGCGCCCAAGCCTGGCACGTTTGGCACGGGCAACAGGGGACACCGAACAAGCACAAAAATTATTGGCAATGGCAATGGACATTTCCGCTGCTACGGGCAAGCCACTTGAAACGGTTTCAAATGCCTTGGGAAAAGGTTTTGAAGGTAACACTGCCGCGTTGGGCAAACTTGGAATTGGTCTATCTGCTGCCGAATTGAAAACAATGACATTCACGGACGTCCAGGGCAAATTGACGGATTTGTTTGGCGGTGCAGCAGCGGCAAACGCTGAAACCTACGCAGGCAAAATTGCACGCATGCAGGTGGCATTCAATGAAGCAAAAGAAACCATTGGTTTTGCCTTGTTGCCTATTTTGACAAAGTTAATGGATTTTATTAATCAAAATGCACTGCCTGCAATTGAAGCATTTGCGGGTGCTTTCAGTTTGACCAATGGACAGGGCTTGGGCAAGATAATCACAGACGTTGTCAATGTTGTCCGTGACGTTGCTGAACCAATTTTTGAAGCCTGGATTGTAGTTTTTGATAAGTTAAAAAAAGTTATAGTTGACAACAAAGACAATTTTCAGGCATTTTATGACGTGGTTAAATTCCTTGCACCCATTCTTGGAACGGTAATTGGGGCAGCCGTCACGGTCATTGGTGATGTCGCGGAAGTTGTTTTGGCTATATTTGCAAAAGTTTTAGGCGCATTGAAACCTTTAATCAATGGGGCAATTGATGGAATCAATGCAATTATTACTGCTTACAACAAATTACCATTTGGTGACATTTCTTTAATTCCTAAAATTGGGGGCGGCGGTTTTGCAACAACAGGGACACCTGGTGCAATTTCAGGCGGCGGGGCAAAAACAGGAACAGGAACAGGAACAGGAACAGGCACGGGGGGGACAGGCGGGGCGGTTGCAGCAGCGGTGGCAGGGGCGGTCACTGCTGGTGTCAAGGCTGGTGCTGCCGTCGCTGCTTCCGCCATTACAGGTGACAAAGGCGGGACAATAGGCAACATTGGTGAAGCCATGTTTGCAATACGTCAACGGGAGACAGGTTTTGCAGTCCCAACAGTTCCAAGCAGGGGTGGTGGTTTTACTGATTCGCAAAATGCAGCCCGACTTGCAGCAGCGGCGCAACCCACAATCAACATAACGGTTAACGGCGCAACCAATTCTGAAGACGCTGCCCGCGCAATGATTGACACACTTAATCGTTCAACGTATCGCGGCACGGGCGGGTCAAGTAATTTGGTCACAATATGACCATTTGGAATCCTATTTGGAAAGTTGAAATTGATGGTGTCCCATACACCACGGCAATTTTGGCAAACTTAATCATTCGCAGCGGGAGAACCAATATCTATGAACAAGCCCAAGCAGGTTTTTGCACCATTGAATTAATTGACACCACGCAAACGGCAATCCCCGTTTCAATTAATTCAACAATTGGCATTTCAGTCAAAGACAGTGCAGCGGCGTTTGTTCCTATTTTTGGTGGCAACGTGGTGGACATTGCGTTGGAAGTGCGGGACGCAGGTCAAATTGGCTTCAGCCAAACTTACTCAATCACGGCACTGGGTGCATTAGCGCGTTTGCCTAAAGCCCTGACAGATGGTGTTTTGTCCGAAGATTTTGACGGCGACCAAATTTTTGAAATTCTTCAGGACGTACTATTTGCAACATGGGCTGAAGTATCAGGGGCAGAAACTTGGGCAACTTATGACCCAACAATTACTTGGGGAGACGCTGAAAATAATGGATTGGGTGATATAGACAGACCAGGCAATTATGAATTGGCGGCACGTGGTTCAGACCGTACCAACGTTTATGCCTTAGTTTCAGCCTTAGCCACTTCAGGTTTGGGTTATATTTTTGAAGACGCACAGGGGCTCATTGGGTATGCCGATTCGACACACCGCACCACCTATTTAGCAACGCAAGGTTATGTTGATTTAGACGCAAACCACGCACGGGCGGCAGGCTTGCGAATTGAAACGCGGGTGGGTGACGTGCGCAATTCCGTGACTATTAAGTACGGGACAACCAGCCAATTTGAAGAATCAGCAACAGACGCGGCTTCAATTGTGCAGTACGGTCAACTTGCCCAAATTATTAACACCACCATAAAGCACGCGGCAGACGCCCTTGACCAAGCCCAATTCTATTTAACCCTACGCGCCCAACCGCAGCCCATTTTTAGTGAAATTACATTTGACCTGACAAACCCTGAAATTGATGACGGCGACCGTGACAACTTAATTAGCGTTTTTATGGGTGAAGCCATTGCCCTGGTCAATTTGCCGTTGAACATGAATTCAGGCACATTTCAAGGTTTTGTCGAAGGCTGGTCATTTAGGGCAGGTTTCAATGAATTGTCCGTCACATTGCTATTGTCACCCATTTCCTATTCATTACAAGCAATGCGTTGGAATGACGTGCCAATAACAGAAACGTGGGCAAGCGTGTTGCCGACATTAGATTGGGAAAATGCCACAATAGTGGCTTAGAAAAGGGGAACAAATGACAAATCCAACAAGCAATTTTGGCTGGCAAATGCCGACTTCGACCGATTTGGTCACGGATTTGCCCGCAGATTTTGAAGTTTTTGGACAGGCAGTTGACACTGATTTTGTAGATTTATTAGGCGGGACAACGGGACAAATTTTGTCAAAAACAAGTGCCACTGATTTGGATTTTACTTGGATAAATAACGACCAAGGTGACATAACTGGTGTGACGGCTGGCACGGGAATTAGCGGCGGCGGCACTAGCGGAACAGTTACGGTTTCAATTGACACTGCCGTAACTGCTGATTTAAGCACGGCACAAACGTTGACAAATAAAACATTGACTTCACCTGCATTGACAACACCAACGATAAGCACGTTGACAACAAATGGCGATTTGCTTTATGGCACGGGGTCAGGTGCATTAGCACGCCGCGCAATTGGTTCAACGGGTAATGTGCTTACAGTTTCAGGTGGAATTCCCGTATGGTCTGCACCCGCAGGTGGCGGCAAGGTGTTGCAAGTAGTCAATTTTGTGGGTGGCACCGCAACAACAACTTCATCAAATAACAATAGCGACACAGGTTTAACTGCAACAATAACCCCAAGTTCTGCTTCATCAAAAATCTTGGTGGCTATTCACCAAAATGGAATGCAGAAATCGGCAGGCTCAGCGGATAACTGCATGTCTATTTTCTTATATCGCAACGCCGTTAATATCACGGCCGTTGATTTCGCGGGCGCAAAAACTGCGACTGCCTTCGAAATCGGTTATGGAACTTTTTCATTGTCGTATTTAGATAGTCCAGCCACAACAAGTGCGACAACATACAAAACACAATTTAGAAGCCGCGGAAATACTGCGTCTGTTACCGTTCAAAGTAATAATGCTGAGTCTTACATTACTCTAATGGAAATTGGTGCATAATGAATCAACACGAAAAAATCGTAAAAGCACTAAACGACATTGCACCTAATACAGAATGGACAATTTCAGGAGATGATTTAGATAATTTAGTGTGGTTTGATAAATCGCCTAGACCAACAAATGAGGCTCTTGAAGCCGCTATTGCTAACCCTTTACCTGAACCTGAACCCAGTGTTGCAGACAAACTTGCCAGCGTTGGATTATCGGTTACTGACCTAAAACAAGCACTTGGGTTATAAGTGGAACACTTGACTAAAAATGTTTCCTGAAAATACTGCCGCAAAATTGCTTGAAGTTGCAATTGCAGAAGTTGGAACGGTTGAAGAAGGCGACAACCTAACCAAATATGGCAAATTTACAAAGGCAGATGGATTGCCCTGGTGTGGCAGTTTTGTCAATTGGTGTGCTGCCCAAGCAGGCGTCAAGATTCATTCAGTTGTCGGCACTTCTATTGGGGCGCATAAATTCAAGGAAATGAACCGTTGGTCAAACATTCCACAATTGGGTTATTTGGCGTTTATGGATTTTCCGCATGATGGCGTTGACAGAATTTCACACGTTGGAATTGTGGTTGGATTAATGCCTGGCAATCAGTGCATGACCATTGAAGGCAACACCAGCGGCACGGGCGACCAACGCAACGGTGGCATGGTAATGGTCAAGGTGCGCAATTATGGCGAAGGAAAAGAAATTCTTGGGTTTGGAATACCCAAGTTTGTTCCGCACAAAGGCGACTTTCCAAAAGTTGCACTTCCACAATCGGGAGAAAAACCGAAAAAGGGGAAAAAGAAATGACACAATTCAAAGCGTTAGCGGCTTCATGGGCAAGAAGTAGTGTTGCTGGAATGTTGGCCGTTTATTTAACAGGGAATCAAAATCCCAAAGATTTGGCAATGGGGTTAGTTGCTGGAATAGTGCCAATGCTTGCGCGTTGGGCAAATCCTAAAGACGACCTTGGTTTGAAGAAGTGAGTGTGGGCGAATGGACGGCGGTTGGTGGACTTGTCATTGCGGTGCTGACTGCCGTTTATTCGTCAACCCGATTCATGGTGAAGTCAATCATGCGGGAATTGACCCCGAACGGTGGCAAAAGCCTGAAAGACCAGGTCAGTCGAATTGAACAAAGACTTGACACCCTAATTTTGGAAATGGCATTAAGAAAAAGCGACTAAGACACGCCCAAAACTACGCTGGAAGGTTGATTTTGTCAGTGTTATGCCCCACCCTTTATTCAGGCGGCAATTTCGCCGCTTAGAATCGGGAGAATCTAAAATGGTTGTTGATTTGTTAGACGGACAAACAGTTTTGCGTTTGGTGCTTATTGGGATTTTATGCGTCATGTTCAGTGCAGTCGGTTATGCACGCGGACACAAAGACGGAAGCCGTGAAGGTTTTACACGCGGGCGGGCAGTAAGCCGTCACGCAAGCAGGGAAGTGAAATAAATGGGCTTCCTGGACAACTACGAAGCAAGCCGCGCACGCCTTGAACGCTGGTGGTTAACTTACCCAACTGGACGCATTGAAACCCGCATTGTTGAATTTAGTGCGGAAAAAGGGTTTGCATTGATTGAAGCAAAAGCATTTCGAAATGCGGAAGACATTTTGCCTGCTGGCATTGATTTTGCATTTGGCTATCAAGCCGCATACGGAAAAAACATGGCACGTTGGTTTCTAGAAGATACGACAACAAGCGCAATAATGCGCGTGCAACAACTTGTCATGGGCGGGGCTGAGAGAAGCACGCAGGAAACAATGCAACAGGTAGAAAACCTTTCTGCAAAAGAAA
>Ga0209107_10001778_pt1 | contig 12060 bp, 2 predicted proteins | sample LakErihyJuly2011_2_FD_187460 | JGI IMG/M metagenome (GOLD analysis project Ga0209107, IMG submission 187460) | Freshwater microbial communities from dead zone in Lake Erie, Canada - CCB hypolimnion July 2011 (SPAdes) (version 2) | ecosystem: Environmental > Aquatic > Freshwater > Lentic >... | reverse complement strand
CCAGCAACGCGATGGGCCGCTTCTCGCGGATGCAGCGGGCCAGCTCGCGGTCGAAGGTGGGCTCGAGGTAGCGCCGGTTGAAGAGCCCGGTCATGGGGTCACGATTGGCCTCTTCGCGTAGCGCCGTCTGCAGCTTGCGGTTCTCTTCGAGCTGCCGGTGCAGCGCCTCCTCCGACTCCCTGCCCTTGGCAGACATCTCGTGGAGCCGCCGCGACCGCAGATAGGCCTCATAGGCCACCGTCAGCAGGTAGGCCGTTACGCTCACGATGCTCAGCGCCGTCACATGGCCCGCCGTCTCCGGCCGGTAGGCGCCACCCTGCGCCGCCTGAGCCGGCAGCGCGCCGAGCGCAAAGATGGCGATCGCCTGCACCAGCCCCGCCACGCTGGCGAAGGCGGTCAGGTTCACCGTCGCGCCCACAAAGAGCCCAAAGGCGAGCCAGAGCGGAAAGCCGAGCGCCGACGCCCAGGCCCCGTAGATGAGCGCATCCACCCGCAGGTTCCAGAGCTCTGCGGTCAATGGGCTCGCAGACTTCACCGCCATGCGGTAGGCCGCCACGGGCCAGCCAAGAAAGGTCACTGGGAGCGCCACCCACAACAGCGGTGGCACCTCCGCCGTCTGCATGTGGGCCGCCAGCGTCAGCAGCACCATCACGAAACCGATGGTCCGATTCCGGTGGTTCATCCGAACCGCCCAATGTACTTGCTGCGTCACGGTTACCGCACAGGCTGAAGGCTTCGCAGTAACATAGCAAAGCCGCACACCCCGAACCAGAAACGTGCGAGGTGTCGTTTAGAGCACCCTCCGCCGATGGCCACCACACCCACCGAACTCGCCCTCTACGACGCCACCGCGGGTGCCTACCGCGTCCGCACAGGCAGTTGCGAAGGGCGCTAACACTGCAACGCCGCCAGAGGCGAGTAGCCGGTGGACTGGCTACGGAGCAGCACCCTGCTCCGAACGTCGCTCGTCGGGAGTTCAGCGTGCCTGGAGCCGCTTGGTGAGTGCCGCGAGTGCCTGTTCGGGAGGCAGCGCCTTGAGCTGCTCCACCTCGTGAGAGGGGAGCAACTTCTTTGCAATTGTTAGCGCAGCGCGCAGCATGCCGCGCTTCTCCCCCTCTTGCCGGCCCTCTTGCAGGCCCCGCTTCTCGCCCCGCTCTTCGCCCATGCGCATCGAGGCCTCGTGAAACTCCACCATGCCCAGATGGGCCAACTCTTCGGCTGCCATGACGACCTCCCTCGTCTTGAAGTAGTTCCATACTGCATTCTTGATATCGCTCGGCAGGTCGGGGTCGGTCAAGAGGTGGTGCTTGCGCGCCGCCGCCTCCTTTGGGTCGGAGGTCGCAAAAATCAGCCGAATCACCGACCGTCCCGGACCCATGCCCACCAGCTCCGGTACCATCAGGTAGGCTACGGTCCGTGAATCTGTCGGGAGGCGCCAGATGCCGGGCTCGACCTCCTGCGCCTCGAACTCACGCAAGCGGCGCAACGGTGCCTTGCGACAGATCACAACGAGCGTGCCGCGCCTACCCGCCTCGGTCGCCAGCAGCGACTTGGCGATGTGGTAGCGGAGCTTCTCTTCGGAGAGCGCCCCCGACTCCACCTCCACCGCAATCTGGCGGCCGGCCAGCAGCCGACGGAGCGGCCCCCAGACGGGCGAGAGCGGGCTCTGAGCATCGACGAAGAGGTCGATGAAGAGGGTGTGCCGCGGCCGCGGATGTTGCTCCCGTGCGGAGCCCGGCACCTCGCCTGTGCGCATCAGGGACATGAAGCGCGCCTCGATCGGAAACAACGGCGCAACGGCGGGTAGGAGATGTGGACGGCGGCGTGGCAAACGAGACCTCGGAGTCTTGGACTCTAAAGTTATCGTCGTCTGCGCGCCGTTGTTGCGGGCCGCGGTGAAGAAAGGTGTTGGGCGCTGCGCCGGGCCCCGAAACGGCAACGCCGCCTGTCCGAGGGTTCGGCACAGGCGGCGTATGTGGAGGTGTCGAGGGTCAGGCGACGTCAGAAGAAGCCTACCACGCCCGCACGGGGCGGTGCGAAGCGCCCTAGTAGCAGGCGGTATCGCCGGGGCCGGGGCTGCCCATCGCGCAGGTCGAGAGGCTGCCGCCGGGCAGACCCGCCTCACCAAACCCGCCCATCGGCGCCGTCGGCGGTGCATCAGAATTGAAGCTGGGCATCGGCGCGCCCGGACCACCCATGCCGCCACTGCCACCGAGGCCGCCGCGGCCCACATTGCCGGCCACGCTTACGCCCAGGGAGAAGGGGAGCGCGATGGTTGCAGGCTTGGCCACGCCCACAGACCAGCCTCCGCTGCCGCCAGCGCCGCCGCCGCCGCCCGCGCCGCTGCCGCCTGCGCCGCCGGGGGCAAGGAACACCGTGTAGTCAAGCTGACCCGTCGCGGCGACAATCGGTGAGTTCAGCGGGTAGGCCCAGCCCCCCTGCTGCCCCATGCCGCCATCGCCGCCGCTGCCACCGGGGCCGCCCGGCCCCATCTGAATGCCGGTCATGAGCATCCGGGGAAGGTCGACGGCGCTGTAGCTCACCACCCCGAAGACCGAGCCGCCGTTCGCGCCAGCGCTGCCGCGGCCGCCACCAAAGCCGCCGCCGCCGCCGCTGTAACCGAACCGGATGAGAGGATCGACGCCTCCGCCGCCTCCGCCGCCAGCCCCGCAGCCACCCTCGACTCCCGGCGTTGAAGCGCTGATGCTGAAGGGCAAGGAGGCTCTTCCCACCTCCCCTCCTGCCGCCAGCGCCGTTGGCGTTCCTCCGCGCCTGCCAGACATCGCGATGGCCTGGTCGACCGTACTGGCGGGCGAGCTCAATACCCTGTCACCACCGACCGCGCCGCCGGGAACCGTGTCTGCCGATTGACCGCGACGCAGCGAACTGAGATTCGGATAAGTCGTGCTCGAACCCGGATAAGTCCCGAAACCTCCGCGCGTACAACCCTGACCGGGCGGAAAAAAGACCACCCCCGGATAACGAAAATCAGCGTCAAGTGTGCCCCCCCCAGCCCCCGCCGGCGTACTGTAGGAGGTGCCCGCGCTGCCATCACTCCCTGGGGCGCCGCCCTCCATGCGAATGGCGACCCGGTCGAGTGTCAACCCAGAGCAGGTACCAAGCAGGCTCACATCGCAGACCACCCCTGCCACATTGCCGAAGCCCGCGGGCGGGGTGGGCACCTCGATGGTGAGGGTTCGGAAGACGACGCTGGTCGGGTCGAAAACCTGAATCGCCGGCGTTACCCGTTTTTCAGTGGGTTCGGATGTGAAGCTGCCGCAAGAAACCCCGCGCTCGCAGGTGTTGGCAAAGACCAGTCGCGTGGCACCGGTCCCTGGAATCCAGGTCGCGACAGCCTCTGCGCCGCTCCCCACCAGGTTCACATCGTAGCCGCCCACGATCGCAAAGTTGGCGTCGGCCGCGCCGTTCAAGCGAAGCCCATTGGGCATGGGGTAGGGGTCGGAGCTGCCCGCCACATGAATCTGCTTCACGGGGAAGGGCGTCGATGCGCGCTCATTCCGAAGCGCGAGCGCCGCGGTCATGTTTCCGATGGGGTTCGCGCGTGAACCAAGCACCGCTCCAACGTTTTCTGCAATCAGGATATCATCAATCCACACTGCGTCCTCTCCGTCCGACGCATACCCATCCTTTGCGTATTCAAATAGGATCTCAGTCGCCCCAGACGGAAGGGGAAGCACGATTTCCATCCAATCGTTACGTCCAGATATTCCTGGGATAAGCCCATAAACGTCATTATCATTTGGAAGCGAGGCACGAATACTGTTGAGGTAAACGTTAAACACATCATAGCCCGGGTCTGTATCCGTCCGAACCCAGAACCTGAGTTCCCCTCCTACGGGGAGCGAAACCGTCAGTTTCGCCTGCGCCACCTGAAAGTCGATGATGAGGTTGGACCGAAAGGACAGCGATCCCGTGCGAAATTCATTGAGGAAGAAATAGCTGCTGAGCAACCAATCTGCATTCTCCGTGAAGGAAAACCTATTTGGGTCGGCCGCCTCTTCGAACCCTACAGTTACGCGGGTCTCGCGGGTCTGAACCGTCGCCCCTCCGTTCCGCACGAAGATGGCGTTCGCCAGCTCGCCGTCGATGCCGTCGCAGTTCTGGTCGATGTCGTCACCAAAGGGATCCCCACCATCCTCGGCACCGTTGGGCGCCGTGGTCGCACAAACCACGCCGCCCTCAATGCCCGGGGGCGGCGCCACGCAGCGCCATCGGCCCACCGCGCAAACACCCACTTTACCCGCCACTGTGCAGGCGGAGCCAAGCACAACCGGCGCCGCGGAGGGCCGGGTCACAAGCGTCCCGTTCTCAATATCATCCACCGTGCCATCGCAGTCCTCATCACGGTTGTTGCAGGTCACCTCGATGTCGATCTCTGGTCGTGAGGGAAGGCAGACCAAATCGGTCGACGACGGGCCGCAAGCCTTCCGCCCCTCTATGCATGTACCCTTCACGTCTGTCTCGGTTACGGTGCAGGCGCCGCCCAGCCCAATCACGCCCGCGTCGCCAATCCCGTTGCAGTCGTTGTCTCGACCATCACAGATCTCCCGCGAAGATGTTGCATTCGACTCGCTCCAGTAGACCTCGGACCGCTTGTCGTCGCAGTCTTTTCCGTAGCTCCCATCGGTCTCCACAGCCTCCACTGCCGGACAGCTGCTTTCGCGCGTGCGCGGGTCGGGCAGCAGCAGCAGGCCTGGCAGCTCGAGGTCGTCGATCCAGACCGCGTCTGCACCGCGCGCGGTGCTCCCATCCTTCTCGTACCAAAAGCGGATGTCGTAGCTCCCCTTCGGAAGGTCAATCGCCGTCTGGCTCCAGCCGATGCTACCGCTCTCTGAAAACCGCGTTTCCCCGTTCACAGAGACCCGAAAGAAGTCGTAGTTCCGCTCCGACGACACCTTGTACCAGAACCGCAGCGTACCCGGCGCAACCACAACCGCCCGGTAGGAGACCTCCGTCGCCAGGCCGTCCGCAATGGGAGCAGATCGCAACGACGCGATTCCCGTGTGGGCATCCGCGCCAGCAACGAACCCGGAGCCCTCCGGAGCGACCAGCGCAATCGGCTCTTCGCCAGCCTCAAACCCCACCTTCACGCGCGGCTGCTCGCAGGCAAAGACCAGATCGCGGCTCTCGGCCGAGGCGTCGGCCTGGCCATCGCCGTCGCAATCGCGCACAAAAAGGCGGGTTGGATCATCCACTGCTGTCTCACATCCTGGAATCGCAGCATCACAATCGGCCCACTCGAGCGGGAGGTCACACTTGGCCGTGCAGCGATAGGAGGTCTCTCCCAGCTCCACCCGCTCCTCGCAGAAGCGCTCGGCCGTACCGCTTCCCTCGCCCTCGGAGCCTGCGCAGACCACCCCGCAGCCACCGCAATGCTGCGCGCCGTAGACAAGTCTTTCCGATGCGTCTTTGAGGCCAATCTGGTCTGCGTCGTCAGCCTGCCCATTGCAATTCGCATCCAGCTGCGGGCCGCAGGAGCCCGGGAAGGCATGATCGGGGTGCAGTGCATCAAAGTAGCTCTCGGGCGCCGTCTCGTCGCAATCCACCCCGGTCGCAGTGCCCTGCTCCGAACAGCTTCCCGCGCCAAATCCGTCGCCGTCCGGGTCTAGGCAGGCATCACAGTCGCCCGCGATGGGCGCGCAGAAGGTGCCCTCCAAGAGCGTCCCAATCTCGCTGTCCTCCTCCGAGAGCTCCCGACAGGCAAATCCCATCGGGCAGGCAACCTCTCCGCCCAGCGTGCAGGGCGCCAGGCAGACGCCGCGCCGCTCCTCAGCGGCTCCCGGCGCGTTCGGCGCCGTATCGACGCAGGCCGAACCGGCCCAGCACTCGTCGTCGGTGGAGCAGACGTCGCAGAAGTCCCGGCTGAAGTAGAGCGAGCGGGCGAAGGGGGGCCGGCAGATTGCAGCGTAGAGGATGCCAGCGGTCATCTCTGCTTCGTCCACGGCGACGGGCAGCCCCGAACCCTCGAGGCTCGGATAGGGCGAATCCCCCTTGAAGGTGAGCTGGCAGCTCCACGGGGTTGGGTCGTCGCCATACCGGAGCGCGCCGCAGACCTCGGCATGGTCGGTGCAGCCGAGCGTGCAGATACCCTCAGCGCCTACATCCTCGAAGCCGGGCATGTCGGCTACGTCGATGGTCACGGCTCCGGTACCATCGGCCCGATTGAGCCCCACCTCCTTCACGCAGCTACCCATCCCGTTGGGGCAGTCGAGGTTGCTGCGGCAGGTGCGGTAGTCCTTGAAATCGATGTTTCCCGGCCGGCGCGAGCCGTCGGTGACATCGAGCGTGCCGAGCCCCGCATCCTCAGCGACTGCAGCATCGTCGGCCGCAGCAATGTCGGCCGCCGTGTCGTCGGTGGTTGAGCCGCCGTCGAGGCCCACACCGGCACCGGAGCCATCAGCGGAGCCGGAGCCCGGACCGACCAATCCTGGACGGGTACCCTGGTCGCCTGAGGAGCCCGACTGGCTTCCGGTCTGCGTGCCAGACTCGGTGGCTTCGGGCGCGCACGCACCCAAGGCCACACAGGCCACCAGCAGCGCCGCGGCGGTCCGAACGCGACGTCGAAGCGCGGCCGCGACCAGCAGGAGCGCTGCCAGCCAGCCTGCACCGTTGCCGCCTGCAGAGCAGCCGGACGACTCCGGGGGCGCGCCGCCGGCATCACTCTCCGTTGAATCGGCGCTGGTGTCGCTGCCCGACCCACTTCCAGCATCGCTGGCAGTTTCGCCGCCGCCGTCTTCCTCGGCCACTGGAACAATCGGGTCGCATGCGTCGCCCGAGCCATCATTGTCGCCATCGGCCTGGTCGGTGTTCGGCAGGTCAACACAGTTGTCCTCGTCGTCTGCGACGCCATCCAGATCTGCGTCGGGGATGCAGAGACTCGGCGCCTCGACGCCGCAGTTGTAGCCGCGCTCCACGCGGCAGCGGGCGCTGCAGCCGTCGCCGCCGGCCGGGTTGCGGTCGTCGCAGCCCTCACCGTCGTCGACGGCGCCATTTCCACACTGGTTATCGCATAGCGTTCCAAGCCAGCCTGGGTCGCAGGCGCAGCTGCCGTCGACGCGAACCGCGCCGTTCAGGCAGGGATTCGCCTGAACAGCAACCTCACAGTTGTCGCCCGTGTGGTCGGAGTCGCAGAGACAGGTGACACCATCCAGCGTCGTTCCGTTATCACTGCAAAACGAGCTGCCGTCCTTACTGCAGTCTTCGCCGAATCTGCCGGCGGGGCAGTCGCAGACGGGGTTGCCCTCCCCATCGGGGCTGCAGACATCGAAGCCGCTGCAGGGAATCGCGCCGGGGCAGGCGAGACAGGTTAACGTCCGCAACTCCCGCAACCCGCAATCGGTGCAATCACTGCCGAACTCACAGAAGGAAAACAGTGAATTGGGACCACCATCATCACATTCATTGTCTTCCGCAACCCCGCAGCGATCGTTGCAAATTATCTGCGTATCAACATCTTCAATGTACCCTGCGTTGCACTTCTCACAATCAGGGCCATCCGCGCCGCCGGTGCATTCGCAGTTGACCCCACCGAACCCAGCCTCGCAGATACAGGAGCCGTCTAGCTGAACGCTGCCGTTCCCGAGGCATGTTTCCAAATCCGAGAGACTGCAATCAGCCCCGAGATACGGAACTTCAAGGCCGGGTTGGGTAATGCAGGTGCAAGCACCCGTGACGGCGTCCGCCGTCCCGCGGCCGTTGCAGGTGACTGCGTCGGAGTACTGGCACCTATCACCCTTCCAACCGTTGACTGCATCGCAAACACAAGAATACTCTGGGGTCGCGCCTTGATTGTAGACTGGCGTCCCGTGACCATTACAGCCAGCATCGCCAGTACCATATTGGGAAAAACTACAGTTAGGTCCAACGGCCAAGGCAAATCCGTCGGGTGTTTGGTCACAACTGCAAATGCCCGAATCATCCACAACCCCGTTTCCAGAGCAGGTATCTTCATCTGAATACTGACAGAAATCACCCTTGAAGACACTACCGCTCGAGTCATAATCGCATACGCATGCAATAATGCCAATACCATCTTCCAACGGAATGCCTTGAAAACTGCAATCGCTCTCGTTGTACTGACACATAGGGCCAGCATTGCCAGCGTAGCAGCTGCATTCACCGTTGTCCTCGACCGTTCCGGAATTGTAACAGTTGAACTCATCAGAGTATTGGCAGTCTTCGCCAGCTAGCCCCGGAACGCAATCATTACAGGTTGCTCCGACGAAGGGCGACTCACAAAGACACTTCAAGGCCCCAAGCGAGAAACCAGGCTCCCCCCGATCATTGCATGCACTTAGATCAGGGACATCGCAATTGGCACCCTGTCTGCCAGCGACGCACTCCGAACAGTTTCTACCACCGTAAGGAAACCTGCAGACGCAGCTTCCGTCGGATAGAGCCGAGCCATGATCGTTGCATGTGAAAAAGTCATTGTACTGGCATTGAGGCCCAGCATTTCCAGGGTCGCAACTGTAACAAGTATAGTTAATGTAGTTCACCCACACAACGTCATCAGAGCACGCAGGTCCCGTCACTCGATAGGTGTCAACCACAAACCCCTCAGCATCATAGGATTGGTAGTTAAAAACAGCCGAATCCCCAATCTCAGTAAGTTGCGATACCCGAGCAAAACCAGCGTTGTAGTCGAGCCCAAAGGGAACATCAAAGTTCCCGTTCGTGCAGGACGGCCTGCACTCAGTTCTCCCCCCCGCCTCGTAATACGGATTGCCACCAGTAGGGGCGCAATTGAATTGCTCCAGGGAGCGCGGGTCGTACTCGATCGGACCCCCTGAAAACTCCGCCGGGCAGGCGTCGAAGGCCGCAGCAGGGGCGGCCAACAGGGCCAGAACGACCGCCAGCGAGCTGGCAATGAGGGAGGAGAGACGGGGCAGAGAGAGCATGTTCGTTCCTTGCGGAATCCAGAGAGTTTGAGAGAGGGGGCGCCCAGAGCAGACGCCGGTTCAGCAGATCGGCGGCAACGCCGCCCTCAGAGCGCGTTGGCACACTCCGAGGTCGCACCAAAGAGGTCCTGGTAGGAGTAGGTGATCTCCAGCTCGACATCGTCGAGCTTGCTCCAGTCCAGACCCCGGTTGGCAGGCAGCCAGGGGTCGATGATGATGGTGTAGTCCGACGAGAGCGGCATGCCCGTGAGCGTCTGGTTTGCCACCCCCATCTCACCCACGCCGGCTACGGGCGAGATGGCCCGCCCCTCGGTCACGAAGGAGCTGTTGGAGCCGTAGGCGGTCTTGCCCTGCGCAAAGGTCCGCACGTAGGAATCGATGCCCGGCTGGCAGGAGTACATGGAGCTCTTGCCGCCGTAGAGCAGCGTCACCACCGGCTGCCCACCGCCGAGTTCGTCGCCCACAAGGCGAAACGCGATGCTCTCCAGCTTCGCGTTGCAGGTGCGCGACAGGTTGGCAAAGGCCGCTTGGGTCAACTGGAAGTTGAGCACAAAGAGGTCGTTCGCCCCTTGGGTGCCCTGCTCCACCGTCTCGGACGCCGAGTAGCGCATGGCCAGGTTCTGCGGCAGCGAGCTGTTCTGCGCCAGATTCCAGAAACGGTCGGCGGGCGACAGCACCTTCTCCTCTGTTACATCCAGCTGCGCATCGCTCACGTTGAGTAGGTCGTCACGCACCGAGACCACCGAGCTCTGCACATTGGTCACGCCGCCGCAGCGGCTCTCCAGATCGCGCAGCCGGTCTGCGATGGCGCGCAACTGGTAGGTGTTGCGGGCAAGCAGGATGGCCATGCGCTCGTTGAAGAAGGGGCGCACCGCGGCAAACTCCATGGCCACGAGCCAGTCTGCCATCTTGCGCTTGGCCCGGTCGAGCTCCCGCTCGGCCTCCACCAGCCCGTTGGCTGTGGCAAAGAGGGCCTTGGGCCCCGCCACAAGCTGCTTGATCTTGCTCCGAAAGCCGCGGACCATGTCGAGTGCAGACTTCTCCTGCGCCGCAAGTTCGCAGTTGCGCAGGTAGTCGAGTTTGGCCGTCTCGTAGGCGTTTTCCGCGTGGAACACCGCAGCCATCCGCTCCGTCGTCTCTACGAGCCGGTTCAACAGTTCGTTTTTGCGATCGTCCAGCTCAACCAAATCGCGCTCGAAGGCCTGCTTCACCTCTAGCTGACGCTCGAGGAGGTCAATGGCCTGGTCCAACTTGGCCACCTCGAGGGCATCGGTGGCCTGCTCTTTCTCGTCCAGCAGCTCGATCTTCGCGCGATCGATTTCGCGGGCAAACTCCTGCTGCTCATAGGTGGTCTCACGGTTTGCGATGTCCGTCTCAAAGGAGATTTCCGCAAGCTTCGCCGTCAACTCTGCGAGCGACGCCACTCGTCGTGAAACCAAGGCGGCAGTATCAATGCCGAACACGAAAGCATTGCCGCCCAAGCCTAGGGCGAGGCGAACAAAACTGAACGCGTCGGTAGCAAACCCGATCACGCCTGGCGTCCCATCTGCCAGATCGTCAGTGATTTGCTGTGCATTGTCACCCACGCTGTCGAACACCTCGGCAATGAGCGTGGATATTGTTATAATGGGCGCCGCGACCCCTTGGACCACCGCATTGCCAATCCGCAGTGCATTCCATTTTTCAGCCTCAGCCTTTCGCTTCGCCGCCGAGTCTTCAAAGCTCGTGTTCAACGCGTCGAGCTGCGTGAAGTGGAGTTTGAGCTGGGAGCTCTGCCGGTTCACCTCGCCCTTCAGCAGTTCATCGATGGCTGCCGAAACCGCGACGCTCTCATCGTGCCAGCTCTCGGTCGAGGCCGCGAAGGCCTCCGTCGTCTCCTCCATCGCCTGCGTCGCCGCCATGAACTGCTTCAACGAGGTCTGGGTGGTCTCGATGTCGATGGCCGCATCTCTGACGCCCTTGATGGCAAGCCCAGCAAGCGAGGGGCTGGCTGCGCTCTCGAATCCAATCACCGACCGCGGCGTCCGAGCCTCTTCTGGACCGCGGGGCTGGTCAAAGCCGCAGATACCCGGCCTCCACGAAACCTCGCAGTCGCCGTTGGGGGCAGGCGCGGCCTCGGGGTCGAGGATGTCGCATCCTACAGGCTGGCCGCAGAGCTCCACAAGGAAGCCCTCGCTGTAGGCGACCCGGTCATCCAGCTTGTTGTAAAAGTCCTGGTTCCGGATGTCGTCCTTGAGCAGGCTGGCCAGGATGGTGTCGACCCGCTGGCTGGCATCGTCCACCGCCTCCAGGGCCGCCGCACGACGCTCCGCCAACACCCCGTTGGCGGCCTGTCGCGGGTCGAGCGAGGTAGACTGCGTCACCTGCCCATACCGGTCGAAGAGCAGGTCGTTGAAGGTGCGCTCCAGCGTCGCGAGCCGCTGCAGGAGCGCGCCCAGGCTCGCTGCCACCGGGGCGGCCTCCGCAGCCTTGCCCGCCTCCTGGTGCAGCTGGATGATGACCGCGGCATTGACGTAGAGTTCGCGGATGCGGCCGGCTATAAGGTTGGCCTTGATGCGGCGCTGGCCATCGAGACGATACAGTTCATTCCAACGCTGCGCCGCCAGCGCCAGCGAGTCGGCCGTGGCCGTCCAGCTCCCCACCATGGAGATGAGCAGCTCGTCGCGCCGGTCCTTCGCGTCGGCCGAATCGGGGCCCCGGCTCAAGAAGGCAAAGGTGCTGGGCGCCATGTAGCTGCGCAGGGCGCGGGCATTCACCTCCACCACCTGGCTGAAGTAACTATCCATCAGCGTCGCGTTGAGCTGGGCCGAGGCCGCAGCCGTCACCGCGGTCGTCCCGTAGGTGGCATTCTCCAGCCACGAGCGCCGCTTCTTGGTGTCGAGGTAGAAGGCGCCGAGCTGTGGGCCACCCGTGGTCTGCAGCAGCAGCGACGAGAAGCCGGCCCAGAGCCTATCCTTCTTTTTCGACCAGCCGGCGGGCGCAAGGCCGATGGCGACCGCATGCATCTCGATGGCGCAGACCGCCTTCTGGGAGGGCACGCAGAGCGGCTCCGTGCCGTCGGCGCAGCCCTCAAGGAACTCCTCAAAGTTCTTGCCCTCCTTGGTGAGGGCACCCTCGCCGCTGAGCAGCCCGGCGAGGG
>Ga0209107_10001777_pt1 | contig 12064 bp, 8 predicted proteins | sample LakErihyJuly2011_2_FD_187460 | JGI IMG/M metagenome (GOLD analysis project Ga0209107, IMG submission 187460) | Freshwater microbial communities from dead zone in Lake Erie, Canada - CCB hypolimnion July 2011 (SPAdes) (version 2) | ecosystem: Environmental > Aquatic > Freshwater > Lentic >... | reverse complement strand
GTTGCCTAGAAGCGCCTCTTGTCTGAAATCGATATTAGAGTAATACCCTCCGCCTCCTCTGCCAATTTTCAAGCTTTTAACACCAGCCGCTATGTAGGCATCATTCACATATATTAACTTACCTGCACCGCCACCATAATTAGAACCTCCTCCGCCACCCCCGCCATATGCTATAATATCGCATATTGTTGATGTGATTGTATCTTTAAAATCCACGTAATATTGGGTATAGCGGTTAGCATTATAAAGTTCAGTCTTTTCGTCATCCGTAAGCAATTTGTTATACATCTTTAAATCTGAAATGTTAAAATTGTAATTCGACGTATTCGTATCAGATGATATGGTATTTTTAGTATATCTGAAAAACCCGAGAACTTTCAAATATTCATTGATAATGGTCGTGGTGATTTTTAGTTCATTGTTAATATATCCTTGTATTCTGAAATCGTTTGTGCGTTGCTCGATAGACCATAGTATATGATACCAGTTTCGCTTCTTTATATTATCTATTGAGAATATGGGGCTCCTCTCTTTATCTACGAAAAATTGTAGCGAATTACTAATATCAATGTAAGTAATGCTTAATTTACGAAGATTTTTAGGGTCATTATTAGTGAACTCTATAATTATTATATCACTGCTAGATGAATTCACCTTTAGCCAAAAACTTATTGTTATCTTTGCTTGTGATTGCGCTTTGAAAACATTATTGATATCGAAGTTGCGTTCAAATTTACCATAGGATGCCTGTTCGGATACGCAGTTGAACTCGAGATATGTCGATTGTAGCGGTGTATATTCTATGTCAAGTAATTCAGTGGTCGGTTTTATGTTTGTGTCTCCATATAACTCTAAAGCCGTAAAGGCATCATCGGCATTACCAAGATATCCGCTATTTTCTATGGTGCGCATAGTATAATTAGAATTATTCGCATCAAGTAAGCTAGCGGATAAAAGATGATTGCTTGTAAATTTATACCACGATGGCAAAATCTGGGTAGTCTGATTGTCCCTGTCGAAGGTCGTCCCAATCTCAGGATTATATAAGAACTTGCAAATCTTATAGCTGGAACCTGTAATGGGTGTAAAAGATAGCGTCGTCGTATTCTTAACAATTGGGGTCAAAATGCTAATAATCTCTGGCGTTATGCTAACGACCCCTTTCTTATTAACGTAGAGCCCGTCGCCTATCTGCACACTACCGAGTGCTCTTGTGGTCGCTGGATATAATATGTTGTTGGCTTGCTCGGTCTTAATGTATTTTATTAATATATTGCTTGTAGATAACACGTAATTGCTGGTATTCGTGGTCGTTATGGTTATATTCGAGGTGATACCTTCAGATATTGTATTCGTGCTATTATTTATTAGAAGTTGTAAATTATTCGAGGTGCTTTTAACGTAATTGCTGGTATCACTTAGAAAATCCCTATTATTTATTTTGAGTATTTTGGTATCCGCCGTCCATAGTAAATTGCGGTCGCTCGACAGCCTATTGTCATTCGTGTTAAATACTATGCCATTGGTGATAAAGTTGCTATTTCCAGTGCCTCCTAGCGATACCCCTATATTCCCTACGACTATATTATCCGCATTAATATTCGTTATGTTTTTCCCGATGCCTAAAAATGCCGATGCAGTAACGCTCCCTCCAGTGACAATGTCGGTTGTTGAAATACCAAAGATACTCCTTGATGTTCCAGCGGGGGTAATACTATTCGCCATCCTTATATAAAAATTATATGTTTTTAAAACTTAAATAATAATATTTGATTTATTTGTTTGTTGTTATTTGTTTTTTATCCAAAGGATATATAAGCGCTCGCGAAGAAACTGGTTGCTACCGCGCATACAAATATAGGGAATATGTGGTATATGTTGTTTCCTGTGTAATCATTGTCTATTAGGTCAGTCAAGGTATCCTCGAGGTATTCGATGCTGTGCCTATTACTATCTATATATTCCTTATCATTTTGATAGGTGTCTTCTTGATAATTATTATAATAATACTTTAATTCTTCAATGCTATATTCAATCATATTTCATATATATATTTATATATATTTATATGTGTATATATTTTATATATATTTATTAAGTATAAATTAGGGCATTTGATGGTATTGCTTAAAAGAGGAAATAAAATGATGCGAGGAGGAGAGTGGCAGGATAATCTATATGATATCTCTAGTAATATATTATTATTAATTTCATATATATTCTTTGGGTTTGCTACAATATTGCTAATAAATGCTGGTGCTAATTATAATAAGGCTAATATAGATGAACCTGCAGTTGACGCGGGTGTCCCTCTTATAGAACAACCTATATTTGAATATTTAAAGAGAGATAAGGATAACTTTATGGCGGTCGAAGATTATCTGTTGGCTTGGAATAAGCCTTTGGCTATTATATTTATTTGTCTTATCTTTATTTTTGGATTAATAGCATTTGCAATAAAGAAAAATTTTAAAATTATCCTTCGTGTTGAAACATTACCATACTTCTTAATTCTTATTATATTTATAGCTTATACGGCTACAACATCTAATAAAAATTTAAGTGATGCAGATAATTTGTTCAATTACGTGGTTTTGCACAACCATATAAAGAAAAAAGAAGATAAACAAATTTTTTTTAAAGAGTTAAAAGGTGTCGTATTAGATATGTTAGATAAGAATAATACGTATTCTGATACTATTAAAGATAATATTGCAGACATTTTATTATCAAAATTACCTAGCAGTTTTAAAGATATTAAGGAAGGTAATATTGATATCAAGATTATTAAGGCGATATTATACACAAAAGAGACAAATGTGGATGATGGTATTGACAACATTGAAAAAATATTTACACTCAGGACTACTGATTACAATGATGAAAAAAATAAAGTCGAATATAAAAATTATATAGACGACCTTTTTAATTTAATAATTAATGACAATGAACCTAATAGTAATAATTTATATATAAAAAATTATATATATGGGTTAATAAAAAATAAGATTGATATTGATAAGAATAGATTAAAAAATGAATTAATAAGAATTAAAAGCAGCATACAAGCCTATTACATAGTGGTGGTTGTGTTTTATTGTTTAATTCTTGTTATAATATTAATAACACTTATGGGTGGTCCACAATTGTGTTTTAATTATATAAAGGTTTATTGGTGGGATGCAATTAAATTATCTTTGAAAGTTATGGTTGCCTTCTTTATTATTTATATTCCTATATGGTTGACTATGTTCCATTAATATTGAATTATTTTTATTTATTTTATTACTTTAGTAATATTAAGATAATATATGAGTATAGTAGAGAAATTGGATACTTCAAATTTAGATATATTAGAAGTTATACTTGATGTATTAATAGTTAATAGAGTAGAAAGGATAGTTAATGATAACCACTTAAAAGAAAGTATAAAATGGTTTAAGTATATTATACATCTATATCTTACTAATATAGAAAAGTTTAGGAGCGAATTTAAACCAACATATGATACTCTAACAAATTCAGATGATAATACATTATTATATGCAAATAACAATACATCCATAATAAGATCGCAAAATATATTAGAAACTCTTCCAACCACAATACCTAATCCTTTCATAAATTTGAACACAAGAAACCCATTTAGAGAGAGAGAGTTTGATATAGAAAATTTTTTTAAAGATAATTTTAATAATAATAAAGATATCCGAATGAAAAAGAGAGGTCTCGTTTATTTTATAAAATTTACCCCATATATTCTTTTACTTACCTATATAATGGAGACAGATATTAATGAAACTAATATAGAATTACTAAAAAGATATATAAAAAAATATGCACCTGATATAAAAACTATAAAAACATTTAGCAGTTTCACACAAAAAGAAAAAACTAAAAAAAGAGAAATACCATCTAAAAAAATAGAAGTATCGGGCAGTTCTGCACCAAATGGACTTGTTGACCATATTGATGCAAATGCTACTGAATATATTAAATTAAATAAATTGATTTTTAATTTAGAAAGAATAGTTATTGCTAAAATAGAAGAGTTTCAAAAAAAAGGAGGTCGTAATCCTCCCAGACTAGCTTTTTTTAATATATTTGATAAATCTATTGAAGAAGTAAAAGGAGCTATTATAAGTAATGTTGTAAAATATAGTTTAGATATGATAGGAGCATATGATAATTTGATAGCTTATTTAAATGAGAAATATATTCCCATACCTGTTATAGAGGAAGAGATTGATATGATGGAAAAAGGTGTGAAAAAGAAACCTGATGCATTTAGTCATCCAGATGATGATACAATTAAATATTTAGTTGAAACAAATGAAGATGAAATACGGCGCTATTCGTCTGATATTCCTACATTAAAATTACAAAATGTAAAAGCGTTTTTATCACCAACGCCATCAGCGCGTGAACCATCAATATCTTCAAATACAGATGAACTGAGTAATTCTACATCCTCTCTTACAGAACAAAAAAAAGAATTACCTATCACATCATCAGCAACACCATCAAGAACATCATTAGCAATACCAACAAAAGACATTAAACCTATAAACCAACATCCTAAAAAATCTGTGGGAAGAGCAATAGCACGTCCACAAACAGCTCCTGTAATTCGAAGAAAAACTGAAACTCTAGAAACTCCTCAATCATCAATGCGTTCATTAACGCCTGAAATAGCAACAGACATACAACAACAATTAAATACAAGAATGGGATATATTATACATAGACCACCTAGTGCATTAAGAATAAGCCAAATAAGTAATAAAGATGACGAGGAAGAGGGAGAGGGAGAGGGAGAGGGAGAGGAAGAGGGAGAGGAAGAGGAAGAGGAAGAGGAAGAGGAAGAGGAAGAGGAAGAGGAAGAGGAAGAGGGAGATGACGAGGAAGAGGGAGAAGATACAACAAATGTAATATCATCAAGAACATCATCATCCGCATCATCAGTAGCACTTTCTTCGTCGCAAAGCAGCAGTGTTGATGATGAGGATGTTCTTGATGCGGATGATGATGACGCGGATGACACACATCAATCAAAAAACGAAGAAGAAGGAAAAATCAAATTTGACACCGAACTGAAACCATATAACGAAGAAGAATTAAAGCAAAAATATCTATACACGCAAAAATACAAGGATGGTATTGATGATGCAAAATTACAGGAATTATTAAAAATGAGAGATGATAATAGCGATAAACTATATAATAACCAATATTCGAATAATAAGATTGTGCAGTTAGCCTCGTATATCGATATATTTAATAATAAAAGGATTAGCGATGATGCTGCTACATCTGAAGACTACAAGGACATCATCGCAAAAATAAGGGGGTTTGAGAATGACCCTAATAACCCCTTAGAAGCGCTAGAGATAAAGTTCGAAGACAGGCTGGTATTTATCATCGCGACCTTCTTTATCAGATATGTAGCAATTTCTATGATACAGCGTGGTATTGACATAAACCTGATAACGACATTCTATGACGGCTTCATATATTATGGATGCATATACCTCGTATTGTTTTGGTTTGTTGTGCTTTTTATTAATATAGATGACAAATATACCACAAAATATATAGATACTAGCGGTTTTATTAATTATATTCGCTCACTATTCTACTATTTTTATATGGGAACAAATGGCATATCCCGTTTATTAATTCACTCGCTATTGCTGCTAGTTATCATAATAATCCCTATCATACTCAACATTAAAAATAAAAATAACATTAATATCAATGATGATACTAAGGATACTGGGGATACTGCTCCCATTGTGATGCTAACATTAGAAGAGCGAACCAAGTTATCCAAACTATTATCCGTATTCACGCTATTTATATGGATACTCACTAGTATAATAGCAACCAAATTTTGATAATAATAATATTAATATATAATAGAATTATTGTAATATGCCGCGAAAAGTTGCGAAGGCAAAGGATGTAGGTGTAGATAAGGAGAAGAGTGTTGGTAAGAAGGATGTTGTTAAACGTGGTAGAAAAATGAGGGGGGGGAAGTTAAATATAAAACTTCAAGAAATATTATCAAATAAACCTATTAATTATGATGATGTGTTTGAAAAGATAAATGCTGAGTTTACAAAAATAAAACCTACATTAGATGAAATGAGAAAACGCATTTCTTTTAAATTTAGAATAAATGATGCAAAAGATAAACATGATAAACATATAGCCCAAATTGATAAGTTTAAATCTAAAAAAATAAAAGAAATCCCTAATTTATTAGACTTATTAGAATTGTGCAAATATATTAATATTATAGGGACAACAGATGATGGCTATAATAAAGAAATATTATATCGCAATATTATTATATTATATATATATAATTTTTTTGAATTGATTAAAGATATAATAGAAAATAATAATGTTGATATAGATATTGACGACAAAGTTGCACTACCAGTGGTGGATAATACAAAGGATAAAGCCATAGAAGAGTTGGCTACTGCAACTACTGCAAAGGATAAAGCCATAGAAGAGTTGGCTACTGCAACTACTGCAAAGGATAAAGCCATAGAAGAGTTGGCTACTGCAACTACTGCAAAGGATAAAGCAGAAAGAGTGTTGGCTGAAGAAAAAAAAGCAAAGGAGGAAGCCAATACAAAATTGGCAGCAGCAAATGTTGCAACAGATGCAGTCAAAGCAGAGTTGGCTGCTGAAAAAGAAGCAAAGAAGGCAGTCGAAGCAGAGTTCGCTGCTACACAAAAACAATTAAAAAGTAATATAATCACAATAGATAAAAAATATTTTAGTTCTGCATTTTTAAAAGCAGAACTAAAATACAATGAAGGTCTATATGATGACGCAAAAGAAATATTAACTAATATTACTGCTATATGGGAAATGTTAAAAAATGATGAAATAAAAAAAATTATGGAGAATGATGTCATAATATTAAAAGCAAAAATTGACAATCAGAGGACTAATTCTCACGGCGGTGGTAAAAGGAAAATAAATTCTTCGAGAACCAAAAGAAAATAAGAATGATAGAACATCCATACATAACTCCATATAAAATATCACATAGAAGTCATCTGTATATAAACCAGTTATTTAATAATATATAAGCCATTAAAATAAAATGCATTTGAAGTATCCAACAAAAACACACATCAAACATCACTGCATACATATAACTAATTTTTATAATATCTATTAATCCCCAAAGCATTTAAGATGTTCATACGGGTTTAATAATAGTAGCATTTTCGTCAATAACGTAAGACCATATTCATATATCTAGAATACACACAGGTTATTCATTGCTACTTAAGGAAAATCTTTGCAATCAAATAAGTTTTGTATTATAAGTTAGCTGAACATTTTCTACAACCCAAAAGTTTTTTAGAATTTTACAAAGTTTATCTTTCAAAATAATATTAACTTAATCAACCTTACATAATACATTACTATTTTTTATCATATCTCTTATAATCCCTACTTGATGCTTGTATTGCTCAGAAGGCTCTTGTAATAGTAATAATTTCAATAATAGTTCAATAATATCCTCATATATTCGAGTATCCATAGAAACGCATATGTTTTCTTTATTACCTGTAGCAAAATTATGCATCAGCCTAGTTTTGTCTTTTATTAGTTCATAAACTAGGTTATTCAAGTTTTTAAATATGTATTCGTCATTCATTTTTACTAAAGAATAGTTTTTATCATCATTGCTACAAGTTATATTATTGTTCTCTGGGAAGTCTTTGTTAAAATGGATATGTTTTGTTAAGATACTTGGTATATTATAAGCGGTCTTGAATATATCTAGCATCTTGTCGAAATCTAGGTAATCCATACGTTCGCTCCCATAGTTATTTATGATTATGTTGTTATTCTGGGTATTATTTAGAGTATTTATATTATTCTGATTTTCTATGTTTTGACTATTTATATTATTAGTAATATTATCAGCATTAGGTGTTCGTGCGTGTATGATACTTCTAGGTTTGCATTTGTTATTTGTGATATGTCTATATTTATGTTGTCTTGTTGTGAAAGATACCATACAACGAGGACAAGTTAATTCATCAATCCCTTTACATTTAGCTTCGTGGCTTACCAAATATTTTTTATTTTTATAAATCTTATTACATTTCTTACAAATATTACTCGGGGCTACATTTTCTCCATTTGGGGCTACATTTTCTTCATTTGGGGCTACATTTTCTTCATTTGGGGCTACATTTTCTTCTTTAAAAATCCTAAAGTTCGCGCGCGTAGGTGTGGTATGATGCACAGCATTCTGGTGTCGTTTTAAGTCATATTTGCGATTTGTAGCATATTTGCAAACTTCGCAGCAGTGCGTTTTTGCTGCGTCGTTTTTACTCATTACTATAATACGCTTATAAAATATTATTTATATGCTTTTTTATTACCAGAATTTTTTAAAGAACGCAAAATAACGCATTGCGCAAATTGCGTATTTCTAAAACTTTCAGAGAATTTGAAAAGTTTTCTATTTTACTTTTTTACAAAGTTTTATAAAGGATATTCTGGTAATAGTTTAGTAATCTAAAAAGCAAAAATAAAACATAAAAATGGGCAAACCTAGCAAGAAAAAAGTAATCCTAAAGCCATTCTAAAAATTATGCAGGCTTACATTTTCTCCATTTTGGGCTTACATTTTCTCCATTTGGGATAACATTTTTTCATTTGGGATAACATTTTTTCATTACAATTTCGTAGTATAACCCACATCATTACAATGTATATTTTAGTGATTTTAGCGATTTTAACGCAAAATAACGCAATGCGTCGTGCGTCATTGATGCGTCGTTTTAGACCATTACCACAAGCAATCTCAATATTTTTAAGCATACTATTTTTCATTACCACAAATTTTTAACGCAGCAACGCAGCAACGCAGCAACGCAGCGACGCAGCAAAAAAACGCATCCCAAAAGACGCATTTAGGGTTGCGTAAAAACGACGCATTGACGCAATAGCTACATCCAGCAACCTAAGTAATCCTACAATATATATATTTGACCCAAATCCATATCAAAACAATAACTTATAATTAAATTTAACCAAGTATTACAATGAATATCTCGAACCTTTTATAATACACATCATACCAAACACATATTATATCATTTTTTTATATAAACAGAACAGGTTTTGGACTGGCTAGGGCATCTTCTTTATATATCTTAGAGTTCCTGTGTATTACTTACTAATACCTGAGGCTATCTTCCAGTATCTCTTTTCATTATAGGGATTGCGAGTTTTGTAGGGTATTTACTTAATAGACTTTCTCTATACTTATTCAACAAAGGATTTGTATCGAAAGCTGCTAAATAATTTGCCGAACCTTCATCATTCCCATTAGTCTTATTGCGTATTGCAACAAAGAATATATCACGATATATTTGAACGTCCGCCTTTCCATCTATTCCATCCTTTCCATCAACATATGCAAATTTAATTAAATCAAAGAAATAACTAGGTGTTCGCGCTAAAACACCAGCGTCTTTATCATAATATAGCATACGCTCGCTCTTTATATACATATTATATCGGTCGGTCAAGTATGTTTCAGATTTTGGTGCGCTGATAGCATACGTAGATATAAACAAGCGCCTGTATTGTTCCTCGCCAATGATATTATTATTAAATACTAGGTATTCGAGGTCAGGCAAATTTATCAATAGATTTATAAACATATCATCAAAGTTGAAGGTTCCTTTATACGCGTCTCTAACATCAAATCCTGAGAATTCGAGTAGCACTAACTTTTTTAATTCCCGAATGCCTCTTATAAGTTTAACTATGTTTTCATTGGATATTTTCGGTGATGCTCTTATAATTAGGTTCTCTAGTTTTGGGGCGTTTTTTTGTAAAAAGGAGAAGAACGCTGTAGCATTTGCATCGGTTGGAAACTCGATAGTGCTGAGGATTATTGTGGTGATATTACTATATTTTAATGTCTTTTCTAAAATTCTAATAATATTAGGTTTTATTTTCAATTTGTCTAAATATATTGTATGTAAATTAGATAATAAGTTTCTATCAATATCGTCAATCGAACCTCGCAGGTTTCGCAGTTTATTTAATGAAGTCATATAAAATACTAGGAACGCTTTATCTAGAACTATTTGCTGCGGATGTTGCAATGCGAGCTTATGTAAAATGATATTAATAGCATCAGAATTAAGCATTTTCAACAGATTTATGGGGTTCTTTTTCAATGGTATCACAGGTGTCGCTGTTTTAGCAGGAGGCTCTACTAATCTTTGCAATGATGCTGATTTTCTTGGTGATGGCGATTTATTAGTTAATTCAGGGGTTCTCGAAGAAACTGACCTTGCTGCAGTGGAGCCTCGCGTTGCCCTGTTTGATTTTGGCGAAGATACACGGGCAGAAGGGGTGGTAGATGATGATGCCTTTGGTGCTTTTGCGGCTGCCTTTGGTGCTGCCTTTGGTGCTGCTTTTGGTGGTGCTTTTGGCAGACTGGGTATTATTGTATTTCCTTGACGCGTTTTCTTTCTAGTTGGAAGTAAGGAATTGAATAATGACGTGAAAGCCTTCATTGTTTCTATATATATTACATAATAAAAATTAAGTTATACTAGGATATTTCTGATAACACATAAAAATAAATATAATCGCGATGGAATATATATATATTACTTATTCCATTTCGATATTGCTTGTATTTGAGTTGAGATTGCTTGTGTCTATTGGGAGATTGCTGGTATCTATTGGGAGATTGCTGGTATCTATTGATAGGTTGCTAGTATCGATTGGGAGGTTGCTAGTATCGATTGCGATATTGCTTGTATCTATTGAGAGGTTGCTTGTATCTATTGGGAGATTGCTTGTATCTATTGAGATGTTGCTTGCATCTATTGAGATATTGCTTGTGTCTAATGAGATATTGCTGGTATCTATTGAGATATTGCTGGTATCTATTGAGAGGTTGCTTGTATCTATTGAGAGGTTGCTTGCATCTAATGAGATATTGCTAGTATCGATTGAGAGGTTGCTTGTATCTATTGAGATATTGCTAGTATCTATTGGGATATTGCTTGTATCTATTGAGAGGTTGCTGGTATTGATTGAGAGGTTGCTAGTATCTATTGCGATATTGCTGGTATCTATTGAGATATTGCTAGTTATTGGCAATGGCTCTAGATTTAATAAGGTTTCCAATCTTTTAATACGAGCCTCCTTATATTCATTTATCTCCATTAATTTTTTAACTGCACCATAAAGTGTATAGTTTATTTGCGATACATCAAGTGTTAATAGGTCTCCTATATTAACATCTTCATTTATATAATTATTAAATGATACTGCTTTCGGAAAATATTCTTTTACTTCCTGAGCAATAAACCCCAATTGTTTAGTATCTTTGTTAATATTATTAAAATTTTTAATATAATTAAATCTATATAATCCTAAATTATGTATGTTTTCATAACATTTATCATACGATGCTACTTCAATATTTTCTTTTACTCTCATATCTGAAGCAGAAGTAAAATTTGTTGTTCCCTGAGCATTATACATTGTTCCATTTTCAGCTATTCTAAAAAAAGTCGATTCCGTATTAAATGTCTTAGATAATATTTTGAATTCCCCAATATAATTCCCTATACTATAATCTCTATTCCCATCTGCATCTGTTCCTCTAACAAAATCGATAGATGATGCAGTTATAAATACTTTTCTAAACCTTATAATAATAACACCAGAACCTCCGTCAGATGCATAAAATTGTACACCTGTAGCAGTATTTGCAGTCCCTCCACCTCCACCTCCTCCTCTTCCTGCAGTTGGAACACCTGCTGCTACACCTGCACTATTAGTATTATACGCTCCCGTTCCACCACCATCACTAACATCGCCTGGTGTCGCTGGTAAATTACCTAGACTAAAATCATTATATATACCACCTGAACCACCAGACCCATATGTAATACTAGTTCCTGTAATATTAATTGGTCTTCCTAAGCCTCCAGAACCTGACTTATTAGCCCCTGTATCACCATTCCCTCCAGCACCACCT
>Ga0209107_10001776_pt1 | contig 12066 bp, 12 predicted proteins | sample LakErihyJuly2011_2_FD_187460 | JGI IMG/M metagenome (GOLD analysis project Ga0209107, IMG submission 187460) | Freshwater microbial communities from dead zone in Lake Erie, Canada - CCB hypolimnion July 2011 (SPAdes) (version 2) | ecosystem: Environmental > Aquatic > Freshwater > Lentic >... | reverse complement strand
CCCATCTCCACAACTGGAAATCGGCCCTTCAGGAGTGGAGCCAGGCCGAAGGCCTGGGCCTGCCCCACTACAACTGCCGCGAATGCAACCAAATCCACGGCGATTCCAAGCGCTTCCATTGCGCCGTGGCCCTGGGCGGGCGGGAGCTGGGTGAAGGATGGGGGGGCTCCCGCCGGCTGGCCGAACAACAGGCCGCCCGCATGGCCCTAGAAACGGTGCAACCCAAGGAAGCCCCCCCAGCCAGCGCCTCCTGAGGCGGCGGAACCTGGGGAAGCGTGCTTGAGGTAGGGACCCTGTGGGGCCAGGGATTGGGGCGCGGCTGGCTGGCGCCGGGTGCCCGAGCCCGACGGTGAAACGGCTCAATCAGACCGATTCGAGGGTGGTCAAAGGCACGGTGACCAACTTGTCCCAGTTGCCGCCCTCAAACAGCACCGCCGCCCGGGAGCCACTGATGCGTTGCACAAAGCCCCGGTAACCGTCGTAGATGGAGCGTTGATCGCGCACCACCACGGTGGAGCCCGGGAGGATCGGCAGGGTATTGGCCATGGGAGCGCCTGGTCGTGGGGCCATGATCAAGGCTAATGGCCCAACCTGGATCCATGGCGCAACAGGCCACCAATCGGACACCGGATGATCCGGCCCGGCCCCAGGCCAAGCAGCCCGGCAGCCCCCAGGGGGCCGGGCCCGCTGACGACCCAGGCGAGTTGCTGGAGGTGGGCCGACTGGTGTCAGCCCAGGGCCTGCAGGGGGAACTGCGGCTCAATCCGCTGAGCGATTTCCCCGAACGCTTCACGGTGCCTGGCCGGCGCTGGCTGCAGGGCCGCACGGGGCCTGCCAAAGCGGTGACCCTGCTGAGCGGCCGCCAACTCCCCGGCCGGGAGCTGTATGTGTTGCGGCTCGAGGGGGTCAACGATCGCTCCAGCGCCGAAGCCCTGGTGGGGCATGCCCTGATGGTGCCCGCCAGCGACCGCCCCCCCCTGGCCGAGGGCGAATTCCACCTGCTCGATCTGGTGGGCCTGGAGGTGCGCCTGCTGGCCGATGGCCGCGTGATTGGCCGGGTCACCGACCTGCTCCATGCCGGCAACGACCTGCTGGAGGTGGACCTGGCGGCGTACCCAGAGCCGGGCCAACCCGGGGAAGCGGCCAAGCCAGCCGGCCCGACCAAGCCACGCCTGATCCTGATCCCCTTCGTGGAGCCAATCGTGCCTGAAGTGCACCTGGCCGAGGGCTGGCTTGGCATCACCCCCCCACCAGGCCTGTTGGAGATCTGAGCGGCCAGGCCTCACCCCTTCCTTGAGCACAGGCGCCTGGTCGGGGGGTTCGGTTGAATGGGGGCACTTCAAGCACCCAGCCCGTGGCTGATCCGGCGACAGCCCAGACCTCCCTGGTGCCTGTGATTCTCTGTGGCGGCACCGGCACCCGGCTCTGGCCCCTATCGCGGGCCAGCTATCCCAAGCAGTACTGGGCCCTGGCCGGCAGTGGTGAGGCCACCTTGTTGCAACAGACCCAGCAACGGCTGGAGGGGTTGGCGCATCTGGCGGCGCCCCTGCTGATTTGCAACGAAGACCACCGCTTCATCGTGGCCGAACAGATGCGCCAGATCGGCACGGAGCCGGCGGCGATCCTGCTCGAACCCATGGGCCGCAACACGGCCCCGGCCGTGGCGGTGGCGGCCCTACAGGCCACCGCCAACGGCGCCGACCCCCTGCTCCTAGTGCTGGCCGCCGACCATGTGATCCGCGATGCCGAGCGCTTCCGGGCCACGGTGGCCGCCGGCGTGCCCGCCGCCCTGGCCGGCCAGCTGGTGACCTTCGGCATCGTGCCAACGGCGCCGGAAACGGGCTACGGCTACATCGAGGCGGCCGAGGCCCTTACCCCTGGCAGCGGCCCGATGGGCGCCCCGGCGGCGCCGGTGCCGATCGCCCGCTTCGTCGAGAAGCCGGATCGGGCCACCGCCGAGCAATTCCTCATCTCCGGCCGCTTCACCTGGAACAGCGGCATGTTCCTGTTTCGCGCCAGCGCCATCCTGGCGGAGCTAGAGCGCCTGGCCCCGGAGGTGGTGAGCGCCTGCCGATCGGCCCTGGAGCAGGACGCGGCTGACCTCGATTTCCTGCGCCTCGAGCCCGCCGCCTTCGCCGCCTGCCCAAATGTGGCCATCGACGTAGCCGTGATGGAGCGCACCAACCTCGGGGTAGTCATTGCCCTGGAGGCCGGCTGGAGCGATGTGGGCAGCTGGAGCGCCCTCTGGGAAACGGCCGACCAGGACAGCAACGGCAACGTGCTGCGCGGCCGGGTGATCAACGAGGGCTCGCGCAATTGCTATCTGCGTAGCGAACACCGGTTGGTGGTGGGGCTGGGCGTGGAAGACCTGGTGGTGGTCGAAACCGATGACGTGGTGCTAGTGGCTCACCGGGACCGGGCCCAGGATGTGAAGACCGTGGTGGGCCTGCTGGAGCGGCAGGGGGCTCCTGAGGGCAAGGCCCATCGCCGCATCTACCGCCCCTGGGGCTCCTACGACGGCGTCACCGAAGGCGAGCGCTGGCAAGTGAAAAAGATCGTGGTCAACCCGGGTGCCAGCCTGTCGTTGCAGATGCACCACCACCGGGCCGAACACTGGGTAGTGGTTCAGGGCACGGCCATGGTCGAGAAGGACGGTGTGGAAGCACTGGTGGGCGAAAACCAGAGCACGTACATCCCCCTGGGTTCCAAGCATCGCCTCTCTAACCCCGGGCGAATCCCGGTGGAGCTGATCGAAGTGCAGAGCGGTCCTTACCTGGGTGAAGACGACATCGTGCGCTTCGAAGACCGCTACGGACGCAGCAGCTGAGCCCCCTAAACCAGCTGAGCCAAACCCGCCGAGAAGGCCCTATTCCACCGTGACGCTCTTGGCCAAGTTGCGGGGCTGATCGACATCGAGGCCCCGGTGGGCAGCAATGTGATAACTGAGCAGCTGCATCGGGATCACGGTCAGCAGCGGGCTGAGAAACTCATCGATCTCGGGCACCGGCAGCAAGGTGTCGAAGAGGTCGGTATCGGGGCCCTGGGGGGCCACGCCAATCAGCTGGGCATCACGGGCCTTGGCCTCCTGGGCATTGGAGAGCACCTTCTCGAACACCAGGCCCGGCATGGCGATCGACACCACCGGTACCCGGGCCTCCAGCAGGGCGATCGGCCCATGCTTCATCTCGCCGGCCGGGTAGCCCTCGGCGTGGATGTAGCTGATCTCCTTGAGTTTGAGGGCACCCTCCAAGGCAATCGGGTAGTTGATGCCCCGCCCCAGAAAGATCACGTCCTGGGTGTCGGTGAACAGGTGGGCCAGGTCGGCGCAGCGCTGGTCGTGGTCGAGCACCAGCTGCTGCAGCTGGGCCGGCAGCAGGCGCAGGGCCGCCACCAGGGAGCGCAGCTTGGCGGGCCCATGGACGCCGCCACCGCGCCGCTCGGCAAAGGCCAGGGCCAGGCCGTAGAAGGCCAGCAGTTGGGCCAGGAAGGTCTTGGTGGCGGCCACGCCCACCTCGATGCCGGCGCCGATATCGAGGATGTGGGGCACGAGCCGGCCCAGGGAGCTTTCGGGGCGGTTGGTGATGCCCAGGAGTTTGGGCGCGAAGGCGGGATCGGCCACCAGCAGGCGCCGCTCCTGCTCCATCAACAGGGCCGCCAGGGTGTCGGCGGTTTCGCCCGATTGGGTGACGCCGATCGTGAGGGTGTGGGGGCCCAGCGGCGGCGGCGCGTAGCGAAATTCGCTGGCATAGAACACGGAGGTGGGAATGCCGGCCAACTGCTCGAGCAGGTAGGCCCCCACCAGGCCCGCATGGCGACTGGTGCCGCAGGCCAGGATCTGGATGCGCTCCACCCCCTCAAACACGGACTCATCGAGGGGCAGGGCCACTAGGGGAGAACCAGCCGGGTTGCCGCCGCCGCTCTCGCTGCCTAGCTCGGGCAGGTGCCGGGCCACCCACAGGGCTGCCGTTTCCGACTGCTCATGGATCTCCTTGTGCATGAAATGGCGGAAGCTGCGCTTATCCGCCACGTGCTCGGTGCCCGTCAGCAGGGAGGGGTTGCGCTGCTGGCGGACCCCCGCGCCGTTGTAAAGCTCGATCCCCAGGGGAGTGAGCAGGGCTACCTCACCGTCTTCCAGGGGCAGGATCGTGCGGGTAAATCCGGCCAGGGCCGGGGTGTCGCTGGCGCAGAGGAATTCGCCCTCGCCCAGGCCGATCAGCAGGGGTGCCTGGCGGCGGGCCACCACCAGGGCGCCCGGCACCGCCGCCCAGACGACGGCCAGGGCATAGGCCCCCTGGAGCTGGGGCAACACCAGCTGCACCGCCTCCAGCAGCAGGCTGCCACTGGCGACGCGACCCTGGGCCTGCAGGGAAGCCAGCTGGCGGGCCAGCAGGTGGGGAATCACCTCCGTATCGGTGTCGGAGCGGAAGACGACGCCACCGGCCTGGAGCTGCTCGCGCAGGTTGCGGTAGTTCTCGATGATGCCGTTCTGAACCACGGCCACCTGGCCGCTGCCATCGAGGTGGGGGTGGGCGTTGCGCTCCTCCGGCTTGCCGTGGGTGGCCCAGCGGGTGTGGCCAATGCCGCAGTGGCCCGGCGCGCCCACGGCATCGAAGCGGGCCGTGAGGTTGACCAGCTTGCCCTCGGCCCGCAGGCAGGTGAGCCGGCCTGGTTCCCCTGGACCGTCCCTCGCCGGGGCCTCAACCGGCGCCTCAACCGTGGCCAAGCCAGCGGAGTCGTAGCCGCGGTATTCCAGTTGGCGCAGACCCTCGAGCAGCAGGGGGGCAGCCTCCCGCGAACCGATCACCGCAACGATGCCGCACATACCGATCGTGAAGGCACAAAAAAGCCCGGCCTAGGCCGGGCTTGAGCTTATGCGCAGTGGGTGGGCTGTTAGTAAGCCAGGCCCATCGAGCGACTGGTTTCGTCGCCGAGATAAACACGAATAGACAGGAAATCGGTGGGGCAAGCGGTTTCACAGCGCTTGCAGCCGACGCAGTCTTCGGTGCGGGGGGATGAAGCAATTTGGGCGGCCTTACAGCCATCCCAAGGGACCATCTCGAGCACATCGAGAGGACAGGCACGCACACACTGGGTGCAGCCAATGCAGGTGTCGTAGATCTTGACGGAATGGGACATGCCCGGGCCGGAAGCAAACGGCGTGGTGCCCAACGTACCCAAGGGATCCGGCCTGGCCCCGGGCGAGGGCGCTGGCCGTCACCCTTGTTCATACGAAACCGAAACCCAGCCGATCCGGGGGCCCAAGCAAGGGCGCTGGGCCGGGCCGCCCCGATCCCATCCGGGCTAAGGGAGCATCACCAGGCCGACCCGTAGGATGCGGCCCTCCCACACCGTGGCCATGTCCCAGGAAGCCATCCTCGAGAAAGTGCGCTCGATCGTTGCCGAGCAGCTCAGCGTTGATGCCGCCGAAGTCAAGCCCGAATCCAATTTCCAGAACGATCTCGGTGCCGATTCCCTCGACACCGTCGAGCTGGTGATGGCGCTTGAAGAGGCCTTCGACATCGAAATCCCCGACGAGGCCGCCGAAGGCATCACCACCGTCGGTGACGCTGTTAAGTACATCCTGGACAAGCAGGCCTGAGGATCCCGATGGTGGAGGGTCTCCACCGCGTCGTGGTCACGGGCCTGGGCGCGGTTACACCGATCGGCAACGACGTTCCCTCCTATTGGGAAGGTCTCAGCACCGGCAAAAACGGGGTGGCGCCGATCACCCTGTTCGATGCAGCGCGCCATGCCTGTCGCTTCGCGGCAGAAGTGAAAGGTTTTGACCCGCGCGGCTCCATCGAACCGAAGGATGCCAAGCGCTGGGATCGCTTTTGTCAGTTCGCTGTGGTGGCCGCCAAACAGGCCGTGGCCCATGCCGGCCTGACGATCGATGGGCGCAACGCCAACCGGGTCGGCACGGCGATTGGGTCGGGCGTGGGCGGGCTTTTGATGATGGAAACCCAGGCCCATGTGCTGGCCGAACGGGGTCCGGATCGGGTCAGCCCCTTCTGCGTTCCGATGATGATCCCCAACATGGCCACGGGCCTAACGGCGATCGCCCTAGGAGCCAAGGGACCCAGCTCCGCCGTGGCCACGGCCTGCGCCGCTGGCTCCAATGCCATTGGCGACGCCTACCGCCTGATCCAGATGGGCCTGGCCGACGCCATGGTCTGTGGGGGAGCCGAATCGGCAATCACCCCGCTAGGCGTGGCCGGCTTTGCCAGCGCCAAGGCCCTCTCCTTCCGCAATGACGACCCGGCCACGGCCAGCCGCCCCTTTGATGCGGAGCGCAATGGCTTCGTGATCGGCGAAGGGGCCGGCGTGATCGTGCTGGAAAGCCTGGAGCATGCCCGGGCCCGCGGTGCCGAGATCCTGGCTGAGGTCGTGGGCTATGCCATGACCTGCGATGCCCACCACATCACTTCTCCCAGCCCGGGGGGAACCGGTGGCGCCGAGGCGATGCGCTTGGCCCTGGCCGATGCCCGCATCGAGGCCGCCGACGTTGACTACGTCAACGCCCATGGCACCAGCACCCAGGCCAACGACAGCAACGAAACCGCTGCGATCAAGTCGGCCCTGGGCGAGCGGGCCTACCAGATCCCAGTCAGCTCAACGAAGTCGATGACCGGCCACCTCCTGGGGGGCAGCGGCGGCATCGAGGCGGTGGCAGCAGTTTTGGCCATTGGCCACAACCTGGTGCCACCTACCATCAATTACCAAAATCCAGATCCAGCATGTGATCTGGATGTCGTTCCCAACCAGGCCCGGGAACAGACACTGAACGTGGTGTTGTCCAATTCCTTCGGGTTTGGAGGCCACAACGTCTGCCTCGCCTTCCGTCGAATCAGCTGAGCCGGGTTCACCCCCTGCCCGTGCCTTCGCCGGCCGATCGCCCTTCCCTACCCCGCCCATCACCATGGTCGCCGCACCCGTCTCCGTCGACACGCTCTGCGTCAACAGCATTCGCTTCCTGGCGATCGACGCGATCAATAAATCGAATTCCGGCCACCCGGGCTTGCCGATGGGCGCTGCGTCCATGGCCTACGCCCTTTGGAATCGGGTGCTGAAGCACAACCCCAAGAATCCCCAGTGGTTCAACCGGGATCGCTTCGTGCTGTCGGCCGGCCACGGTTGCATGCTTCTTTACGCCTTGCTGCACCTGAGCGGCTACGACTCGGTGACGATCGAGGACATCAAGCAATTCCGCCAGTGGGGCTCCCACACCCCCGGCCACCCCGAGACGTTTGAAACCGCCGGCGTCGAAGTCACCACGGGTCCCTTGGGTCAGGGCATCGCCAGTGCCGTAGGCCTGGCGATCGCTGAAGCCCACCTGGCTGCCAAGTTCAACAAGGACGACGTCTCCCTTGTTGATCACTACACCTTCGTGATCATGGGCGACGGCTGCCACCAGGAGGGCATCTCAGGAGAAGCTGCCTCCCTGGCCGGTCACCTCGGCCTGGGCAAGTTGATCGCCCTCTACGACGACAACCACATCACCATCGACGGAAACACCAATGTTTCCTTCACCGAAGATGTGCTGAAGCGCTACGAGGCCTACGGCTGGCACGTGCAACACGTGGCCGATGGCAATACCGATGTCGATGGCATCACCAAGGCGATTGAAGCCGCCAAGGCCGTCACCGATCGTCCGTCGATGATCAAGGTGACCACCACGATCGGCTACGGCTCCCCCAATAAGTCCGGCACCGCCGGGGTGCACGGCGCAGCCCTCGGCGCTGAGGAAGCGGCCCTAACCCGCCAGGCCCTCGACTGGAGCTACGGCCCCTTCGAAGTGCCCCAGGAGTCCTACGACCAGTGGCGCCAGGCCGTGCCCCGCGGCGCCGCCGCTGAGGCCGCGTGGAACGCAGCGCTAGCCACCTACCGGGCCCAGTACCCCGCTGAAGCCGCCCAGTTCGAGCGCCAGCTACGCGGTGAACTGCCCCAGGGCTGGGACGCCAACCTGGCCAGCTTCACGCCCGCCGACAAGGGCCTGGCCACCCGCATGCACAGCTACAACGCCCTCAACGCTTTTGGCCCCAACCTGCCCGAACTGATCGGGGGCTCCGCTGACCTGACCCACTCCAACCTCACCGACATCAAGGGCGAGAAGAGTTTCCAAAAGGGCGCTGAAGCCAACCGCTACCTGCACTTCGGTGTGCGCGAGCACGCCATGGCGGCGATCCTTAACGGCCTGGCGTATCACGGCAGCGGCCTAATCCCCTACGGCGGCACCTTCGCCGTATTCGCCGGCTACATGGTGGGCGCCATGCGACTCTCGGCCCTGAGCGAACTGGGTGTGATCTACGTGCTCACCCACGATTCGATTGGCCTGGGCGAAGACGGCCCCACCCACCAGCCGATTGAAACCCTGGCCAGCCTGCGGGCCCTGCCCAACCTGCTGGTGATTCGCCCCGGTGACGGCAACGAAACCAGCGGCGCCTACCAGGTGGCCATCACCAACCGCAAGCGCCCCACAGTTCTGTTCCTCAGCCGCCAGGCGATGGCCAACCAGGCCAATTCCACCGCAGCCGCCGTGGCTAAGGGCGGCTATGTGCTGGAAGACAGCACCGGCACCCCCGAGCTAATCCTGATCGGCTCCGGCACCGAGCTGGAACTGTGCACCAAGGCCGCATCCGAACTGCGGGCCGCCGGCAAAAACGTCCGGGTCGTATCGATGCCCTGCGTGGAGCTGTTTGAAGAGCAGGATGCTGCCTATCGCGAGAGCGTGCTGCCCGCCTCGGTGCGCAAGCGCCTGGTGGTGGAAGCCTCCAGCTCCTTTGGCTGGCACAAATACACCGGCTTCGATGGCGACACGGTGTCGATCGACCGCTATGGCGCCTCTGCCCCTGGCCCCCTGCTGATGGAGAAGTTTGGCTTCACGGTGGAGAACGTGGTGGCCAAGGCCAACGCGCTGCTGGAGTGAATGATCCAGGCGAGATGTTGTTAAGCGAGCCATTGTTGGCTTGTTCAATCACACCCTAGACCCATCCCCAGCCCCGCCGATCAGCGGGGCTTTTTCATGAGCTCTCACTAGCCAAGAATGCCTAGCTCTACCAAGGCGCTCCCCACCAAGCTGGCCATTGTCGTGACTTTTCACTTTGCCAGGGAACGGCTCACATACCTGCGTCGCATCAGCAAAGAGTTCACCAACCTTGGAAACAGCGTTAAAAGCTATATCTTCACAAACGACGCCAAACAACACGCCACGATTCAAAGGGCGATCGCCTGGCCAGGCCTCGACGTAGAAATCCTCAGCCCGACCCTGCTAGGCCAACCCTATTTGCTCACCTGGTGCCACCTCAGCAAGGCCGGAGAGCTCTTCGAGGAAGATCCAAGCATCAGCCACTTTCTCTACCTGGAGGACAACATATGCTTCACCCAGACCAATACGACCTGGTGGCTCCGAGCCCACCACAAATTGCGAAACTACGGCCTTTTTCCTGGCCTGTTGCGCTATGAAGTACATCCCAGCACCGGAGTACCTTAAAGCTGCGACGTGATTGCCCCCTGATCTATCAAGACACCAGCAAGCAGGTATTTAAAGACGGAAACTACGCCTTCCTCGACCTCAACTATCCCTATCAAGGCATCGCCCTGTGGGATCGGGGGCTCGTGGCGGAATACCTGCAAATGCCAGCCTCAGAAATTGACAAGACCAACTGAGGAATTCGCGAAATAACCAATCAAGGCCTTACTTTTTGGAGGGTTCCAGACGGCTTTCAGTCCCGCCCCATGGTGGGCTATGACGTGATGAACCAGCGGATTGATCCGAGCTGCTTGATTCATCATCTGCCGAATACGTATGTAGCAGCTCCCCCCGAAGAGAAGCCGAGAAAATTGATGCTGACGGAGCTGATTAAGATGAAAACAATCAAGGAGTAACGACCAGGAAAAGGAGCAGCGAAACATTCTGAAGCCCAAGAGAAACAAAGCAACTTACCCCCAAAACACAAAAAGTATTCGCAAATTATCGACAACAAAGCACATGACCAGTCCCCAACAAGACACACTTGCAAGACTGAAAATACATCATAATCGCCATCGCCCAATGGCCGAAGCGGCTGGCACTCGCTCGACCGATCACTGACCGATGCGAAGCCAAAGCAAGCGCTAGAATGGGATTGCAGGTATTGACAGCAAGATATATACTAGATTCAATGCCAAATCCTAACTTGCCTCCCACAAGCGTCTAACCCCAAATGGACATCAAAGGATTTGATGATTTATTCGCAAAGGCGAGAATGCGCCTCTTGCAACTGCACTATGACTCCCAAACCGGACATCTAGGCGGCAACCTCTCCTGTCTACAAACATTAATGGTGGTCCATCACCTTACGATGAAACCAGAAGACCGCTTCATCCTATCGAAAGGCCATGCTGCTGGAGCACTCTATATAACCCTATGGAGCCTTGGAAAAATATCGGATCAGGAACTAAGAACTTATGGAGCCGAAGGAACATCATTTCCAGTCCATCCTAGTGGGAATGGGATTCCGGGACTGCTTTTTGCGACCGGTTCCCTAGGGCATGGCCCCTCACTCGCGGCCGGTCTAGCCCTATCCGCCAAACAGAGAACTCAACCTCACCATGTTTACTGCGTTTGCTCTGATGGAGAGTGGCAAGAAGGGAGCTGCTGGGAAGCGCTAATCTTTGCAGTGCACCAAAAACTAAATAATCTTACAATCATAATTGATCAAAATGGGCTACAAGGCTTTGGGAGTACGCAAGAAGTCATCTCTTGCTCAGACCTCACACCCCGCCTAATCGCCTTCGGCGCAAACGTGCAACAGGGATCTGGGCACAACAGTGCGAGTATTCTCAACGCCCTGAGCCAAAAATCCACCGATCGCCCGAATATAATAGTCCTTAACACAGTCAAAGGGAAGGGAACACACTTCGAAGGCAAGATAGAATCCCATTACCTACCCATCAACAAAGAGCAATATGATTTCGCGCAAGTAAGTCATACCCATGAGCAGGTAAAATGAGAAGGGAATTAGCCAAGGAGATTCTTGCAAACTGGAATTTACCAGACGTATTTTTTTTGACTGGTGACCTAGGCTTTATGGCCCTGGAAGAAGTCAAATCGACCCTTGGTACGCGTTTTGTGAATACCGGTGTTGCTGAGCAGAATATGGTTGGCATTGCAGCTGGCCTTGCTCGCGAAGGGCACAAAGTTTTTGCCTATAGTATTGCACCATTCTGTTATGCAAGACCATTTGAGCAGATTCGCAATGACATCTGCATGGCCAATCTGCCCATATGCCTTATTGGTAACGGCGGCGGCTATGCCTATGGCGCCATGGGGCCCACCCATCACGCCCTGGAAGATTGCGCAGCCATGAGTGCCCTGGGAATGCGGGTTTTAGTTCCAGCGTTTAACGAAGATCTAGGGCCGATGCTCTCCAGCTTTACCGCGCCAACCTATCTTCGTCTCGGATACGATGCCAGACCACCCAAGACTGCTGCACCTGCCTATGCGCCATGGAGACAACTTTTAACTGGCTCACGCGGAGTCTTGACCGCTCTCGGTCCCCTTGGAGGCGTAGCCTGGGGCGCACTACAAGATCTTCCAGAGGAGAGTCGACCCTCCGTGTGGGTGGCTAGCGAACTCTGCACACAACTCATTCCGGCGGATTTCTATGATCAATTATCAGAGAATCATCCCCTTTATGTTATCGAGGAGCACGTCGCCGCTGGGGGCCTTGCAATGCACTTGGCCTATGCGATTAGCCAAAACAAACTTCCTTGCGGACCCCTCCGCCATCACTATGCATTGGGATACCCAAGTGGACGCTACGGCTCGCAATCCTTCCATCGGGCCGAATGTGGCCTCGATGCAAATGGCATCCGCCAAATGATTCTGGCGGAACTATGAATAGCCTAGTCAATCAATATAAAAGCCTAGAAGGTCCAATTCTCGTAATCGGTGCCAGCGGCTTTGTGGGATCAAATCTTTTCCGCCATGCCCTCTCCGTACGAGATGATGTTATTGGCACTGTGTTTACGGGACAGACCTGGCGCCTACGCAACCTACCAGCGGCCAACATTGCATATCTAAAC
>Ga0209107_10001775_pt1 | contig 12067 bp, 11 predicted proteins | sample LakErihyJuly2011_2_FD_187460 | JGI IMG/M metagenome (GOLD analysis project Ga0209107, IMG submission 187460) | Freshwater microbial communities from dead zone in Lake Erie, Canada - CCB hypolimnion July 2011 (SPAdes) (version 2) | ecosystem: Environmental > Aquatic > Freshwater > Lentic >... | reverse complement strand
CTTTAAATAGACGCCCTGGTGGTGGAACTGGTAGACACGCAGGACTTAAAATCCTGTGGGCCGCAACGCCCGTGCGGGTTCGATTCCCGCCTGGGGCACAAAGCCTCTCAACGTAAGTTGAGAGGCTTTTTTTATGCGAAACAACTTCGAAAGCTCGCTTTCGTATGTTGGAGCGCATAAAAAAAGCCAATTAAAATGCAAAGCATTTTAATTGAAAGGCTTTGGGTAAGACCCTATATCGAGGAAGACGGCGAATGCAATGAGCCGGCAGTCCCCGATATCGAGGAAGACGGCGAATAAGAAGACGCGAATGAGCGTCTGATGGAAGCCGGCAGTCCCCGGTATGAAGTTTTGAGCATAGAGAGAAACGGCAGTCCCTTTTCTCTCCGTATCTTAGCATTAATTATTTCTCTCAACAAATAACAATGAACCAAGCACTCGTATCACAACGTTTTTTAGAGTTAGTAGAAATCATGAATACCCTTCGTGAAAAATGCCCATGGGATCAAAAGCAAACCATACATAGTTTAAGAAGCAACACCATTGAAGAGTTGTATGAATTAGTGGACTCCATTGTGGAAGAAGATTGGGATGGGATAAAAGAAGAGTTGGGTGATATTATGTTGCATGTTTTATTTTATGCAAAAATTGGAACTGAACAAGGAAAGTTCACATTAGATGAAGTTATGGAAGGGATTGCGAAAAAATTAATTCATAGGCATCCACATATTTATGGAGATGTAAAAGTGAACAACGATGAGGATGTAAAAAGAAACTGGGAACAATTAAAATTACAGGAAGGCAAAGGGAATAAAACTATTTTAAGTGGTGTGCCCAATAGTTTACCAGCTATGGTAAAGGCATTGAGAATACAAGAAAAAGTAAAGCATGTAGGGTTTGAGTGGGAGCATAAGGAGCAGGTATGGGACAAAGTAGAAGAAGAAATAAGAGAATTGAAAGTAGAAATCACTGCCAATGATCAGGAAAAGATGGAGCAAGAATTTGGCGATGTTTTATTTAGCATGATTAACTATGCGCGTTTTTTAAATATAGATCCTGAAACTGCATTAGAGAAAACGAATAAAAAATTTAAGCATCGCTTTGAACTAATGGAATCTTATGCCAATGCGCATGGATTAGACCTCGCCCAAATGAGTCTAATGGAGAAGGAAGCGCTATGGCAAAAAATGAAGTAAAAAAATCTTTCTTTAGTCTTTTAAATTCACAATAAACGCATAGGTTCCATAGTAACCCGGATAGAATCCGCCTAGTTTAACACTCCCGTTGGACTTATTGATGGCATCATAAAAATCAGTTAAATTAGTTACTTCTTTGTCATTCACGGACATAATCACAAAGCCTTTTTCAATACTACTTTTGCTTAGTACACCCGTACCTAATTCTTTGATAATAACGCCACCATTAATTTCATTTTTATCTGCAGTAGCCTTATCTAAGGTTTCAATTTTGCCACCCAGCTTTTCAATCATCTTACTGCTTTTAGCAACTTCAACATTTCCAAGTTTTGCTTTTAAAATAATATCAATAGTAGATTCTTTGTCATTGTGTTTTACGGTAAGGGTAATTTTGTCACCTGGCTTATATTTTGATACCTGCTCTTGAAGTTCGGGCGAACTTTTAATTGTAACGCCATTAAACTTGGTAATCATATCACCCGCTTTTAATTTACCTGCTTCAGCGGCACCACCTTCTAAAACACTGGTAATTAAAACCCCTTCACCTGGCTTGTATTTAATATTTAAATCGGATTCTACTTTTTTGATCTCCTCTTCGGACATATCTTCCTGCGCCATGGATACGCCTAAATAAGCTCTTTGCACCGTACCAAATTTTACAATGTCAGTTACTACTTTCTTTACAATATTTACAGGTATTGCATAAGAGTAACCGGCATAAGATCCGGTAGGAGACATGATCGCAGAATTGATTCCAACTAACTCTCCATTAATATTAACCAAGGCGCCACCGCTATTTCCTTGGTTGACCGCAGCGTCTGTTTGCAAGAAAGATTCGATAGGTCTATCTCCCTGTCTTGAATTCACATCTATACTTCTATTTTTTGCACTTATAATTCCTGCAGTAATTGTTACGTCTAAATTTAATGGATAGCCAATAGCCAATACCCATTGTCCTAATTTTACATCATCACTATTGCCATAAACTAAGTAGGGCATATTGGTTGCTTCAATTTTAATAACAGCTATGTCACTGTTGGGATCTGCGCCTACTACTTTGGCTTTGTATACTTTTTTATTCGTAAGGGTAACAGATATTTCATCTGCACCTGTAATTACGTGATTATTGGTAACGATATATCCATCACCTGTAATTAACACTCCACTACCACTCGCTCTTTGCTCTGGCATCATTCTAGGGCCTCCAAAATAATCACCAAATGGATCCTCTCCAAAAAAATCAAAGAACGGATTCCTTTGTCTTTGATTATTTCCATTTTCCATTTTTTTTGCATTGGTCTTTGTTTTAATATGCACTACTGCTGGAGAGGCCGCACTTGCTGCAAGTGTAAAATCGGTAGAAGTAGTTGGCGCGGCACCATTTAAAAAACTTGCATAATTAGCTGGTAATTTTCCATTGGTCTCCACAGCATTGCTGTTAGACTTAGCCCATTTTGCAAATCCCAAAATGCTTAACAGGGTTGTACAAGCACTGATGCCAATAATAGCCAATACATTCTTGTAATTTAAGTTCATATCTTTTTATTTTTCAATTTTACTGTTACCTATATTTTTGCAAATGATATGCCATTGTTTTGACAAAATAACAAATTTGAAAGTATGTCACAAATTGTTATTGCTGTTTTATCAAAATATTTACGAAAATATTCGTTTTTATCAACATTTGACAAAATTAGTTTTAAATTTTTGATAAAAATTCCAGGGTGTCCACACCATCTGCATACTGAACGAGCATCGGTTTTTGTAAACTACCAAAGGGCAGACCATTTTTACCAACTATGCACTGAATGTCTTGAGGGTTCAAAACGGGCGTTTCATCCGGGGTATAAAACTGATAATGTATCTGCGAAATGGCTGCAAATGGGGAGGGGTTCTCACTTAATAATATGCCACCTGCATCCATATAAAATTGCCTGGTCATCATTAATAATGCCAACTGATAATCATAATTGTGCTTATACTTATGTTGGTCAATTAAATAATCATACTTCTTTAATGCAGTAAGTAAGGGGATAAAATCATACTCCTTTGGCACCCAAATCTGTGTTACGTTTCTGCAACCCATTCCAAAATAAAGCATCATATCGTTAGCAAGTAGTTCAAGCATTTCAGGAGTTTCGGTTCCATCCAATATAGCAACGGAAGTTTTATTCTTTCTTATAATATGGGGGTACTTGCCAAAGTACTGCTCAAAATATTGCCCAGCACTATTACTTCCTGTAGCAATATAGGCATCGCAGTTTTTGAGTTGTTCCTGAACAACAATCAAGGGCTTAAATGCAGAATTAATTTCAATTAATGAATCAAAAATATATTGCATGAGTACAGTGTCCTTGGTGGATAATTTAACAACGGCTGAATGCCCAGCAATAAGTACACTCAATAAATCGTGGAAGCCTACCATGGGGATATTACCCGCCATCACAATACCTATTTGTTTATGGGTGGAGTTATTGGGAATAGATGGATATAATTGAGCCCATTCTTGCATTGCGTCTTTTTGCAAATATTGTTCAACGATTTGCTGCGTGGCCTGCTGAATAAACTCGGGTAAAAACCAAGCATTTTGGTTGTTAGCCTTCCATTTGACCTCTTTAAAACCCTCATTTCCGTCGTTTAAATATTTATCTCCAAGGGTAAAAAAAGCGTCTATTCTTGCTTGAATGTTCATATCTGTTCTTTATATTTGTAAGGCAAAAGTACGTCACTAATTATTAAATTATTTTTATGGCACTGAAAATCACCGACGAATGTATCAATTGTGGAGCTTGTGAACCAGAATGTCCAAATAACGCTATCTACGAAGGTGGTGTTGAGTGGGCTATGGCTGACGGCACTACAGTTAAAGGAAGTTTTAATTTATTAGATGGATCGGCTGTTGATGCGGACGCAAGAATCGCACCAATTGCTGCTGATACCTACTATATTACAGCTAATAAATGTACCGAGTGTCAAGGTTTCCACGAAGAGCCACAATGTGCTGCAGTATGTCCTGTAGACTGTTGTGTGCACGATGAGTTGTACCAAGAAACGGTAGAAGTATTACTGGCGAAAAAAGAAAGACTACACGCTTAGTTTAAAGATAAAAAAAGGGAAGTTTTTCCCTTTTTTTATTTCCTATATTTATAGTTTAATAATTGATTAATAGTTGAAGATGAAAAAGAAAGTAGCACTTGTTACGGGTGGTTTGAGTTCAGAAGCACAGATTAGTTACAAAAGTGCAAAGACGGTAATGAGCGCGTTAGACAAAAACAGTTATGAGGTTTATTTAATTGATATTCATCCAACGGGATGGTGGTATGAGAATTTGGTGGGAGAAGAAGTGGCTGTAAACAAAGCTGATTTTAGTATTGAAGAAGGAGGGGAGAAAATAAATTTTGATGTTGCTCTAATGTGTATTCATGGTACACCTGGTGAAGATGGAAAATTACAGGGATACTTTGACATGATTGGAATGCCTTATACAAGTTGCGATACAGCAACCTCTGCATTAACATTTAATAAAAGATATACAGTTGCGGTGGCTGGATTTGGCGGCGTACACGTTGCAAAGTCATTGCATTTATTTGTAGAAACACCCATGCTTCCCAATGAAATATTAGATCAATTAAAATTGCCGGTATTTGTAAAGCCAAATAATGGAGGAAGTAGCTTAGGCATTAGTAAAGTAAATACTGCATCGGAGTTGCCAACTGCTTTAGAAAAAGCATTCAAAGAAGATACGCAAGTGTTGGTTGAAGAATGCATAAGTGGTAGAGAATTCACCATTGGTGTTTTTAAATCCAAAGGAGTGTTAACGGTACTGCCGATTACCGAGATCACCACTGAAAATGAATTTTTTGATTTTGAAGCAAAGTATCAGGGTAAGAGTAAGGAAATCACACCCGCAATTGTTTCAGAAAAAATGTTTAATGACTTAACGACTGCTGCAAAAAAAGTATATGCTACTTTAAATTGCAGAGGTGTGGTTAGAGTAGATTTTATATATGATGAAGCTGCTGAAAAAGCCTATATGTTGGAAGTAAATACGGTGCCTGGTCAAAGTGAGGCAAGTGTAATTCCACAACAAGTAAAAGCCATGGGGTGGAAATTGAGCGAATTTTATGCTACTTTAGTGGAAGACGCCTTAGCCAATAAAACCAATTCATAATCTGCTTTTATGGGAGCCATTCAAAAATTATTAAAAAAGCCTTTGTGGGTAAATATCTTGGTGGGTATTGGTGCATTTTTATTTTTCTTTGTTTTAATTTTCTTTTCCTTGGGCTTAATTACGGGGAATGGCAAAACAGAAAAAGTGCCATCCGTTGTTGGATTAGATATTAGCACAGCGGAACATAATTTAACAGCCTTAGGTTTTGAAGTAGTGATTCAGGATTCTATTTATGTAGATTCATTGGCGCGTACAGCAGTATTGAGGCAGACGCCCGATGCGGATGAAGTAGTCAAAAAAGGCAGAACGATTTATTTAACAATTAATAGAGTGCTCGCTCCTCAAATAGAAATGCCAAATTTAGTGGGCTTCTCCTTGCAAAGTGCTATTACTTATTTAAAAGTGCTAGGACTAAGGGTGGGAACCATTACCATGCAACCGGATAGAAATAAAAACGTTATTTTGGATCAGTTGGTAGATGGTGTGCGTATTGCGCCTGGTGCTAAAATTTCTTCAGGAACAGTTATCCAGTTGTTTGCGGGGGATGGTTCTTTAAGCACCTTGTTGGATGTGCCAGATTTAGTTGGTTTAAATGTAGAAACTGCTAGAAGTTTAATTGAAAGTTCAGGGTTTGTAGTAGGTACATTCTCCTCTAATTCAAGTATTCAAGATACGGCTAGCGCATTTGTAATTGCTCAGAGTCCTTTCGCCTTCTCTGAAAAATTAGATTCCTTAAATATGCCCATAAAAAATAGAGTGCCCATAAAAACAGCAATAAATCTTACAATAGATATTACGGCACCTATTCGAGAATCAGTTGATACCATTAAAAATTAAAATTATATGCAAACCATTACTGTAGCAGCATTGAAAGAGAAAGTGGATGCTGGAGAAAAAATAAATTTATTAGATGTTCGGGAACCACATGAGCATGCTGCATTTAATATTGGAGGGCAATTGATGCCATTGGGATTGATTCAGTCCTTACAAATTGACGAAATCGAACATTTGAAAGACGAAACCGTTTATATTTATTGTCGAAGTGGTAATCGAAGTGGACAAGCCTGTTTAATGTTAGAGCCTTATGGGTTTAAAAACGTAATTAATGTTACAGGGGGTATGTTGGCTTGGCAGGAACAATTCCCAGGTTAAGTTTACCAATTTTTTAAGCAGTTTTTTCTAAATTCTATTTATACAATAATTCATTAAGTATGAAAATTTTAATTGGTCTCTTTTTGTATTGCACTTTTATTTTGAGTGCTTGTAACACAAGTAATCCTGTAGCAAGTAATGCTGCAAATAATTATCACGACACCACAGGTAGGACAGATATTTTTGCAGGAGGGATTCAAATGATACCTATTCAAACTGTTAAAGGAACATTTAATGTTTGGACAAAAAGAGTAGGGAACAATCCAAAAACCAAAGTATTGTTATTACATGGAGGCCCTGGTGCTACCCACGAGTATTTTGAATGCTTTGATTCATTCTTTCCGCAAGAAGGCTTTGAATATTATTATTATGATCAATTGGGTTCGGCGTATTCCGATAACCCCAATGATTCTTCTTTATGGAACATTGATCGTTTTGTAGAAGAGGTGGAAACGGTAAGAAAGGCCTTAAAGATGGACTCCTCAAACTTTATTTTATTGGGTCACTCATGGGGTGGTATATTGGCAACGGAGTATGCTTTAAAATATCAACGCAATTTAAAAGGGTTGGTTATTTCTAATATGGTGCCTTCGGTGCCGGAGTATAACGCATATGCCAATAATGTACTTGCGCCTAAGTTGCCTAAAGATATATTGGCTAAAATTAGATCCTATGAAGCAAAAGGGGATTATACCAATCCAACCTACTTACAATTAATTGCAGACAACTATTATCCTGAGCATGTTTTAAGGATGCCTCCAGCTACTTGGCCAGATCCTGTTAAACGCGCATTTGCTAAAATGAACTACCCTTTATATTTACAAATGCAAGGACCTTCTGAGTTTGGTATTGTAGGGAATGCAAGTTTAAAAAATTGGAATCGTAAACCCGATTTAAATAAAATTAAAGTGCCAGTGTTAAGTATTGGCGGTGAATTTGATACCATGGATCCTAAAGCCATGGAAGAAATTGCCAAGTTGGTACAGAATGGACAGTACTTATATTGTTCTAAAGGTTCGCATATGTCTATGTATGACGATCAGCAAACTTACTTTACTGGCTTAGTTAAGTTTATTAAAGGGCTTGAAAAATAAACTACTTAGAATATTCAAAAAAAGGAGCACGAGTGTGCTCCTTTTTTTTGTGTGGTATTATTAGTGTATGGATTATTTAAAATCAAGCTTTAAGCTTAGTAGAAAATTTCTGCCTGCCATCGGGAAATAGTTATTAGAGGTGGTAGTAGTGCCTCCATATACATAGCTATAAGTGTATCCGTTAGGTTCATATTTAACGTCCATAAAGTTTAATATATAAAATTGTAACAAAGCAGTCCGGTTAATCTTTTTTGTTAATGAGTAAGCAATGCTTAAGTCATTTATAAAATAAGGCTTTAGTGTTCTTTTGTCATTTTGCGTATTGTCTAAATATTGCTTTGACACATACTTGCTAGTCCAATTAAAATTAATGTTATTAGATGCCTTGTAGATAAATTGGTGTGCTGCATTTGCATTTGGAGAAAGGGCTATGTCTGTATTATGATGAGATATGGCTGCCTGTCCTCCATTATCATAATCATCAAAATATTCAGTAAAGTGTTCAATTTTATTTTTGCTCAACGTAATATTGCCAACGCTCGTTAAAAATGTATTTATTTGCCATGTTTCTTCTATTTCTATACCTGCGCGATAGCTTTTAGCAACGTTTGTTCTCGTATAGGAGCCGACATCGTTAATTTTTCCTGTGAGTACTAACTGATCCTTATAGCTCATGTAGTAAATATTCACTCCCCAATTAAATAATTTTCCTTTGCTATTGAATCCAGTTTCCCAATCGTATAGCACTTCTTGTTTGGGTTGTTCTGTAATACCGGTTTCAAAATCATCTCTATTTGGTTCTTTATGCGCAATAGCAATACTTGTATAGTAGGTTGTTTTATTATGTTTATAACTTATTCCTGCTTTGGGATTAAAGAAGTTAAAACTTCTATCTACCAATAGGCTAGGGTTACCATCAAATCCATTCATGGTATGTTGTACCTTTCTAAATTGGAGGTCAATAAAACTAGTTAAACGATTATTAAAGGAGTGTTCCCATTTAGCATATGCATTAAAGTCTTTTTTTATTCCATTGTTGTCGTAATAAATAAAATTCTTTTTTTGTAGTGCATACATGAATGCTAGGTCACCTGGAATTTCTCCAAAATGTCTACCATCGTAAATACTCCATCCTCCGCCGATGATGAGTTGCTCCTTGTTTTTTTGATAATTCAAAGAGGCAATTTGACCATAAAATGAGTTGTCCAACCATCTTCTTCTTATTAAAAATATAGGGTCTGCCTGTGTTATATTCAATCCGTAATCAGATAGCGTAACATTTGATTTAAACTCTTCATAATACCCTCGCCCCTGGGTTAAAAACAAGGCCGTATTCCATTTAAGATGAACGCTAATTTCTTGGTTATAAAATAACTGATAATGGGTTTGGGTATAGTTGTCCGTTTGGTTATCATAAGGATCTCCGCTTTTTTCTGTTCCTGCAGGGTTGTACGTTCTATTGGTCGCCAAGCTGTCTTCTGGTACGCCCAGCCATGCTTGATAAGTTTTTTCCTTACCAGAAAAAATATTTAATCTCAAAGACGATTTATCACCCCAATAAGTAGTGCTTAGATAGAATGATTTTAAATCTGATTTTGCTCTGTCTATAAATCCATTACTTATAATATTACTAATACGCCCGTCAATGGTTAAACGGTTGTTCAATAATCCCGAACCAAATTGTAAATTATTTTTTTGTGTATTAAAAGAGCCAATACTATTTTGTAAAGAAAGGTATTGGGCAGGTCGGTAATCATTTGTAGCTAAATTAATTGATGCGCCAAAAGCACTTGCGCCATTCGTGGAGGTTCCAACGCCTCTTTGAATTTGTATACTATTTGCGCTGGAACTAAAATCTGGTAGGTTTACAAAGTAGGCACCCATACTTTCCGCATCATTGTAGGGTATGCCATTTAAGGTAATATTAATCCTAGTGGCATCTGTTCCTCTAATTCGAATCCCTGTATAACCTATACCGGTGCCAGCATCTGAATTGGCTACGATTGAGGGGGTGTTTTGAATAATATAAGGAAGGTCTTGTCCAAAATTTACCTGTGCTATTTGCTGTGCGTTCATATTGCTTTTGGCAAAAGGGCTGTTATCATTTACCCTTACTGCAAGCACTTCTAATGGTGGAAGACTTCGCACACTGTCTTTAAATTTCTGGAGACTGTCCTTTTTTAAATGGGTTTGATTTGGTGGCTGTGCCCATGCAGGTGCAAGCAGCATTAAAAAGAGGATTGTTCCCAATAACTTAGTCATTACGATATTTTAACTATTTATAAATGGGAACAGGAATAATAAGCTATGAGAAGTGCACGAGCGGTGCGGTACCTTCCCTTCGCAGGCATTACCCTGTTCAGGTTCAACGGGTTTTATCTCAGCTTTTTACAGCACCCCGAGGACAATACAAAACTAATACCTATGATTTAATCTACCAACTGTAACTTTACTTTCTAATTTTCGTTATACGAAATATAATACCAGAATATGAAAAATCTATACATTGTAAGCTTTCTTTTTTTGTGCCTTCAAACAAATGCCCAAAAGCCGGCGCTCATTTATGACGACAATGCGCAGTTAAGACAGGTGGGTAATTTTAAAGCGATTAAGGTATCCACTGGGATAGATTTATACCTTACGCAATCAGATGATTGTCAAGTAGCCGTGAGTGCATCTAATAATCAAATAAGAGATCGTATACAAACTAGTATGGAAGGGGAAACCTTGGTGATTAAATTTGATAATTCAAATGGTTGGAGTTGGAGCAGTTGGGGAAATTACAAAATGAAAGCCTATGTAAGCATTAAAGAACTAAATGCTTTAACAGGGTCGGGTGCCTCTAGAATTAGGTTATTGTCAACCATTACCACTCCAAAATTGCAAGTAAAACTTTTGGGTGCAACCGATTTAAGTGGAGATATTGAAACGCGCGTTTTCTCTTTAAATTTATCAGGCGCTTCTGATTATAAAGGGAAATTAAATGCAACTTCGTTTGTATTTAATGGATCGGGTGCGAGTAGTTGTGAAATTTCGGGTACTGCCGATGATCTCTCTCTAGATTTGTCGGGAGCGAGTATCGCTAAATTTTATGAATTATATGCAAAAGGAGCCATTGTAAATGTTTCTGGTGCAAGCACCGCAAATATTCGGGTAAGTGAGTTGCTAAAAGGGGATATATCTGGAGCCAGTATTATTAATTATAAAGGGGATGCTATTGTAAAGGAAATGAAAGCGTCTGGTAGTTCTAGTATTCGTTACAGGAACTAGTTTACATTCGCAATAATATCGCTTAATAAATTCTATTATAAGATTTTATGTAAAATCTTAAATCCAAACATACTCCAAGTGCTTGAAGCATTTGTATTTGTTGAAGTATAGTGCGCAACAAAATCAATATTTTTAAAACTATATCCAAGCTGAGGACTTACTAAGAATCCACCTTTTGTGGAACCACCGGCAGTTGAACTTCCATATCCAATCCCAATACCTGGTTTTAAATTATTGACATTCACATTTGCTCCTACTAACATGGGTATGAAAGCAACATTAAATCCATTGTTCAAATAAGCATTATATCCTGTTTGAACGAAGCCTTCTACATTTTGAGATAGGGCAGCTTTGGCAGTTACATCTAATCCAAATCCACTAGAAGATTTTGGGTTCCCCGTTGCTTTATAATTTGAATAGCCACCTCCAAAACTCAAGGAATATTTTTGTTGAGCATTTGCATTTAATGCCAATAAGGTGATCAATCCGAAACTCATTAAAAAGGCCTTTTTCATATATTGTTATTTTAGTCTGTTAATTAAAACTGCGATTATTGAATTTAATTCTACTTAAGCTATGAATGGTGTGTTCATACTTGACTTCAAAATTAAGATTTTATTTAACGCTATTGAACTTTAATTTAAAGGGGTTATATCTGTTTAATACTCATTAATCACCTAGTTTGAATTATTCTATAACTAGCCCAGATTTAGTAATTTCTATTGCTTAAGTTGTATATTAATTTTTATTTATATATTATTTATATCCTTCTAAATAATGAGTTGGTATTTGTGCTTGATCTACTTTATGCACTAGCTGAAGATGCGAATACGCTTGTAATTAAATTAAAAAAAGATCAGATACTTAATAGGTATCTGATCTTTTTAAATTAAATGCCTTAAAATTTGTAAAGTACTTTTAGGCCTAAAATATTAATATTACTACTGCTTTTTTCAATTGAAATAGAAGTATAGTGAGCAACTAGGTCAACTTTCTCCAAACTATAACCTAGTTGAGGACTAAATGCAAAGCCACCAATGCCGTCTCCACCTGAAGCTTGAAATCTACCATAACCCATACCTATACCAGGCTTAAAATTACCAGCCTTATAGTTTACTCCCACTAACACAGGTATTACTCCAACTGAAGAACCGTTTTCACTATAAGAGTTGTATCCAGTTTGC
>Ga0209107_10001773_pt1 | contig 12069 bp, 6 predicted proteins | sample LakErihyJuly2011_2_FD_187460 | JGI IMG/M metagenome (GOLD analysis project Ga0209107, IMG submission 187460) | Freshwater microbial communities from dead zone in Lake Erie, Canada - CCB hypolimnion July 2011 (SPAdes) (version 2) | ecosystem: Environmental > Aquatic > Freshwater > Lentic >... | reverse complement strand
TTGCTTTGAACTACTAAACAATAAAGTTTCAAATTTACTACCTGTAGATTGTATTATGAAAATAGGAATTATTAGAGAGGGAAAGATTCCCATCGACGCCAGAGTCCCATTGTCACCAAAGCAATGTAAATCTTTGATAGAATTATACCCGCAAATCAGCATCGTAGCACAACCCTCTGCCATCAGATGTTTCAAGGATTATGAATATGCAGAGCAGGGGATTGAACTACGGGAAGATGTTTCCGATTGCGATATCTTGATTGGTGTAAAAGAGGTGCCTTTAGAAAATTTAATTTCAAATAAAACATACTTTTTCTTTTCACATACTATTAAAAAACAGGAGCACAATCGAAAGCTATTGCTCGAAGTGTTGAAAAAGAAAATTCGCCTAATTGATTGGGAAACCCTTACGGATAATAATGGACATCGGGTCATCGCTTTTGGCCGTTGGGCGGGTATTGTAGGTGCGCATAATGGCATCATGACTTGGCTAAAAAGAATCGGGAAAAACAATCTCAAGCCTTTGTATTTATGTAAAAATTTGAAAGAAGCAGCAAGAGATTATGATGATATTCAACCAGGGAATATCAAAATTTTATTGAGTGGAACCGGACGTGTATCTAGTGGTTGCGTAGAAGTGTTGGATATGATGAATATCAGAAACGTAACACCAGATGAGTTTTTACATGAACGCTTCGATGAGCCGGTATATACACAATTGAACAATAGTCACCTGTATTATAAAAGTGGCGAAACCTCTTTCGATAACATGCATTATCATGCCCATGCTACCGAATATAAATCGAAGTTTTTACCCTTCACAAGAGTGACCGATGTATTCATCAACGGAATTTATTGGGACAAAAGCATTCCTGCTTTTTTTATCAAAGAGGATATGAAGGAGGAGGATTTTAAAATCAAAGTGATTGCAGATATCACTTGCGATATAGCGCCTGTAGCCTCCGTTCCATCTACCTTACGAGCATCTACTATTTTGGCGCCTGTCTACGGTTATCACCCTCATAAAGAGCGCGAATGCGAACCATTCACCTCTTATAGCATTGATGTGATGGCGGTTGACAATCTTCCAAACGAATTGCCACGCGATGCTTCTAAGAATTTTGGAGAACTCTTTATGGAGAAAATTATTCCCGCTTTACTCAAGGACCACGACGAAATGATTGATAGAGCCACCCTTGCAAGAGATGGCGAACTCAGTTCGCATTTTGAATACTTGAGCGATTACGTAAAAGGATAAAATATTTCTTTTTATAATTTTTTTGGGCGGCTACTTGCTGTAAGAAAACCCAGCAATCACCATGCTTTCCGCTATACAAGGTATACGCTTCAATCATTGCCGCGGAGATGCTCTTTCATGGCTCACATAACGGGGAATACCATGTGTTTTACAATATGATGGATTATTAGTGAAACATTGCCTGCAATTATCTTAAAGTATTCCTTGGCATCCAATCTCTAGCCCTGATCGCAGCGGTATCCTTTTTTCTGCATCTAAAAAAGATAAAGCGAAGAGCAGGTAATAGCTCCTTTTAAAGCTTATTGATTCATTCAGTGATTATAATCAGTCAATAGCAATGTCGATTCCTAAACACTCTTTTTTATGACAAAAATCACAAAATTATTATTTGGATTAAATCTAAATAAGCTTAGTTTTGCCCTGAGAAACAAATCATACAAACGCCATATAAAAAATTTACAAAATGAAAAAAGCATTCATAACACTTGTTTGTAGCATGTTCATGTTGATAAGCATGAAGGCCCAAAGGGATACTTCAAAAATAATGAACGAAATTAGTATTTCAGGTTTTAAAGCGATGAATGGTATAGGACATATGCCTGATGTAGAGGACGGGATTATTTATGCGGGTAAAAAAAATGAAGTCATTTTGGTGGATAGTCTCGATGCGAATAAGGCCATCAATAATACACGTCAAATTTTGGGGAGAATACCAGGATTGAATATCGTGGAGACAGAGAGTGGCGGATTTACTGCGAATGGCATTGCGACGCGCGGTTTAAATCCAGTGCAAAGCACAGAAATGAATACCCGTCAGAATGGCTATAATGTGAGTGCCGATGCCTACGGATATAACGAAGCCTATTATTTGCCACCGATGGAGGCAGTGAGTAGAATAGAGATGTTAAGAGGAGCGGCTGCATTGCAGTTTGGTGGGCAGTTTGGTGGCATGGTCAACTACGTTTTAAAAGAGGCTCCAGCCAATAAGGTATTTGAATTTAACACATCTCAAACAGTGGGAAGTTTTGGTTTGTTTAACTCATTTAATTCTGTGGGTGGCACTTATAAAAAGTTTAGTTACTATGCCTTTCTTCAGTATAGAAATCTGAATGGTTATCGTCCAAATAGCCAACAGTGGCAACTTTCAGGCTTTGGTAAGTTGAGTTATAAGGTATCAAAAAAAGTAAGTATTGGCCTGGAATATTCTCTGCTTCGAAACAGATTACAAATGCCAGGAGGCTTAACGGACAGCCTTTTTGAAGCAAGTCCGCGAATATCGATGAGATCGAGAAATTGGCTCAAAACCCCATGGAATATAGTGGCAGCCACACTAGAGTATCATCCATCAGAAAATGCATCTCTCCATTTTAAAACGGCTTATCTTTTAAGTAATCGTTCTTTGGTTTGGCGAAATGAGGATGGCGGTCCTGAAGCATTTGATATTATTGATACAGCAACCAATCAATTTGTTCCAAGAGAAGTTGGTAAGCAGGACATGCAAAGCATCAATTCTGAGTTGAGATTTTCTCAAAATTATGGAATCAAGAATCAGGTATCCGTCCTTTCAGCTGGTGTTCGGGTAGCTTATGCCTCTTTTTTGAAAAAGGGTGGTGGAAAAGGATCTACCAATAGTGATTTTGATTTGTCGATCGTTGGAAGCTGGGAGTATGATTTTAAATTTACAACATTGAATGTGGCTCCTTTTATTGAGAATATTTTTAGAATAGGTAATAAATTTTCGATTACCCCTGGCATACGACTTGAGTATCTGAAGAGCACTTCTTATGGTTATAAAGTTAAAAGTGGTGTTGTCTTAAACACCAATGAAAACAGAACAAGGGTATTTCCTTTGTTGGGTGTTGGACTAGAGTTGAAGCCAACGAGCAAAACAAGTATTTATTCAAACTTCAGTCAAGCCTATAAACCTATAGAATACGGTCAATTGCAGCCATTTGGAATCACGTCTAAGATTGATCCAAATCTGAAAGATGCGAAAGGATATAGTGCAGACTTAGGGTTTAGAGGTACGATAAAGAATTTTTTTAAATTTGATATTGGTGCCTTTTATATGGCCTATAATAATAGAATAGGGGTGGTGTCACTTACAGATCCTGTGACGGGTGCGGCCTATTCTTACAGAACAAATATTGCGAATAGCATGCACCTAGGGGCAGAGACATACCTGGAATTTAATATTTTGAAATGCGTGAACCCTAAGTCTAAGTGTGGTTTGAGCTTGTTTAATTCTTTTGCATATATCAATGCGAAGTATACAAGTGGCGAGTACAAGGGTAAAAGGGTAGAGGCGGCAGCTGAATACATCAATCGTGCTGGAATTATTTTTAGCAACAAGCATTTTTCGACTACGCTTCAGTGCAGTTATGTGGGGGATGCCTATGGCGATGCGTCTAATGTAAAACGTAGCAATGATGCTATTGGAGGTTATATTCCAGCATATACCGTATTAGATTTTAGTGCGACGTATAAGCTCAAAAATTATGCTATCAAAGCAGGTATTAATAATGTAACCAATACTTCATATTTTACTAGAAGAACAGATGAATATCCAGGTCCAGGTATCATTCCATCGGTTGGTAGAAGTATATATGTAGGCATAAGTGCTCAATTTTAGTTAAGATTTCAAGAATATTTTTATAAAAATAAAAGACTCGATACAAATGAAGTATCGAGTCTTTTTAATTTTTTGTAATTGCTGAGTCAGCAACGAAATGCTATTTATTCTTTGACTACTTTTCCAATATAGCTATGCGCTGTGCTCATGGCCTTGATTAGATAAACACCTGATGATAGATCACCGATTTGAATTTGTCTGCTATTGCTAGCATTTTCAAATTCATAACTTTTTATCAAACGACCTTCGAAGCTATATATTTTAATGGCATTGATGTCATTCTGCTCCACTTGAATCGTCACCCAATCTTTGCTTGGGCTTGGGAAAATGCTGATGAGATTTGCTGAAATCGTTTCAATACCTACATTACAATCTTTCATGTAAATGGTAATGGATGCTGTATCTGAACAACTTTTGGCATCATATCCCACAACAGTGAAAGTAGTGGTGGCTGCCAATACATTATTTAAGTAGGGGCTTGATACCGAAAAACCTTCCCAGGTATAAGCTTCTGTTCCTGAGGCTGTCAAAGAAATTAGTTCATCCTTACATGCAGAATCTTTGCTAGTTGTAATATTTACATTGACCTCGCTTGGATTTGAAAGCGTGAAACTATTGATATACGTACATCCTAACGAATCGTGTACGGTCACAGAATAAGTACCCGCGCTGAGGTGATTTAATGCTGCAGTGTTTGCGCCTGTAGACCAAAGATAGCTTGGTGTGCTGTAAAAATACGTGGGATTGATACTGATAACTCCATCTTCCTTATCATGACAGGTAACAGGTGTGACGATAGGATTTAACATGCCATCACATGCATAAGGAATTTTAGCCAATGCAATATTGGTGACCACTGCAGTAGCATTATCGAAATAGATAGAAGCAACATTCTCTATCTCCGTACCTCTTCTATGACCCATTGCTTGAGTCACTCTAAAGATGACATAACCATGTGTGGTAGGATCATCTATGGTGCCATAAGGCAAATTGATATGGTCGAAGTTGAAGGTGATTTCGTTGCCACTAATATTTAGGTAGCAAGGGAAACTACTACTCACCAAACGAATAGACCCTGCAATTAATTTAGAACTTAAGATATCTTTTATTTTTACAAAGGATGCCACAGCAGAACCATTATTTTGGAAATCAATCACATATTCTAAGGTAGACAGAGAGTCTATTTCATTTACTTCTTCGAAGGAGTGGCCTACTTGTCCAAAACGTCTTACAAGCTTTGTATTAGGGTCAATGGCAGCACAAAGGGCAGTTGTATTTATCGCCGTATCTGCATGCATGCCGCAAACATTTTCTGATATTAACTCAGCACTATAAGAATAAAGTGTTCCTATCGTATCACAGCCTGTATTGATCGGCACGATGATGTTTTGAAAGCTCATGGCAGGCATGGTATCTGGAATGTCGATTAGATAATCGTTGCCACCTAAAGCACTGTAAGCATAGCCAAATGTAGCATTGATGTGCATTGAATCATTCAAGTGCAAAATCAAACTACTGTTATACTGCATCACCGGTGAAGGATTATTATAAGTGATGCTGATGTTGCTGAGAGTAACGGTATCGCAACTGCGCAGTCCCCATGAATACAAGCCTACTTCAGGGGCAATGCAATGAAAAGCAGTATCTCCAAAATCAAGATGACTGATCGTATCTGGTGCCACAGTGATATGTAAAGGATAGTTCGAAGGCGTTGGACAAGCCGTTTGAAAGTAGCTGCTATTGTCAATGGAAATGACTCTGCTACCGGTGTCTGAATACAATTCATAATTGCCATTGATATCTGTCATGGCAAGCACATAACCCGAATCATTAACAATATATTGATAGGGTGCAGCTATATCACTGATGCTATCAAAAGCACAATTGCTATTCCAATCATAGTATGCTTTTCCTCTAATTACAACCTCGGTAGAATCGTTCACTACTGGACAAACACCGTTGTAGCAGAAGCGATAAGATTCATTGCTAGCGGTCCATATCGCTTTGTTTCTTCCTGCAATTACATAGGCATCGGTACCAAAAGCATCTTGAATCCCTTCTGTTGCTTCTCCGCCACCCCAACCCGCACAAACAGGTTTGTCTAGAATGTTGATGTCGATATTATTAGAACCTTCGTATAAAATCACCTGACCCGTATTAATGGTTGAAGAACAACTAAACAAAGGGACATTATAAAAATTTACCACAAATCTTCTATTCGGTGCAGTACCAAAAGTAAAGTATGCAATATGATTGGTAGAGGATGAAGCAGGGTTTATATCATGAAAGGGACACATGATGGCGTTTTTCATATCTGTAGAAACAGTATCTGGTAAAGTGGCGGCAATCACCCAAGCACAGAAGCCTCCAGCATGTGTAGTATCAAAAGAGACGATTCCATTGCTGCCGATCACTATATCTGCATAATCATTTCCAAAAAAGTTAAACGTAAAGCCTAGTGGAATAACGCTTGAATACATATCATCTGCCAAGCCAGTTGGTAATATAGTACCTGAACTATAGGATAGTGGTGCATATGGAATAGAGCTGATAGAATAAGTAACGCTTGCTTTTGTTATAGAACTCAACAGAAACAAGCAAAAAATAATAGGTAGTATTTTTTTCATTTTCATTAGATTAGGAACACTAAAATACTGATATATTGATTAATTATCAAAACATTGTGAAAAAATGAGCAACACAGAATGATTTATAAATCGATTTTTTTCTTGCCCAAAACAAAATATTGCCAAATAATACTTTGTGGAAAGAGCCCTATATCTTGCTTTTTCAGCTGATTGACCTCCTTTCTTTTTTTTAGATTTTTGAAAGTCATGCCATAAAAGGAAAGATGTGCTTTTAAAATGGCGACTAAGTCTTGTAGGTTTTTTCTTTTGAAACATGAATGGAATGCAGCCACTCCATCCAAAACGAGTCGAGGAGCGATGATAAAAATGCCTTGCAGTAAGCTTGCATTCTTAGCAATCATGGAAAGATTATTTCGAAAGTTTAAATAGGTTTTTCTTGGACTGCCCTGTGGAAGTGTTCCACCACCCACGTGATAGACGCTTGAGATAGGAAGGCAGAAGAGTTTATATCCTGCCAAACGGAAGCGCCAACAAATATCTATCTCTTCCATATGCGCAAAAAAATCGGCATCTAGTTTGCCCACCTGTTCGAAACAATCTTTTCTGACGAGCATGCAGGCACCTGATACCCAATGGCACTCGATATTTGTATTGTATTGACCTGTGTCGGTTTCTATGCTATCAAACAATCGCCCTCTACAAAATGGATAGCCCAAAAAATCGATAAAGCCTCCTGCTGCCCCTGCGTATTCGAACTTATTTTTTTCGTTATAGGATTTGATGAGTGGCTGAACAGCCGCAACATCTTGATGTTGATTCATAAATTCCACCAATGGTGGCAGCCAATTCGACGTTAACTCCACATCGCTATTGAGTAGCACATAATAAGTGGCGTTTATTTGTGAGAGTGCTATATTATAACCTCCTGCATAACCACTATTTTCTTCATTGATGATGCATCTAATATCTGGGAAATGGCTATTTAAGAAAGTGATGGAATCGTCAGTAGAGGCATTGTCTGCCACCACTACTTCACACCAATCGTAAGCGCAATTTGCAATCACATTGGGCAGAAATTTTTCTAACCATTTCTTTCCATTATAATTTAGGATGACAACACTTACTTTTTTGAAATTTTCCATAGGGCTTTTCTACTTTTTTTAAAAAGCTCTACTGATACCTAACATCCATCTGAACTTGATATTTTTATCTTCTTTAAAAGGTGCGTCACTCACATAAATTGGAAAATCGCAGCGAATGGTGAGTGGTTTGGTCCCTTGGAATACCCACCACTTTTTGATGGTGAGGGCGCAACCAACCCCAGCATCTAGCCTAAGCTTGGTCCATTCTTTTTCATTTTTAGAATTGTTGTATTGTAGGATACCCATGTCACCAAATAAATAAGAATCAAAATCTATCCAATCGCTCAATCTTTTAGGTCGCCATTTGATGATTCTATCAAATTCTAATTCAGCATTCACGCTCATTCCACCCATGCCTTTGTAGGCTTTTACAGCTTTGCCATATTTGTCTTCTTCTGCTAGATAATAGCCAGCATAGCCTCTCATGTTGAGCCCTCCACCATATTGGAAATGATTGGTTGTTGCCCCATAACTGCCTGCCCAATCGGAAGGAAAAAATCCTTGACTTCGGACATATTTATTTTCCATCATTTCTTCTGGATTGGCGCCTGCAAAAAATAAAGAAGATTCATGTGCCCAATTTTTTCCTGTTCCTAGTTGTCCAAACATTCTAGTCTTTAATTTCATTCTCCAGAAATTAACATTGCTCTTCCATGTCATGTTGAGATAATGATAATCATAGTCGCTCAATAGGGCAGAGCTTCGTAAATTAAATTCCATCGATCCATTGTAATGCCCTTTTGCAAATGTTTGTGACGCGCCTAGATTGATGCTTCGATTGTCTTTGCCGGCCAACCATTCTGTTGGATACAATAAATAGTTTAAGTCGCTTGCATTATTTCTTCTCATGCCTTTGAAACTTAAATAAGTATTGATATTTTGTTTGGGAAATGCCTTTGTAATGGTGATATGAAATCTCTCTAGTCCATCTATTTTTCGAACGCCCAAACCGATGGTCGCATCTTTTACTATTCTATCAATACCTGTTTTTAGGTCGAGCAAATAATTGATGACATTGTTGTTGTATCTGATGGCCGTATTTTTTTTATAAATATTTTGCTGCCCTATACGAGTGTTCAACCATAAGCCTGCTTGTAATACATCTTGATATCCCAAATAGTTGCCATTTAATTTTATGCCTACTTTTAAGCCATCATAGCCATTGTACCAAATATCTGGACCTAAATACAGCATGTAGTGATGCCTATCTGGAAATGGATAAATTTTAGAATCGAATTTTATCCTAATGGGCATTTGATTGCTGTTGTTACGCTCATCAACATCTGCTAATTTATAGGTTGGATCAATTTCTACTTTTTTGATTTTAGCTGGAACGATAATCTTGGCAATGTAGGTGGGCTCTAGTTTTTCGCCCCAACCAATCCAACGCGGTAAGATGGTGGTATTGCTTTCAGGAGAAAAACTTTTTTCGAACCAGGTATTTGGAATATAATAATTATGTGGCTGTCCAAGCTTATCTGTGACTACAAAATCAATAGGCATTTGACTTTCGCCAATACGTCTGAACTTTACAATATACTCATTACTGAGGTGTCCTTTTTTTACACGATCAATGCTGTAGTCTACGGTTTTAGTGGTTTCCATCCATTCATCAAAAAACCAATTTAAATCGATGTGCGTATATTGAATAATCGAATTTCTATAATCTTCTGGATAAGGATGGCAAAATTTCCATTGACTTACATAGTGTTTCATAGACGCTAAAAATAAGCTATCGCCCAATACGTATTGCAAATTACGCAACATGGTAGAAGTCTTTGAATAGACATGTCTGTAGCCTCCTCCATGACCTACTGACCCATTAAAATCATCGCTGTGTGTATTGATGGGCATATCATCTTTTCGAATAGCATCTCTAAGATAACCCCAATAGATATTGCTTTCCCACACATCGACACTATCCGTAAATCGTCTTACATATTTATTCTTGATGGTATCGGTGACAGGATATTTTCCATCAATTCTTTCTAAACCCCAAGCGGTGATAAACTGCGTAAACCCTTCATCTAGTAAAGCTCTGTAGGTTTCATTATTGCCAATCATTCCATAAAACCAATTGTGTCCCACCTCATGAACTAATAAGCCGCGGTAGCTTGGATCTTTGCCACCATCCATGGTAAGCATGGGATATTCCATGCCATCACTAGCATCTGCTACTACCATTTTTGGATAATCGTACATTCCAAAATCTTCTGAAAAAGTTTGCAAAATTTTTGTGGTATAATCTGCGGCATTTTGCCATTTGCTAGCATGCTGCTCTAATACCATCGAAACAGCCGTTTTGCCATTCCAAGTGGCTTCGCCAATACGAAAAAGTGGTGAGGCAACAAATGCAAAATCATGCACATTTTCTGCATGATATAGCCATGTCTTTCTTTTGTTCGCATCATAAGGAATGATCACACTAGGTTTTTCTTCCCATTTTTTGTCTGCAAAATTTTTGATATCAAGCTTGGCTCTAAGTGTGTCAGGAAGCACCTCAGAGCGATTCATTAAATCGCCTGTCGCCTCCACAATATAATTATCGGGAAATGTCAAGGCAACATCATAAGTGCCATAGTCACCATAAAATTCATGATTTAAATGTTGTTGATTGTCCCATCCAAATTTTTTATCGTAGACAGAAATTTTTGGAAACCATTGCGCTCCATTATATTCTTTGGTGCCAAATGAATTTACAATTTTCATTCTGCGACGCAATCCACCTGCGTCATAGAAGGTTCTAAATTTGATATGTATGATGGTATTGCTGCCGGGTGCTAAAGGTTTAGACAGGTTCACTTTCATGATGGTATTATCTATCTCCTTGGTCAATTCTGTGTTCCCTTCTTCTATATATTCAATCAAATTGCACATGCCACCGCCTTCATATTTGCCATAGGCAGGATTTGTACCATTGTTTTTATTGAGATTGTCGAAATAGGAGCCAGGCTGAAAGGCATTTTGATACAAATGAAAAAACACAAAGCTAAGTGTATCGGGAGAGTTGTTCCAATACGTTAATTGCATATCTCCATCAATGATATCCGTCTTTTCGTCAATATTGGCTTGAATATTATAGTGCACATCTTGCTGCCAATAGCCAACATAGGGCATTTTATTTTTCCAGTATAAAGCATTGTCTTTGCTCTGAAAATTATTAGGTGGCAATGATTGTGAGAAAGAGGAGGATAGAACAACCAAGCAACCTAAAAAAGGTAGATATTTTTTCATCTTTTCATTTTTTGTTAGTGTTAGCCAATATTAATTGGTCAGCAATTACATGTAAAGATAAGCAGATAGAGAGAGTTGACAAATCTATCTATTCAACCACCAAAACGATATGTTCAATACGGAAGCAAAACTCACCCAGAGTATGTAGGGAATGTTCATCCAGCCTGCCACTTTTTTGATTTTTGAAAAGGTAATGATCATGCTAAGGATGAGTGCCCACATGATTAGAATTTCAATGCTGGAAATAAATAAAAGATGAAAAGAGAAAAATAAGATACTCCATAAAAAGTTGGCAGCTAATTGAACTGCAAAAATAATCAATGCTTTTTTTCGAAGTGCACTCTGTGGACTATTCCAAACGAGGTACAGAGAAATACCCATCAAAATGTATAATAGGGTCCAAACAGGTCCGAAGAGATAACCGGGTGGATTAAAAAACGGTTTGATGAGTAAATCATTATAAATTGGAATATCAGCTGCCGTAAGCCGGGCAGAAATCCCACCAATGAGCAATGGAAGAAATAAACAGACGATACATGCAATTACTTTTTTTACTTTCATGTTATATAAGTTAAAGAATACAAGTATACAACATCCTGTGCTAAGGACAAGTTCAGATAGTCAATAATATTCTTTTTTGTTAAATGCTTCACATTCTATCAAATTGAATCAGCAAGTTGTTTTTTTATTACAAATAAATGAAATTTCGACGGAGTAATATCTGGCAGTAATAGCTCCTCAATATTCGATTTCCTATTCATGATTTCTTTTGTAGGTTTGTATCAAATTATAATCTTAAAAAATATTATTATGCCACATGCATTATTAGACCCACATTGGTCTTTAGCCCTCCTTTTTGTCGGCTTTTTCTTTTTTAAAGCAATTCTTTTATTTATGAATAAGAATGAAGCTTTAGATAAAGTTAGAAATAACAAAGCCTTGAAAATTATTTTTGATATGGTATTGCCGACTATAGTGATTGGATTAGGTTTGACGATGGCCATCAAAACATGGGGACTTGATTTTAATCTTTGGAAATCCTTTGTCATTATTAAAATGATTTTAGCATTTACGATCATTCCGTTGGGCATTGTTGCCATGCGAAAGAAAAATAAAATGTTGACGGCAGTTACTTGTATCTTGCTTGTCTCTATCATCGTTTTAGCTTATGTTAAATACTAAAAGAGAAGAGAGATGAGAAGGATTTTATTTTTG
>Ga0209107_10001772_pt1 | contig 12073 bp, 12 predicted proteins | sample LakErihyJuly2011_2_FD_187460 | JGI IMG/M metagenome (GOLD analysis project Ga0209107, IMG submission 187460) | Freshwater microbial communities from dead zone in Lake Erie, Canada - CCB hypolimnion July 2011 (SPAdes) (version 2) | ecosystem: Environmental > Aquatic > Freshwater > Lentic >... | reverse complement strand
CCCGTATTATCGGACTTTAGTGATGATGATAGTGAAAGAAAGACATCAGATGATTCAACACCCGGTCTGATTTGCATTCTAGCCTGATAACCACTCAAATCAACTGCTGAACCTGATTCATCGTTCCAATTGATTTGAAAATTTGTTGTTGCTCCTTGCTCTATTATAAAAGAGTATTTTCCTGCTGCCATAAGTAATTCGGTTTAATACTCTTATAAATATTAAAATGTTGGAAAGGGGTAAAAATAAAAAAGGAGATAGTGTTAGTATCTCCTTTTAGTATATATTTTGTGAAAGTTATTATGTTAATCTAACCTTAACTGCTCCTGCCGTATGATATAAATTACCAAGAGGTACTCCACCAGTAGCAGCTGCGGCATCATTTGCGAAATTTACTAAAGAACCAGAATGTAGTTTTACAGATAATAGCGATGCAGTATATGCCATTATAGAAGCCAATTGAGTACCAGTACTAATTACAGATTCAATTCTTGTATTGGTTGAACCACTTACTGCTGTTATTCTACTATTAGTCGTAGTTTCATCCAAATCAGTTGCAAATGTTGCATCAATTACTGCTGTTAATGTTGTAGTATGGTCAATCATAGCTGGTGTTGAACCACTATTTGTTCTTGGTGCAGATTCTCCGTATTTATCCATATACGCTTGTTGTTGAACGGTTGGCGTTGGAGTTCCTTTTCTTTGTCCCATTTTTAATTATTTTTGTTTTGTTTTATTTGAATATAACCAATACATCTATAAATATCAAAGTTTTTATAAAATATAATTTATTTATTTTTTTAGTATGAATTGTTATCTGCCCACATTACTGCTTCGTTAAAAGTAGAACCAGTTGATAATGCGTAATTTAATTGATATTTTTTATATAACTCTGGATTAAATCTTCTATCATATAATCCTATAATTTCGGATATATCCAATGAAGATGAACTTGCTGCTTTTAATTGTTCCTTTAATGAATTTGAATTGCGGACTGCAATATTAGAAATAAAAGTATTATTAACCGAATCAAAAGAAGCGCTAGAATAAGTTTCTCTTTCCAATGAAGCAGATTGGATAGTATTACCATATACCTTACTGCCAACTGTTATATAACTTACATATTGTGCTACATTTTTAGTTTGAAGTATCTGATGTGTTGTCTGCTTGCTCATTATTATTAATTAATCCATTATACGATATAACACCTATAAATATCAAAATGTTTAAGAAACCTAAAAGGACATAAAAAAAGGGAGATGATTTTCATCACCTCCCAATTTTATTATCTAAGAATTACTTCAGATTAGATAGAATTTAAATCTTTGATGTAAATCTTGCCATAGTACTCAGGTCTGACCATCTTCTTAGCGTATCTAGTCATCACACCTCTACGTGGAGTAAAGTTTTGAGGGTCGTACACTAATGGAGTCATAATCAATGGTACATATGGAGCGTAAACAGCACCAGTCTCTAAGAAGTTGTTACCTCTATAACCCATCAAGATTTCGTTAGAAGTCATGTAAGGGTTTTTGTAAACTGTGTATCTATTGCTCATAGAACCTACTGCAGTAACACCAGCTGCGAATTGAGCTGCGTCTTTATCTGCATTTACTGTGAATCCAGGAATTGATTCTAAAATAGTACAAACATCTGGAGAAGCAACTACGAAGTTAGCTCCACCTCTAAGTGTCAATTGATGAATCTTGTTAGAAACTTTGTTCAATTTGATACCTAATGTTTGAAACCATGCAGCCTTAGTGTATGCGTTAGAAGCACCACCTACGTTAGACCAAGCGTTTTGGCCTGAGTTACCGTTTGCAGAGTATTCTTCGCCTACAGTTGTAGACCAATATTCAGTTGTTAAAGCGTTTGATTTTAACATATCTAAGATTTCTAAATCAATCTCTAAAGAGATATAATCAGATAACATAGAAGTTAATTCAGCTTCAGCATCGATTGAATGATATGCATTCAAATCTTGTGCTAATTCAGGAGTCCATACAGCTTTCAACTTACGAGTCTTAGCTACGATAGCCTCTGATTTCAATTCAAGATCGATTTCAGGAATATCTAATGCAGTTGTTGTGTTACCAGCAGAGTTTGCAGTAGAATCTTCGAAATCACCTCTGTCATAAGCAACAGGAACTTCAGAATAAACTACAGTGATAGTCTCACCTGCTTCTGTATATAAAGTATTCTTAGATGCAGAAATGAACAATACAACATTTGCACCAGATGCATAGTTGAATTGACCTACGTTAGAAACAACAGCAGCGTTACCGCCAACATTGAATGAACGAACCGCTTCAGTATCAGCAGTTGCAGAAACACTAGCTTTCAACACTGTGATTTTTTGAATAGCTTCTGCAGAAATTGATGCAGATAAAGCTTGGTCATATCCAACCTCAGCCCATGTTGCAGATGCTGATGTAAATGAAGCTGCTATTACAGTTGATTTACCAGTAAGAGCTGCAGATGTTGCATCATTTACTGAATAACCATAACGTCCTTCACCATAAAGACCATTTGTAACTGCATCAGTTCTACCGAAGTTAGAAGATGAACCAGTTACGTTAGTACCACCAAAAAGTGATTTACCACTAAATTGTGATGTACCACCTTGAGCTGAACCATATTTGAAGTCTAAGAAGAAAATAAGACCTGAAGGAAGATTCATAGGTTGTACACTTACGAATTCCTTAGATGCGATTTCTCCGAAGATTCTTCTTACTAAAGGTAAAGCAACACCAGACCATTCTTCTGATCCTGATGATGTACCTGTTTGAGTTGCCTCATCCAACAATTGCTTAGCTTGGTTCTCTAATAGAACTGCCATAGAGTGTTGGTCTCTTTCTTTCATACCTTCTAGAAGACCTGTTTTCTCCCATTTGCTTTTCAATTGACGTGTTTCAGCCAACATAATTGCTTGTGGGTTCTTGCCTTCCATAAGTTTGCTTAAATCAAAATTTGCCATTTTTATTTATTTTTTTATGGATTGTTATTTTATGATACCAGCTAATTGCTTAAAGCGATTTGCTAATTCATTACTTTCTGCGATGATTTCTTTTTTAGGAGCTGTTGAAGCTTGAGCCTTAGAAGCAATACCTTCGGTAATGTTCTTTTTAACTTGAGCTACTTTTCTTTCAGTTCCTGTGAATTTCATTGATTCAGAAAGTGTTGCGTAAACTAATTTAACTTCTCTTACGTTAGAAGTTCTGTCTAAATTTTCTACAACTTTAACTTTTTGTTCGTTAGTTAAGTTATAACTTCTGAACAATTTGTTTGTGTAAAGTAATTTAGCGTTTAAAAGGTTTACTTCGTTGATTGTACCTTTTAAAGATTTAATTACTGCTAATGCTTCTTCTAATTCACTTTGTAATTTACTTACTTCAGCTTTCATTTCAGTTGCATCATCAGCTGTTTCTTCTTCAGCTTCATCTTCTCCGTATCCCATTTCTCTTAGAATTTCGTCTAAGTCGATTTCATCATCAGCCATAGCTGGGTCTTCACCCTCTATTGCTGGTTCTTCAGTTGGTGCAGCTGCTACTGGTTCTTCAACCGGTGCTTCTTCACCTTCCATAGCTGGTGCTTCAGCAGGAATTTCTTCCTCTTCGCCTTCTTCACCTGCGATTTGCGCTTCTAACTCACGGATGATAGATTCTAAATCTAATTCATCTTCGTCAGTTTCAGGAGCGAAATCTTCACCTTCAGTAGCTGGAGCTTCTTCAGTACCGAATTCTGCTGCATCTTCTGCTGCATCTTCAGTTCCGAATTCATCTTCACCTTCTGTAAGGCCACTAACTTTAGTTTCTTCACCTTCACTACCTGGCTCACCAGATTGTTTAGAGATTCCACTTAGGTCAGTTTGTGCTGAGTTTGCTTTATCTGCAGGTTGTTTGTTATCACCTTTAGCTATTTCACTTGAAGTATCATTATCTTCATTTACTGCATCTTCTGTATCTTCTTCATCACCTTCCATTTCGGCTTGTAATTTTTGAGATAAGATAGATTGTAAACGAGGAGTAAATGCTTCTTCTAATGCGATTTTAGCATTAGCGATAGCAGTTTCACGTACAGCTTTAGCATCAGCAATTGCTTCTTTCAACAATTTTGAACTTGCCATTTGTTTTCCTTATTTATCGGATTTCTTAAGCTATTAAATTTTGGAGCTTAAATAGAATTTTTTGATTGGTGTTTTCACTACACATAGAGGTGAGTATTCAGTTACCAATAGAAAAACGCATATAAAATACGTTATTATATGAATAAATATATAAAAGTTTGAGAAAACACAATTTTTCTAAAAAATTCTTTAGAAAATGTAAATATAATCAGTATGTTTATCTGATTTGAGCTTTTGGCGAATACGCTCATCTGAACAACCAAAGAAGTTGGCTGCATCTATAATTGAATAAAATTCTTTACCTTCACAACTTATGATAGGTAATTCTAATGTAATGTTTCTTTCCCACAAATCTTGCATTTCTTCGTAGGTTATATCCCAATCATCTGCTTTCTTCCAATGACGGTATTTTGGATTGTTTGATTCTATATAATTTCTAGCCATTGATTCACTCATATCACCACCAATCAATTCTGCTACCTGTTTTGGATTCTCAAAAGGAATACCATCAACTTCGTATTTAATATCGGGCTTTGTTTCTTCTCCAATGATTTGCCACTCTTTGTATTTAGATTTGGTTGAGCGACATCTTCTTTCAATTTCGGTAGCTACTAACTCATTTGGATTTATAGTAATCGCAGCTTCTCTAAAACTTCTATATGAATTACCATCAATAGTACAAACGTAATTATCACCATTAACTATACCCTCAGTTGCTATATCTGGGTTTCCTTTTACAAATATTAATATGTTTTGATGAACCGATGCTATTTTACGATTTCTTTGAAAATAGGTATCAACAACTCTGGATGCCTGATGCTGAGAGTTAAATAATATCATATCGTTATAGAAGTGCAGCCCCGCTTCCTCGCAGGCTCTAATCGTTTTCCATACCAATCCTCTATACTTTCCGATTTTGTAATTTCCGGTTACTGATTGTTCTCTTACTTCGGATACTACTACTGCAAAGAATCTATCGTTTTTTAATTTTCTAGCTGCTTTGTTTAGAATAGAGTAATATTTTTTATCAAATGAATCTACATCCATATTTGAAAGGTCAGCCGGGTCATCCGTATATTTTTCTAAATCATAATATGGTGGACAAGTAAATACAAAATCCTGAGTATTGTCATGTATAGCATCAATTACCCATTCACTATCTCCTGTAATCCAGGTTGGTTTTGTAGATTGTTTTTTATTAGCTTCAACTTGTTCATCTGAAAGGTCAATACCATTATAAATGTATCCCATTTCGGTTGCAACTATACCCCTAACACTACCACCTGCAAATGGGTCCAATACTCTACCTTCTTTTGGACAAAACCATTCATACATTTTTTCACAAAGAGTTGCATCAAAAATAGATACAGTATTATCTTCCCAAAAACGAGCTCTGGACTGGGTATCCCCTCTACCTAATTCCGATTGAATATTATAGGTATTAATCCACCATCGTTTACGCTCCTGCCATTCTTTAGAGCGTGTATCTAAAATTGAAAAAGGCTTAATCATATGTAAATATACGAAAAAAGCTTGGAATAACCAAGCTTTTAAGAATATTTATTTAGAATTTATTTATTTATTTGGAACACAATTAGGAACTTGCTTACCACCTTTATCTTTCATACCAACTTGCTTATATCCTTTCCAACAAGGGCCGTCTTCGTTTACTATACTTTCTTTACTAATGTTTTGTTTTTTGTAATTAGATAGTGTTTGTAATGCGTTTTTTAATCTTTGTTGAATAAGGTTTTTTTGTTCAGATGATTTAGTTGCTGCCATTTTATCTTTTAGTGCCTTAATTCTATTATTTAAATTTTGTATTTTTTCACCAGTTGATTTTGCAGGTTCTTCGTTAATATTTTCGTTTGAATCACCATATTCGTGATAGTTTCCAGATGCTTGCGAAATTAAGTTTTCTGCTTTAGCTATATGGTCTTGAATCCAAGCTGGTATTTGTTTTTCATCCTCACCCATTTTAGCTTTCAATTCAGTTGCCATCTTAATAATGGTATCTATTGAATTATTTGCCATAGATACTTCATGGTCTTCACCTTCACCTTCTTTAATGAATGCGGTTGCATATGGGTTAGAAATTACTTTACCCATTTCAAATTTACCAAATGCTTTTTGAGATATTAATCCAGTTAAACTAATCATAATTATTTCTTTTTACCTAATCTTTCTTTCATTGTATCTACAGAGATATCAGCGATTTCATAGTAACGATTTAAGATGTGACCCATATCTTCATATAAAGAATGTAATCTTTCATCCATTGAGTTAGCTTCAACAGCGAACTTATCAAATGATTTTCCTAATTTATCTAATTCCTGCATATTTCTTTTTACAGTAACTGCATCAAACCAATCACCACTTTCTCTTAATGTCATTTCTTTTGCAGCCTCAACGATAGCACCTAAAGTATTTGCAACTTCAGTCAAATCAGATTGTCTTCTCATTTGGTCTTGGAAAGTATTATAAGTAGAAATTATTTCTAAGAAGTGTTTTTTAACTTCGTTTGATAATTTTCTATCTTCTAAGTTTTCAGCTAAACTGAATTTACCATTAACTATCTTTACTTCTTTCAAGTTAGTTTTGCGGATATCATTGTATGCCTTAGCTACAGTAGTTCCTTTATTGCCATCAACTTTTAAGGTTATCTTATTGTTGTGTACGAAATCGTATATATCAAAGTTCTTTGCCATTATTATGCTATTTCAGTTATTATTTCTCTCATTAAGTCTTGTGCTTTACAGAATTCTCCGCAAACATCAGTTCCGATTTGTTGTAAACCTCTATTAACCGATTCGTTTACAGGTACCATAAATGCACCATGTGTAGATGGGTTAGATACGAAATCCCAACCAATCAATTCAAAATCTTCTTGTACCTCTACTTTGTTTCCAGATAAGTTACGAGTAGAACCCATACCTCTTGATGAAATACCTAATAGGATACCAGCTTTCAATAATTCTTTTAAGATGTTACCAGATGGAGTAGATAGAACTTCAACAGTTCCACATAAATCATCACCGTCCCAATGAATCTCTCTAATATTGTGAGAAACATTTTTTAAGTTAATTACAGTAGAATCCGGATGGTCTAATTCACCTAATGCTCTACGCTCTTTGATGAATACTTCATACTTCTTAGCTTCTCTCATTAGGATTTCCTTTGGATAAATTCTTCCGTTTTGATTTTCAGCACCAGCTCTTTGTAGAATACCTTTAACAATGGTTCTTCCACCTTCGTCTTCTTGTACTTTACCTTCGAATAATTTTGTTTCTATTAAAAGATTCTTCATTCTTATTTTAATTCTTAGTGTTTAAGTAAATCATTTATTACTTTATCGTATAATCTACTACTATTTGTATTACCAGCTCCTGTAAATCCTTTTTCTTTTTGTAGGTAAGAGGTAACTTTATTTCTTAAAAGCTTTTCAACATCATCATTTTGAATTATTTTTTTGATAGCCGCTTTAATATCATCTAATTCAGGAAATTCATTCCCGTCAGTATCTCTTGCTTCGGTTACTGATTCCATTTTGCTTCTAATCTTATTAGCAATAGTACCTAATTGAGATTTATCAACACCTAAACTATCAACAACCTGTGCAACTAATTGTAATTTTTGCATAGGGTTTAATTTAGCGTCTTTGATTTTATCAATTGCTTGAGATAATTTCATTTTAATTGCCGCTGGTATTGTAGCGTTTGGTAATTCGGTAGATATTGATTCTTCTTTGGAAGCTCTTAAATCTGCCAAATCATCTCCTTCGATATCACCATCCTTATCAACATCTAATTCTGTTTGTCCACCAGTTAATTCTTCATTCTTTTCACCCTTACCATTCCAAGCAGAATCAATTTTATTAAAGAAAGCTTTCTTTTCTTCATCTGACATTGCATTAATATCTTTACCTGCTTTATCTAAAGCTTTTTGAAAGAATGCCTGATATTCAGATTCTTCTGTCATTACTTCTTTAACTAATTCTTTTAGTCTTGATTTTGTAATTGATGTGTTCATATTATAGTGTTCTAATTTTTTCTGAAAGATTCATTAATCTCTCTTTTATTTTATGTAAACTTTTATGTGTTCTTTTATAGTAATCATCCCTCTTAACTCCATTTTCGTTTTTAATCTTAGAGTACCAATTAACAAACTTTTCTACTTCACCCAATTGATGTTTGATACTCGTCATACCTTTACTCATTTTAGCTTTAGGTGAAGAATCTCCGTTTTTAATTTCTAACCAACGATTTTCATTTAAACTAGCTTCATCATCAGCCGATGCTAATATCATACCACTTTTATCTGCAATTTCACCAGAATCACTACAATCAGTTGCAGTTGGTTTTATTGTTAATGCGTTTTTAGAGTTAGCGGGAACATCGTTTTTCAACCAATCCTTAGCTTCTTCTAAATCATCTACAACCTCACCACCAGTTACATTTGCCAATCTTTTATTTTTCTTTGCAGTTTGACCAGGTTTTGAAAATGCGTTTGGAGTATCATATCCAGCAACTGCACCAGTTCCAGTCATTTCTTCCAATTCCTTTTCGTCTTGGATTTCTTTAACTATACCTCTGATTATTTCTTTTAGTCTATTTGACATTTACCTTTGATTTTAATTCTTTGATTAACTCATAAGAAAGCATGATAGATGAAACATTATTATCGGTTACAGTTTTACCAATTTTTATTTTTTCTAAAACAGAAATAGTTTCTGACAATTTAATTGTAGTTACTTTATCTGATATTTTAGATTTAATTGTTTTTAGTTCTTTCACAATTTGTGGAAGTTCAACTGCTAAATAATCTTTAAATTTAGTTGTATTAGACATGTTATTAATATACTCTTTTAACAAGCCCTTTTGTTTTTCATCTAAATTTGTGTATTTTTTATTGAAAGTCTCAACAAGAATCTTATATGTTAGTAATCGTAGGTCTTTATCTTGCTTTTTGTAGGTTTCTATTAGTTTTGTACTATCGGATACCTCAATTGTTTTGTTTAGAGGAGGTCTAGAGATAATGTTCTCAATTAATGTAATCTTAGAATTGAATATATCTTTAATATCGTAGTTTTCTGATTTTTTAGATTCAAATACTTTATATATTGATGCTAATACTTTATAGTTAGTTATAGGAGATGTTAAAAATTGCTCTAATTCAAATTTTGAATTAATTTCTTTAATAAGATTGTATTTTTCTTTAGATAGCTTTACAACATTTAATTTAGAATGAGCCTGTGATACAGTCTCAACGAACATTTCAGCTTTTGATTCTGAATTGTATTTTTCTTTTAATAGTAAATCATAAAGACGTAATTCTTTATTTAATTCAGTACCTGCGGCAAAGAATTCCTTTACTATATGTTTTGCGTTCTCAGTCTTATCTCCATTAAGTACCTCCAATGTTATTTGTCTTACTAATAATTCAAATAACACTCCAGTATTCTTAACTTTGGAATGTTTTATTTTTTTCATTTAATTACCCTATAATTTAACCTATGTACATAAACTAACACATATAAATATAAACTTTTTAATGTTTATTAAAATTTGGTGTCATCTAATAGATTATTTTCATCTAAAAGGTCAGATTTTTGTGTTTTTTCACTTAAAATCTTCTTTTTTGCTGAAAGTCCATTAATATATTCACGTGCTATTTTCTTATTTGATTCATTTGTACGAGTCTCTCTCTTTCTCTCTTTCTCATTTTCTTTGTTTCCCAATGGGTCTCTACCATATGGATGTTTATCTTTACCATATGTATTTCCCTCTCTTGGTCTACCACCTTTATTATCTACAATCTCCTGCTTCATTTTTTGAATCTCCTCCTCAACATTTTGTTGTTCAGGTGGATTAGCAGGGTCTTGTCCTTGTTGTTCGATTGAGTTGTAACGGAATCTATCTTTAAGGTCTAATACCATCTTAGCTCTTTCCATATCCATCTCATCTTCACTCATACCAAATACATTGTGAAATACCCAATCAGTAGATAACATATTCATCCCTTTGATATCAGTTGCCAATCTAACTTTCTCACTCCACAAGTTTACTTTCTCTTGCTCATATATTGTAGAAGCGTTTGTTAAAGTAAGTTGAAAGTTTGTCATTTCTGAATCATCAATACCTTGTCCAGCTAAGTGTACAATTGCAATCTTATATAATTCACTAACGATTGTTCTTTGAATTCTTTCAATAGTTCTAGCAAAACGAACATCTTGTGCTGCTAAAGTTGCTTTACCATTTACATCTTCTTCATATCCTAAAAATGCTTTAGGTATTTTAAGTGCTGCAAATAATTTAGCTTTTAAGTAATCAATATCCTCTATTGCCGTATATTCCAATCCAGCTAAGTTGTCAATTGAAGTACCACTATCTCCACCTCTAACCGGTAAGAAAAAATCTTCCGTAAGGTTTTGGATATTGTATTTTAAATTATAATCGCCTGTATTTTTATCAACAAATGGAGTTTTCTTCATTTTGTTAATAATCTTTTGCATGTAGTTATCTACTTCATTAGGGTTGATGTTACCAATATCAATTTTGAATATTCTTTTTTCAGGAGCTCTCATAATACGATGAATTAACATCGCATCTTCCATTAATTGTAATTGTTTCCAAACTCTACGACCATTTTCAATCATAGCCTTACCATATGGTAGGAAGTTTGTATCTGAAAGTAAACGAAAGTGAGCCATTTCATAGTTCTCATATTCTTTTTTACCAAATCTATCTAATTCAACTTTAAACTTAACATAGTTTTGATTCATTGGGTCAGTACCTTCCAATCTTTCCGTATTATATACAGAGTATGGAGTTACATTAATAATACCTTTGCCTTCTGCCATTTCTAATGCCAAAAAGAAATCTCCGTACTTTACTAAGTTTCTAGTCCAAGGCCAAAGATTAAATTCTATGTTTATAATATCATAAAATAGGTTATGTAGTATTGCACTTACATTTTCGTTTGATGATTTAATTGCCAATATATCACCATACTCATTCTTTGTTGTGGATTCATCCGAATATATATCCAATGCAGATGCTATAATTGGGTCATTATCCATAGCATCATAATCTCTAAATAATTCTCTACGAACCTGATGGTATGCCATTGATTGTGCACCCTGATTGGTTTCATAATATGACCTTTGTAATTTTGTATATCTATCTCTAAGATTAACAAAATTTGTGTTCATTTGTTTTTCATCCGTATCAACAACTCTACGCTTACCGTCTTTATCAACGGTAACAATAGCATTTGTTGAAAATAATTTCTTTAGTCTACCAAAAAAACTTTTACTATCATCTAATTCTTGTTCTGCCATAATTTATTTTATCAGTTTTCTATTTTGACATTGTATAACATAAATATCGTAAAATGTCAAAACACTACAACCATTGGGATAAATCTTCAAATCCATCACCAACTTTCATTTTCCAAGGGTTGTCAGTCATTGTATCATTACCACCATATATTCCTTGAGATGTATTTGCTGTTATACCACTTACCGCTTGTTTGGTTAAATCAATTCCTTCTTGTCTTAAACGAAGTGCAGTATCTCTAACCCATAGACCAATCGATATAGCCATCACTAAGTCATCGTTATAACCCCTCATTGCTTCAGCTCTACCATTCATATAAATAAATGTAAATAACTCATCTATCAAACGACTAGAACGTATTATAATTGATTTCTCTCTAAAGTAATCGGTTAATTTAGATATAATTAAAGGTCTAGTTTTAGAAGTGGTTGAAAACCCAGCTACCAATCCTTTATCCTCGGCTCTATATCTATTTGTCATTTGATTCTCTACATCAATATATTTTAAATCCTTACTCATGTAGAATAAGTTTTTATATCCTCTATCAATTACTTGTTGAATTGTTGCCCAACCAATATTTGCGTTCTCTATTACAAGTAATGCATCATTA
>Ga0209107_10001771_pt1 | contig 12074 bp, 14 predicted proteins | sample LakErihyJuly2011_2_FD_187460 | JGI IMG/M metagenome (GOLD analysis project Ga0209107, IMG submission 187460) | Freshwater microbial communities from dead zone in Lake Erie, Canada - CCB hypolimnion July 2011 (SPAdes) (version 2) | ecosystem: Environmental > Aquatic > Freshwater > Lentic >... | reverse complement strand
TACTGGAAGTCTATTTCTAACGGCAGCAACCCTTTTTTGTAAATCTTTTACTCTGCCCAACTGCTCTGACTTAGTAACACTTTTAATGTTATTAGCAGCAGGTTTAGGTGTGCGACCTTTGCTAACTTTATTTGCCGTTGGTTTACGGGGCATGACTATTTCATCTCAGTGGTGTACTTCTTCCCGCGCCAGGTGAAGGAACCAACCTTGGCACGACGAGCATCCTTAAACGCATCATCAAAGGACTTAGCGGTGTTAGGGGTAGCTGCGGAAGAACCAGTGCTCCTTTTACGAGCAGCTAGGGTTTGACGGGCTTTGCGTTCTTGGGCATCAAGACCTTGTTGTTGGAGACGCTTAGGCATGGCGGGGCCTTGTACTCCACCTGCGCTAAGGGTTCCTTTGGCGGTGGGTTTAGGGGCCACAACATCCGCAATAGCTTGGGCAGCTCCACCGCGAAGACCACCAGCAAGAGCCATTGCTTGTTTAATACCAGGCAGTTTATTCATGCTGGTACGGAACTTAGCAGCACTAGCTTCCAATCGTCGTTGTTGAGCAGCCCTTACGTTTGCTTGGCCTTGTGCCTGTGCTTGTTGCCTAGGAGCTGCCGCAGCAGCAGGGCCGGGCTTTACGTTACCAAGGGAGGCCCGAGCGGACCTTCTGGTTCCAAACTGCCCAGTTCCACTCAAAGGAGCACGGCTAGTTCTAAACGCAGGCTTTGGAGCCTTTTGTCCATCAGCTTTTGCGATAGCAGCCTTCTTATCACCAGCACCCCCAAAGAGGTTCCTACCACCCCCACTAGGGGTAGAGGGCTTAGCAGCAGTTGGCCGTGCTGACCTTGCTGGCCCACGAACATTACCAATAGAAGGACGTGTCGGTTTAGCAGCGGGCTTAGCACCCCCACCAACAGTCTGAGATTTGGTTTTAGACCCACCTTTGGAAGGGTTTTGGAACCGGGTATTTGGCTTAGGCTTACTCATGGTCGTACCACCTTGGGTACGCACACGATTGGTCGTAGTGCTTTGTGGCTTAGACCCTTTAGGGCCAGTCAGCACTTTGTTTTTTTGATCAGCCTTTTGTTGTAGCTTCGTAGGCTTTACGGGTTTCTTAGGAGCCATGACAATCAACCCTGAGTAATAGTAGCAACAGGCAGAGCAAACAAGGTGCCCGCACCAATCAGTTGGCAGGACAGGGTGTCGCTCGTGGTGTACCATTGCCCACCCCTAACAAGGGTAGCAGCGGTCACAGCACCAGAAGTAACGGTGATGTTAGCAGTAGCGCCATAACCAGAACCACCACTAAGGGCAACGTTGGTATAGGTGCCAGAGGTATAACCAGAGCCGTTAACGCGGGTGCCAAAGGTAGCAACAGCACCGGTTTCCTTACGGGTAGCAGTTCCCGTTACCTTTGCGGTAGGAAGGGTAGACGGGGTAGTGCGAGCACGACGCACGGTGAAGATGGCGGTTTCAGCAGCATCAACAGTTGCGTTAACCGCAACGTCAGTGGCAGCAGCACCATAAGAAGCAGCAATAGTAGTGGTCGTAGTAGTGCCACCTGACACGTTAGCCGTGGTGTGAACCTTATTGGTCTGTTGGTTTTCGGAACGACGGCCAGGATCGTTAGAGATGGAACCGTAAGTAGTCGAGTCAGCAGTAGTAGACATCGTTGTAGGGTTGTAAATGTTAACGTTAACCGGTTGTCCAAGTAAGGACTTTTGAAAAATTAGAATGGTCAAAGTGTTCCTGTCCTATCCACCAGCTGAGCCAGTGACTAGAACCTTTGCTCTGGTTACACTTGCGACAAGCAGGTACCACATTAGATGTGATATTATGACCTCCACGGGCTTTTGGAATGACGTGATCCAACGTTAGATCATGATTTGATCCACAATAAACACATTGATTATTCCAATGTTCTTTAATTGCAGATCGCCAAAGTCGTTTAGCTTCTGAGGAAGACATAGCCCTTAAATTAAAAAGGTAATCAGAAGGACCCTTGAGTAGCATTGACTCGATAGGAGTAAATTTACTTCTTCTTTTTAGGGAAACCTGCTTTCATATTAGCATAAGCAGCTTTAGAAATAGTGCTTTTGCTTTTGGGGCGACTCTTACCTGCTGCTTTGCGGGCATTCATGTTTGCGTAAAGGCCGGGTGGCTTAGCGTTTCCTTTGTTCATTTTCGGGGGCTCTTACCGTTGTGTCCATTTCGTGCTCTGTTCTTTGAGGGCGATTCCAATACCATTCGGCCACTCTTAGTGTGGGAAAGGTCAGCACCACCTTTACCCGCAATGCCCCTGCGACGGCGTTCACCCCATCGTTCCTCAGAGGCATTCTTTACGTCTGGTTTTTTATTCAGTTTGCGTTGATAGGCCGCTTTCTTGGCAGCAGCATCTGGATTTGCCGCATAATACTTAGCGGACTTCTTCTTTGCTTGCGCCATCTGGTTTAAAGAATACTTCGTTTTCGAGGCGCTCAATCCTTGAGTTAGAGGCACTTACCCGTTCGACAAGCACCTCAACTGATTTAGCAATGTTGTGAAGAGTGATCAGGTGCCAACTAAAGAGTGCTAGGAAAGCAGTTGCTGCTAGGTTCCTAAGCATTGTTGACATATCCTCTTCATTATCTGATGGCCCGTTCGACATCCTCCAGCTCCAATTCAAGACTACTAAACAGGGTGGCAAGTGGAGAACCAAGCACAGGAACACCTGTGATGTTATTTTTAGATAGCCAATCAGTGGCAGCCTTTAGGTCTTGTGTGGTGGCTGTGCCTGATTTAATTCGACCAATCAGTTCTTCGGTAACGAGGCCGTGAAGCTCGTTAAACTGATCTTCATTTGCTCGTTGTGTCATGCTTAATCAGCAAGTTCAGTGATATACAAAGTTGTAGAAGCACCAGCACCTTGAATAGCAGCAATGTTAGCATTAGGAGGAACTGCTAGTACAATCCGTTCGCCAGTACGCAGGTAATGAGACGAAGCAGTAGCAGTTTGAGCGCCAACACCAATTATATAATGACAGTGATTACCACCAGCACACTTAATTGACACAAAACGACACGTTGTCGTCAGTGCTTGGTTTACACTTGTCGCCGCAAGAGTAATGGAACGTGATGCCCCAAGGGAAAATGCCGTAGTACTGGGTTCCGTAAGGAATGTACCCACAGTTGTTGCGGCATCAGTTGTAATAGAAGCCATGATATTTAATAAAAGTGTTTATTTAAGGGGTAGTTTACGGAATGTCATGTACCAACCAGAGCCATTCCCGTCAACCATCCACCGTTTAGACCAGTTTTTCCAGGTATAAGAGATGTTTTTACCACCCCATCCGGGTTTTGGATACCCCCCATCTGAGTTATTTAACTCCCCATAGGGGTCATGACACACCACATGGGTATCCGTAAGCCCCACCACGAGCATCCAGTGCCCACCACCCCTAGGAGCGTGAGCAGGGCCATGGTGGAGGATGCCACAAGCCACAGGATACCCAGCATCTAACTCCTTTTCAAGGATGGTACGGGTTCCGTTTTGATAAAAGGTGGCCTTGACTCCATAATCAAAGGCTGCTCGAATGTGTGCGGTTGCTTCGGTGGTGTCACCATACTTGAGTACCGTTTTGAGGTAATCATCATCAGCATTAGACCCCATAAGGGCTTCTGGCTTCAGGTACTTGATAGCCATGGCAGCAGACGAACTAAAGCACATCCTACTGCCATGACGGGTGGTACTATCAAGTTGAGGAAAATACTGAGGGACCTTGATAATAGTCACTAGGTTTACTTAAGAAGGGTATCCTTAACCTTAGAGATCTTGTCGTCTTCAGTACGGAAGGGCTTCAGGGAGTTAACAGCGTTAAGCAGTAGTTGAACAATGCTATTCTCCTTAAGTTTGCTGGCACCAACAACTTCAGAACCCAAAAACAAAGCGAGAAAGGCAAGAGTTTCGTAGGAAACCTTAAGACCAAGAAAAGTAAGCATTTAATTAGCGGCCTTGACCGCGAGAAAGTTTACGGGTTGCCTTGGGAAGGCTATTTTGTCCTTGTCCTTGACGTGTTTTCTTTGGTGGACCTGGAATGTGATCCACTTTTGCTAGTGATTTAGGCTTGCCCATTAGTCAGCCCAAGCAGCAGTAGCAATGGCAGCCACTTTAGGGTTTTCATTAGTCAGGTCTGCATCCTTTTCAAGGACGTGACGGTGATACGAGGTGGACAACACTTCGCCATCCTCAAGGACGCGGGTGGCCTGGCGGACCTGGATTGAACCAGATTCCAGCACTTCAATCTTGTCAATTACAATTTCTTTAATGAGAGCCATGTTTAGGGACCGGCGACAGCCGGAGACGGGTTTGGATGGGTCGTATGGCGACGTAGTCGTCACCTAGTTTTAAGCCGTGTTGCGGGCTTGGAAAAAAAATTAGACAGTGTATGAGCCGGAAATACCTATTACTCCTGCTCCGTCATATGCCACAATTACATAAGCTCCGCCTCCTGATGGGTAACTAAGGAACTCAATCTGCGTTGAATTATCCGCAATGCGGGCCGTCAGTATGTGTAAAGCTGTTACAGCAATGTCTGAGCAAATAGAAAGCGCAAGCGAAGGTGTTGTTACGGTACTTGAGGAAGTAAAAGGAAGGCCGCTAACACGCAAGTTGCCTGTTCCAGTACCTGCCGACCAGTTAAGCAATACTTCAACAAAAACCGTTCGCCCAGTTTTTGTGTATCTGGCATTTTGCACAGCATATGTAGCAGTGCCCGCAGTGGTGGATCCAATTACCGTCGGCGTCCACGTCCCTTCTTCGTAATCATCCAGCGTGTTTGGATCGGCGCTGGCGACTTGCGTTGCGGGAAACTTGATGCCGGGGCCAGTAGCAAGCGTAAGAAGGCCATCTGAGCCGATGCGCAGGCGCTCGCTGCCATTTACTTGTGCTGCTAGATAGGTTGGGCCGGATTGGAGAATTGCATAAACAGTTGCGTGATTATTAGATGCAAATCTTAACTCGCAAAGATTGTCACCACTGCGACCACGAAAACTCGTTGCGTAGCCAGAAGCATTTGCAATTACATCTATTGGAGACTGAGGCGACGCTCCGTTAACGCCTAGATTTCCACTAACAACAGCTGTATCGTTGATGGAAACGTTGCCTACCGAACTATAAATGTTTCGAGACAGCACATCTAGGTTTCCGCCAAGTTCTGGAGTCGGGTCGGAAACAAGGTTGGCGGAAAATGCGCTTGGGTCAATGTTGACAAAGCCCGTCTGTTGATCCACCTCAAATGTGTCACCTACCTTGAACTTGCCGTTCTGGTCGGTGCTGGTCAACCAAACCTTGCCGTTGTTCAGGTTGGTAACTTCTTTGCTTTCGTCAGCAACCCCACCGTTCTCCGGCAGCGCGGTGTAATTGGTGCCAGACCCGGCGTACTCCATCGTGTGGGACGCAGTACTAATCATCGACCGCAGAAAAAAGCTAACCGCTGCCCCGTTGCTGTGGCTAGTACCCAAGCCAAGGTTCTCGGTCCTGTTGCTGGGGTTGGGGCGACTGATGACAACGTTCCATCCAGCACCGTTAGCAGTAGCACTAAGAATTGGATAAATAATCCCGCTAACTTGGACCAGCATGTTGATAGCCGGACGGGTTGCATCACCGAACCAAGTGCCGGCAGTATCAGGGATTGGGGCGCCAATGGCGAAGGTAGTGGCACCAGCAGAAGCAGCACCGTTGGCTGTGGCGGTAAAGATTGCAGTGCTGCTCTTGCCGTCAGCAATCAAGCCGTACCGACCGAAGTCAGTGGTGCCGACCTCCATGTTGATCTGACCGCCACTCAACGCCTTGGCGTGGTAGTGACAGAAGAGACCAAAGAACGACACCGCCTGGGCGTAACCGTTGTTGCACACCAGCAGGCCAGGCCCATCAAGGCACACCTGGGTGAACTCGTTAATGACGAAGCTCCGGAGGGGGCTTGTGACATCCGGCAGGGACCCGTCGACAATGATGCCACCACCGGTTGGGGCTGATGTCAGATCGCCACCAGTGCCGGCGTAGTTGTTTGGGTCAAACGCAGCGTTATTGATGCCACTGTCGGCAAAGTTGGTCCCGTTGTTGATGAAAGGCGATTTACGAATAATGGCCCCTGGATAGAAGCCAGCAACCCAGCCTTGGTTGGTGGGTAGACCATAGACCGGATCATTATCGTTTGCATAACCACCCCTTGACCCAGATGCCTTCAGGCCCGCAAATGTGAACCCGTCGATGTAGGTGCCGCTATTACAGCGGAACATGATCTGGGTCTCGGTTGCCGGCGTCGGGTGAACAAAACAAGACCGCTGTGCCTCGCCAACGATGGAGAGGTTGGCAACAGTGATGTCGATTGGCAGGGACTCCTGGTAAACACCGGGCGCCACCTTGATGATGTCTCCAGCAGCAGCCGAAGCCACGGCGTTCTTGATGGTTTTCTTGGGATTGATGATCCGGTGACCGTCGTCTGCGTCGTTGCCGTTGACGGCATCCACATAGATGACAGTGGGCTGCGTCGTGAACGTGCCACCAGATGCAACACCAAGCCAAGCGGACCCGTTCCAGATCGACAACGTCTTGTTGGCGTCATTCTGAAGCCAGGTCTTACCTACTTGATAGTTACTGGCAACAGGTGTTCCTGTTTGAACAATGGTATCAAACCTCTTAGCAGAAGCACCAATGGTAGGAATCTTAGTATCATCACTTACCCAAGAAGGGCTACCAGCATCTTGTTCTGCTGTGGTGATAATATCAGCATCCTTAATCCGATCAAGATCAACAGAATTAGCACTGAGACCAACAGTGATCTGTCCCGAACCAGGAGTATTATCCGTAATGGATACCCCATCAGATCCAAAGACATCACTTGTTAGTGCTGTATCAATCTTAAAATCAACACGTTGATCAATTGATTGGGTAGTAGCAATGTAAGCATCACTAGATACCCATGTCTCTACGGATTCAATTGTTTGATCTGTGTTGTTCCAATTATTATCAATTAGTTCTTGACGGGTATAAAGGGCTTGATCGAAATTATCATTCAGATCAGATGACCTAATGGATGACCCCGCAAAGAATGTAGCTGCGTTGGTGTCGTTAGCAGTAGTACGTTGAATGTAAACCTTAGCTCCATTAGCAGGAGCAGCTACAAATTCAATCGTAGTAGCGTTGGCAAATGAGTATTGAGTTGTAATTGTCTGAAGAGTGCCATTTAAATAGACATCTACATCAGTGGTTTCAATGTATGGGAAGGTAATAGAGAACAGCTTATTAGAGCCGTTTCCTGTGTAGGTGTTGCTAGTGATTGCCATTTTGTTAAGGATTACCTTAGAACTTTAAAACTTCATCTAATAGCCTAGACTCTTCTTCCGTCATACCAACTTGAGACGGATTAGCTAATGCTTCACTAGGATTATAACTTCCCTGAGACTTCATCTGGTACTCTTTGCGTTGAAGATCTGTGATCTTTGCTCCAAGAGCAGGGTCTGTTTCTTGAAGAACTTTAAAAGCGTAGTTTTCAGCGTCAGTCCAAATTTCTTGAACATTTTGATAAACGTTGGGACTTACGGAATTAAAGTATTCTTTATCTGGACCAAAACGACGCTCGTTCCACTTTTTAAGATCGTTTTTAAAATAAGGCTTTTTCATCTCATTTAAAAGTTTTCCCCTAACATTGAAATCAAACATGGCCTTGCGGACAATAGCTTTTTGATCTCTATTGAGAGGAATGTTTTTAAACTTGTCGAGACGGTCACCCCATTTAAATTCAATCTCACCTAGCATATCCACTACTTCATCCTGTTTGGTAATACCAACTTCAAAAGGAACATTAGCATTCCAAGGATTACCGTTGGGATTTTTCATCGGTTTGCCATCCATAACGCTAATCATGGCTGGGGCAAACCTACTATAAATAGGAAGAGCCTTTTGAAGCATACGATCAAACTCATTAGAGTATTCACGCATGTTACCATCAAAGCTGTTGGCTATGCCTCTCCGCAAACCAGAGATGGGCAGTTGATTATTAACAGCATTTATTGCAGCTTTAGCTGCTCCGGCAGAGGTATAAGTTTCAGGATTCCAAAGTTCTGCTAGATTAGCAAGTCCTTGAAAATAACTCTTTTCAGTAAAACTACCAGAAATTGTAATTGCCAATGCGGTTAGTAATCTATCGCCAAAATCCTCTGACATTCCATAGGTATTCATTACCCTAGCAATATTAGCCGAAGCAGCAATAATATTGGACAAGGGTTCAACCATCCCATAAGAAATTTGAAATCCAGGGACATTCAACGACCTAGGTTTGATGCCAAGATCTTTCCACCGTTGGTATTCAGCAGGCTCCTTTCGTGGATCAGGCATGTCGCCCGTAATAAAGTTGTTAGATGCCATATACGCTGCTGAAGCAACAGTCATAACACCAACGGCTTGACGCCCGTTCATTTCTGCCAGCAGCAGTTCATCACCACCATCCTTTGCTGCCCGATAGTTCTTAGAAAAAGATCTAATAACAGGAAGATGCTCTAGTTGGTAAGTCATAATATTAGCTGGAGTTCTAATAAAAGGCACCATCCATGTTCCACCAGGAATAGCAGAAATAGCTCCAGAAATGTAATTAGCTACTGCGCCTGGATTACTTTGAAATGTACCAATCTCAGCATACTCCTTAAAGGCTGCTGATTTAATGGTACCTGTCTGGGGGTCCATGACATTAGCATACTTGGTCATCTTGAGTTCCATGAACTTTTTAGGGTCATAGATTCCAGATTCCATTGCCTCTAATGTTGCCTTTTCATCAATGCGTTGACGGACGAGGATGGTTTTAAAGTAATCATCCATACCCATCATAAGCTTTTCAGGGAAATCAAAGTATTCCGAAATAGCATACTGAGCTTTTAAGAAACCAACAGCTACCTTTTCAGGCCGAGTCGCAGCTATTTGATCTAGTGTTTCAAGCGCATTCTTTGTTTCCGAACGGCGAATAAATTGATTAACTGATTGGTTAGCCGGAACACCCGTTTGAATTGTCCTACGGGCCACCCTCCATGCTTCACCGGCACTGCCAAGAATAGAACGATAGCCAGCAATTCCAGCTCGCACTTGAGCAGGATTCAGGTTAAACGAACCCCCAATAATAATGCTGGTAGGACGTTCAATCAATCCATAAACCACACTACCATTTCTGAAAATAGTTTTAACTCCAGATAGAATAGAGTTATAGAAATTACGAGCAGCAACTTCACTAAGATTAGTAAGAGCAGTACGCGCAAAACTAAGGGTCTTTGATGGATCACCGCCACTCAATTGAAGTGCTCTGGTCAAGCGACGCATAGCCTCTAAACCATTAGCATCTCCACGCCGATAAGCATCTTTAGCTTCTTTAACCATTTTCTTCATGGCAAAGATTGTAAGGGCTGTATCGTTTTCATCAATCTCAGTACCTTTAATAATCTGATCAATTTCACGTTGATCAAGATTTTGCAAAGCTCTAACCCTTAGAGCCCCCAAAGATCCACCAAAGAATTGAGTGCTTTCTTTATAAATCTCTAGCAGTCCAAGTAGTCGATCCGAAATCCGTTCGTAGTAATCAGCATCAGCAATCTGGGCTGTATCGGCCCTTTCGGCTTCTTTAGACAGCCTGTAAAGATCGTTAGCAAGACTTGCAATGGTGATCTTAGCAGCACCTAAGGTTTCGGTTGTGACACCTACCAATCCTTTCTTGCTAGTAGAAACCGTTTCCCCAGCTTCACTGAGAAGCTTTTTCATCAAAGCACTTTCGTCATCTACATAAAGATTATCGTAAGTCTTTAGGGAATCGGTAAAGTCTTTGTTGATGCGGTAGATGTTAGCCAATACCTCACCATAAGTTTTACCACTTTCCTTTGCGATTGCTTTGATGTCAATCTTCTGCTCAATCTCTGTGAGAAGTTTCCTGCGAACATCCTTTGACATGCCTATTTGTTTAACAGCGGCTTCCGTCAAGATTTTACCAGCATCACCATGGATGGAAACCCTACCGGTGCCTGGAAACCCTTCTTCAAGGTTTAGCTGCTTGGCGCCAATGTCATTGATATCATCAGCCTTGATTGTTCCTGTGTTTTGAAAATACTCCTTTTGGGTATTTGGGTCAACAGCATTATCAAGGTCAATACGAATATCAGTCTGTTGTTGCCGAAGATTGTCAAGATCCAACTCTAGCTCTTGAACTACTTCTGGATCAGCAGGAGAAACGTTGCGTGTTTGCAGCGGTTTTCTTACTCCTGTCAATACAGAATCAAGCTCTACATTAAATGTAAACCCTGCTGCTGGGGTTTGACCATAATTCATAGGATCAGCAAGGTCATCAATGTATGCTGTCGGCACGTCTACATACTGAAGTTCTGCGTTCTCACGATAATCTTGAGCATAGGTTTTATCAGTTGAAAACCATGCCTTACCCTCATAACGACCTTTGTCAGCACTTCCGTGGTAAAGACGAGTCATTCCCTTTGCAATAGGAGGGTCTTGGGGTTCTCCTTTGATTCTTGCTTCTAGTTGCTGTACTTCTAGCTCTAGTTGATTGTATTCTTCGGTTTTAACTCCCATCATATCAGCAGTTTCCTTGCTAGAAGCTTGAGCTACTTCTTTCAAGTTTTTATCTGCCTCTGTTGAAAGTACTTCCAAGGCTTCACTGACAACTCGGTCTTTATCATAACCTTTAGCCAGTAGGGTCCTAGCAAACCGATAAGAAGTCGTCAACGCAGGAAGTACCGCATTACCTACGACATTAAGAGGAGCACCCTCAAATACGCTTTTAACGGAATTAAGGATTGGATCTCCCTTTTTCTGATCGCTAGCAAGAGCAAACATCCAAGACTGTTGAAGATCCTCAGGAACCATTCCTTTAATGATTTCAGAGAAGTTACCATCCTTAGCATCCGTTAGGAAAAAGTCAGCAATAGCACTAGGAACCAAACCTTCGGTCACAAGCCGTTTGGCTTTTGCGCCAACGTATCCAGCTCCTTTAAGTCCTGCTGGCATTGGTGTAGTGCCTAGCTTGGCTCCAGGAATACCACGCAAACCTCTAGCCAACAGGAAGAAAGACAAAAGCTTTTCTCCAGTTTGTGCCAGTTCTGTGCGAGGGGCTTTAGTTAGTTCTGTAAAGGAACGTTGATATGCCTCGTCTGCTGGAGACAATCCTTTGTTGACTGTGTTGTTAAGATAAAATTGATAGCTCTTATCAATAACAGCTTCAACGGGTTTAGCAACAGCACCAATGCCAGCCCTTAAAACTTCAGTTCCAACCGCAGAAACAGGATTAGAATAGGCTGCCTCGTCAAGGGCCTTTTCAGTTTGCTTAACGCGCTGTTGTCCAGCAGCTCTTTGTTGCTTACGTTCTTGAGCAATCTGATCGGGTGTCTTTTGATCACCACTTAGATTATCAAGAAAATCAGCAGCAGGAATGGAAATATTTTCTTCAATAAATTTACCAAAACCATCTAGTTGTCCAGGTGGCTTGGGCTTAGGCTTTAGGGGGCTAACAAGTGTTTTGTTGAACTTTTGTTCTTCCACTTGTTTTGTCTTAGCCTTGGCCGTTTGCTGCTGTTGTTGTTTAGCCTTGGCTTGCTTTACTTGAGTCTGTTGCTCTTGAACTGCTTTTTGTTCTGATTGCTTGTTAAGCCTTTTGAGCTTTTCAATGTCAATAGCTGGATAACTATTCATGGTTGGAAAGGGTTCTCCGCAGAGAGGTATTTAAAACAATTGTTGTGGAGAGGCTTACTCCGCAGAATAAACCTCTTTGTTCCACGGGACCACTCGTCCCCGTCTAAGGAGGAGGAGAAGGTAGTGTTCCCCGTGATGAAGGCAGCTTACCTAGATCGTTCATCCACCGTTCATTTGTTGGTAAAGATGTTCCTTGATTTTTTAGATAAGAATCCCAGATGGCTTGGGTGTATTCAGCAATCGACGGATACCGCCGACCCTTGCTGTATTGTGGCTTGGTGTCGTTCCAAAGCTTGGCTTGACCAGAGTACCAAACAGCAGCAGCACGTCGAATCATTTGTTCACCAGAAAATCCAGCAGCAGCTTGGTCC
>Ga0209107_10001770_pt1 | contig 12075 bp, 5 predicted proteins | sample LakErihyJuly2011_2_FD_187460 | JGI IMG/M metagenome (GOLD analysis project Ga0209107, IMG submission 187460) | Freshwater microbial communities from dead zone in Lake Erie, Canada - CCB hypolimnion July 2011 (SPAdes) (version 2) | ecosystem: Environmental > Aquatic > Freshwater > Lentic >... | reverse complement strand
TTCGATCTCGAGGCCTTCGGCCATCTCCACGAGTTTGGAGATGTGCAGTGCCTTCAATTCGGAAAGGTGCATGGATGGTGACCCTGAACGAGGCCGCCCGGGCAGGACATGCTCAAGGGCATGCCGTCAGGCAGACAGGATAGTCGTGGGCAAAGGGGGTGGGGGAGCGAAACCTGCAGCGAAGCAGGTCATCGAGCCTGCGCGTTCTGGCAGACATGCCAGATCGGTGCGAGCGTGTGGCGACGTCAACCGACGGCAGCCACCACGAAAATCATTATAGGCCTGTTTGTGGGCCTGATTATGTGCCTGTTTGCGACAGCGGTTGACGCTGCGTGGCAAGGAGGCGCTCAGGTCGCACACGGATGTCCGTTGTGCGACCTGGTTGGATGGGTCAGAGGTTCTCGTTGACGAAGGCCGTGAGTTGGGCCTTGGACAGCGCGCCGACCTTGGTGGCCGCCAGTTGGCCGCCCTTGAAGATCATCAGCGTGGGGATGCCACGGATGCCGAACTTGGCCGGGACTTCGCGGTTCTGGTCCACGTTCATCTTGGCGACGTTCAGGCGGCCATCGTAGTCCTTGGCCACTTCGTCGAGAATCGGGGCGATCATTTTGCAAGGGCCGCACCATTCGGCCCAATAATCCACCAGCACCGGCTGTGTGGCCTTCAGGACGTCGGCATCGAAAGATGCATCGGTGATGTGTTTGATCAGGTCGCTGCTCATGAAACTGTCCTCGTGAGGGCTGGGGAATCCAGGGATTGCGGAACCACGCCAGCCAGGTTGTCGTGATTCTGACACAGAAGGTGCGGGCGCTCAGGCCAGCCGGAAATCATCAAACTCAATCATGCCGATAGTCAGCGCCTTGGGCGATCCTGTGTCCGGAGGTTCTCATGTGGATGTGGCCAATCTGCTGCCCGGCTTGACGCAGCCCTGGGTTTGGGCCCCGGGTGTGGCGCCGCAGCAGGCGTGGCGCGATTGGGCTTTGCAAACGTCGGCCTGGTTGCAGGCGCAGGGCGTGGAGGCGCGCGACGCCTGTGTGGTGCTGCCCGTGGGCGCGGTGCTGTCGCAGGCGCGCCAGGCTTGGGCGCAGGCCGTGGGCGGCTGGTTGCCGCGCATCGACACCATCGCGGGGCTGATCGACGGTCTGGCCTGGTCGCACACGCCGCCGGTCTGGGGCGGGGCCTTGGCCGAGGTGTTCGCGGGGCCGGTGACGCTGGACAGCGTGTGGGATCGGTTGCACGCACGCCACAGTCTGCAGGCGCAGGCATGGGCCAAGCAGTGGTCCCGGCGCGATCCGCGGGGTTTCGAGTTCGCGCTGGACCAGGTGGTGGACGCCGCCCAAGCCTGGACGCGCGCTTTGCAAGGCTGTGCGCCCGAAGCCCGATCGGCGCGGGTGGAGGCCTGGCGGGCGCTGATGTCTGAGGCCCAGGGGCAGGGCGGTGCATCCCACGGGCCTGGCCACCGCGAGGCCTTGTTGCTGGCATGGGCCCTGGAATGGTCGGCCGCATCGGCGCAGCAGGGCTTTGCCTCGGACGCGGTGTTTGCCTGCGCGGTGGACCGTGCGGGCCCGGCGGCCTGGATGGCGGTGAATGCCGGCGACACGGTGGCGCCTGGCAGCGAGGGCGCCTTGACCCTGGCCGTGCTGGCCCATGCCGCGGCGCATGGCAAGCCGGTGAGGCGGGTCGTGGCGCGGCCGTCTGCGTTGGCGCCGGCCGATGCCGTGGACGGGGCCTTGGCGGACAGCTCGTTTGATTACTCGTTCGATCGCTCATCCGGCAAGCCGCCCAGCCCGAGCGTGACCCTGCTGGCTTGCGTCGACACGCTGGACGAGGCCCGCCAGGCCGCCGCGGCTGCCTTGCAGGCCGTCAACGCGGTGCGCGCGAACGCCTGGAACGGCGCGGCGCATCCGGTGGCCTTGATCGCGCTGGACCGCGGCGTGGTGCGCCACGCGCGGGCCTTGCTGGAAGAGATGGGCGTGTCCCTGGCCGATGAGACCGGCTGGCGGCTGTCCACGACGCGCGCGGCCACCGTGTGTTCGCGCCTGCTGGCGGCATCGAACCCACGGGCATCGACCGACGAGGTGTTGGACTGGTTGAAGTCGGGCTGGTTGCGCTGGGATGCTGCACAAGGTGCCACGCAGGGCGGCCTTCACACCAGCCTGGACGATGCCGTTGGGCAGCTGGAAGCCTGGTGCCGCCAGCACGGGCTGGTGCAAGCCTGGGGGCTGGGGGCGGTCATGGCGGCGCCTTCTGGCCTGGCGCGCTCGCTGCCGGTGGAAGGTGCGGCCGTGTGGCGTTGGGCGCAGGCGGCTGTGGCCCCTTTGCAGGCCATGTGGCGCGACCGCCGCGGCAACCTGGCGGGCTGGCTGCAGGCCTTGCACGGGACCATGGACGCCTGTGGCGCACAGGCGTCGTTGTGCGAAGACGCGGCGGGCTTGCTGGTCTGGGAGGCGCTGCGCCTCGGCGAGTTCGAAGCCGCACCAGCATCGACGGGGGATGCTTCGGCAGAGGCTGCGCAGGGCAGGGCCCCCGCGTCGGGGTGGCTGGCCGTGTGCCAGCGCACGCGCATGGATGGCGCCGCGCTGCAGCGCTGGGTCCGCGAGGTGCTGGAAGAGGTGACCTTCCGGCCCGCACCGCCTGAAGGCGCGCCCGATGTGGTCATCACGACCCTGGCGCGTGCGGTGCTGCGGCCGTTCTCGGCCGTGGTCATGCCCGGTGCCGACGAGCGCCAGCTGGGCGCTTTGCCCAACAGCCCGGGCTGGCTGGGCCAGCGCTTGCGCGAGGCCATGGGTTTGTCCACCGCGGTGCAGTTGCGCGAAGCCCAGTGGGAGGCCCTGGGCCTGCTGCTGACCCAGCCGGAGGTGCGCTGCCTGCACCGACGGGCGCAAGGCAGCGAGACGCTGGAGCCCAGCCCCTGGCTGACCCGCTGGGCACAAGGCCGCCCCGACGCCGTGCTGCACGGCACCGACCCCCGCGAAGCCCTGACCGTGGCGACCACGCCCGTGGCCATGCCCGCGCCGAGTTTGATGGGGGCGCCCGTGGGTTTGCCGGCGCGGGTGTCGGCCACCAGCTACGAGCAATTGCGCCAGTGTCCCTACCGCTTCTTTGCCGCCACGGTGCTGGGTTTGCGCCAGGCGGACGAGTTGGAAGAAGGGCTGGAGGCGTCCGACTACGGCATCTGGCTGCACGAGGTGCTCAGGCGCTTCCACGAGGCGCGCTCGCAGGCGCTGGCCTTCAGTCAGGCTGACGAGGACGTGGCCCAGTGGCTGGCCGTGGCGCGCGAGGTGTCGGTCGATCTGGGCATGGGTGGCGAAGGCCAGCGCGCCCATTTCCTGCCTTTCGCCGCGGCCTTGCCGGCCCTGGCCCGGGCCTACGTGGGCTGGTTGCGCACGCACGAGGCCGACGGTTGGGGCGTGCGCGCCACCGAGCAGTCCATCACCCGGGCCTTGGCCTTGCACGATGGCAGCGCGTTGCAGCTCTACGGGCAGCTGGACCGCATCGACGTGCGCCACGAGCCAGCCGGTGATGGCCAGGCCCGGCGCGAAGTGCGCTGGGTGCTCGATTACAAAACCGGCAACGCCGAGAGCCTGCGCCTGCGCGCCCAGTCGGGCAGCGAAGACACCCAGCTCGCTTTCTACGCGGCCCTGGGCGCCGATGCACAGGGTCACACAGGCGATCAGGTCCGCGCGGGCTACGTCCACCTGGACCCCAAGGCCGTGAAGATGCTGGAGCACCCCGATGTGGCCGACAGCGCCGAAGCCCTGCTGCAAGGCCTGGCCAGCGATTGGCAGCGCCTGCGAGAAGGCAGCCCCTTGCCGGCCCTGGGCGAAGGCCCGGTGTGCGGCCACTGCCATGCGCGCGGCCTGTGCCGGCGCGACCACTGGACACCCGAGGAGGCCCACGATGGCCCATGAAGCCTACCAACTCGACGGCCAATGGGTGGACCCCGCCCGCTTCTACGCCGTGGCCTGCGACCCGCAGCGCAGCGTGGTCGTGGAAGCCTGCGCTGGCGCAGGCAAGACGTGGATGCTGGTGTCGCGCATCCTGCGGGCCATGCTCGATGGTGTGCCGCCGCAGCAGGTGCTGGCCATCACGTTCACGCGCAAGGCCGCGGGCGAAATGCGCGAGCGCCTGCACCGCTGGCTGGCCGATTTCGCCCAGGCCTCACCGGCGCAGCGCGAGACCGAATTGCGCCTGCGCGGCGTGCCCGAAGCGCGCCTGGCCGAGCTCTCGCCGCGCCTGGCGGCTTTGCATGGCGAGTGGCTGGCCGGTGGCCGCGGCGTGGAAATCCACACCATCCACGGTTGGTTCTCGCGCCTGGTCAAGGCCGCGCCGCTGGACCTGCTGGCCGAGCTGAACCTGCCGCCCGAGCTGCAATTGCTGGAAGACACCGAAGCCATCTGGCCCGAGCTGTGGGCGCGTTGCCTGCGCCGCATCGACGCGCTTGCGGGCGGGCGCCAGCCCGAGGCGTCGGCACCCACGCAAGATGGGCCGCAGGGCGCCACCCAGGATGACCCCCTCGACGACGCCTGGCTGGCCTTCCACGCCGTCATCCGCGCAGCCGGCCGCCACAACGCCCAGGCCTGGTTGCTGCAAGCCTTGCACAACCGGCTGGAGGTCTTCCTGGCAGAGCAGGGCGGTGCGCTCGCCGCCAGCGTGCCTTCTGCCGCCGAGTGGGACGCACAGTGGGCAGGCTTGGACCACCCTCACCAGGCGCTGGCCCGCACATCGGTGAACGACGGCTTCTGGGCGCTGGCACGTGCCCAGGCCACGGCCAAGCCGGGCAGCAAGGCGGCCAAGGCCGGCGAAGCCGTGGCACTGGCGCTGGCCGAGACCGATGCGAAGCGGCGCATGGACGCCCTCCTGCAAGCCCTGTTCACCAAAGACGGCAAGGGCGACGCGCGCAAGCAACTCGGCGATGCGCCCGAGCTGGCCTGGGCCCAAGCCTGGCTCCACGACCTGCGCCAGGCCTGCGCCCAGCAAGACGCCCACGTCCTGCACCGCCAGATGGTCACGCTCAGCCGGCTGATGATGGACGAGTACGCCGCTTTCAAGCGCGAACGCGGCCTGGCCGACATGGCCGACCTGGAGCTGGCCGCGGCCCGCTTGCTCAGCGACGAGGCCCTCGCCGGCTGGGTGCAGCAACGCCTGGACAGCCAGGTGCGCCAGGTGCTGATGGACGAGTTCCAGGACACCAGCCCCTTGCAATGGCAAGCCCTGCGCGCCTGGCTGTCGGCCTATGCCGGCGCGGGCGGTGGTGGCAGTGGCCGCGAACCTTTGCAGGTCTTCCTGGTGGGCGATCCCAAGCAAAGCATCTACCGCTTCCGCCGGGCCGACCCGCGCGTCTTCGAGGCGGCCAAGGCCTTTGTCATCGAAGGGCTGGGCGGCCACCTGCTGGCCTGCGACCACACCCGCCGCAACGCCCCTGGCGTGCTGGACTGCCTCAACCGCGTCATGGGCCAGGCCCACGCCGAGGGCGTCTTTCCCGGCTACCGCACGCACACCACGACCTCGCAGGACGCCGCGCGCATCCGCGTGCTGCCCAGCGTGTCAAAAGACAGCACGGTCGATGACAGCCCGTCCGATGACAACGGTGCCGACCCGCAAGACGGCACCCATGCCACCGCCTGGCGCGACACCCTGCGCACCCCGCGCCTGCAAGCCCGCACCACGGTCAAGGCCGTGGAAGCGGCGCAGCTGGCCCAGGCCGTGGCCCACGCCGTGCGCCACGAAGGCGTGCCGGCCGATGAGGTTTTCGTGCTCAGCCGCACCCGGGCGACGCTGGCCCTGGTGGCCGAATCGCTCGACGCGCTGGGCGTGCCCCACGTGGCGCCCGACAACACCCCCTTGATCGACACGCCCGAGGTGCGCGACCTGGTCGCCGTGGTCGAGGCGCTCGTGTCGCCCCGCCAGAACCTGGCCCTGGCGCACGCGCTCAAGAGCCCGGTGTTCGGCGTGGACGACGTCGGTCTGATGGCCCTGGCCGCGCGGGCAGCCCATCCCGCATCACCCACGCTGCCACCTGCAGACACACCCCATCAGCGCAAGCCCCAAGCCACACCCTGGTGGGACGCCCTGCAGGCCTGGGCCGCTTCGGGCGAGGCCTTGCCGCCTGCGCTGTCGCGTGCCGCGCAGCTGCTGTCGGCCTGGCGTGGTCTGGCCGCGCAACTGCCCCCGCACGACCTGCTCACGCGCATCGTCACCCAGGGCGAGGTGCGCGAGCGCGTGCTGGCCTGCGTGCCGCCCAGCCAGCGGGCCCAGGCGTTGTGGCACATCGACGCCTTGCTGGCCCACACCCTGGAGATGGACGCTGGCCGCGACGCCACGCCCTACCGCTGGATCCGCGCGCTGCGCCAGCAGTCGCCGACCTTGCCCGCACGCGCCCAGGCCGGTGCGGTGCAGCTGCTGACCATCCACGGCGCCAAGGGCCTGGAGGCCCAGGTCGTGTTCATGCTCGACACCGACCCGCTGCCGCCGAAGCGCGCCAGCTATGCCCTGCTGGTGGACTGGCCCGACAACGCGCCGCACCCCGCCCGCGTGGCCTTCGTCCAGGCCGAAAGCGACCCGCCGCCCAGCCTGGCCGCGTCCCTGGAAGCCGAGCGCCTGGCCGCCCAGCGCGAAGAGCTCAACGCCCTCTACGTGGCCCTCACCCGGGCGCGTGAGCAACTCGTCTTCAGCCGCAGCGTGCCCAGCCGGGCGTCGTCGTCGGGGGCGATGAGCTGGTGGCAGCGCCTGGTGGCGTCCGAGGCCATCAACCCCCAAGCTGAGCACCCGGACGCTGCCTGGCGCCCAGAGCCCCTCTCGCACACCGAAGCCACAGCAGGCCAGGGCGCGGCGCAGCTTGCACAGGCGGCGGGCCAGGCCGCGGCACAGGCCGAGCTGGCCGTCCTGCCGGCCTTGCGGGCGAAGCCCTTGAGCGGTGTGGGTGCCGATGCCCGCGCGGACGTTCCCACGGGTGTTCCCATGGATGACCCCGACGCCACTGACGCCGCCGACCCCCACACCCGCCTGCTGGGCCAGGCCGTGCACCGTGCGCTGGAAGTGCTCACCACGCAGCCGGTGCCGGCGCGCAACGCGGCCCTGGTGCAGCAAGCGGTGCTGTCGGCGCTGCGCAGCGTCGGCCTGCCCGCCCACTGGCAAGGAGACGCCGAGGCACGCACCCGCGCCATCCTGTTCGCGCCCGAACTCCAGCCCTGGCTGGACCCGCAGCACTTGCTGTGGGCCGGCAACGAGGTCGCCTTGTCCCACGAGGGGCAGACCCTGCGCCTGGACCGCCTGGTGGCCCGCCAGACGGACGCCGGCCGCGAGTGGTGGGTGATCGACTACAAACTCAACGCCCAGCCCGATGCCTTGCTGTCTTACCGGCAGCAGCTGCGGCGCTACATCGCGGCGGTCAGCCACTTGCAGCCGGGCGAGCTGGTGAGGGCGGCCTTCATCTCCGGCAAGGGGCAATGGCTGCCGGTGGGCGACATGGGATGAGCGCCCTTGAATTCGCGTCAGACCGTGACAAATTCACGAGGCGCGGAACAAGGCGCTGAATCCGTGGCTTTACAGGGTTTTGCCGGACGGCCGGGTGTAGTGCAATCGTTGGTAACAAAGGGACACAGCCCTCCCTCCAAGGACCCGCCTTGCCCCCGTCCACCATGGCCGCCGTCACGCCCCCTCCCACCGCAGCGCCTCGCCTGTTCGGTCGATTCGAGCTGCGACAGATGCTGGGCCGCAGCATGGCCTCCAGCACCTGGCTGGCCTGGGACCCGCGCGCCCAGCAGGACATGCTCTTGTGCGTGCCCCGCGCCCAGCCCGCCAACGCGGCCGAGCGGGAGGAGTGGACGCAGGACGTGCTGTCGGCGGCCCGCCTCAAACACCCCCACCTGGCCGAAGCGCTGGAAGTCGGCAGCCACGACGGCTGGCCCTTCCTGACCGTGGCCCGCCAAGGCGGCATGACCTTGCTGGAACGCCTGCAGACCAGCCCGCCGCCGACCCCGCTGGAAGTGGCCAACTGGAGCTGCGAGTTGCTCGAAGGCCTGGCCTACGCCCACGAAGCCGGCGTGGCCCACCAGGACATCGGCCTGCACACCGTGCTCATCGACAAGGCAGGCCACGCATCGCTGGTCGGTCTGGGCGCCGGCCTCGTGCCGCTGCAGCCGGGCCAGGCGCAACGCACGCCGCGCGGCCGCCAGGAAATCCGCAAAACCACCGAGCGCGACGTGCTCATGGCCGGCCTCTTGCTGCACCGCCTGCTGGCCAACCACCCGGCACTCGACGACGCCGACCTCTACAGCGCGGCCAACCGCGTGGGCGCTGAAATCGTGCGCCTGCCCTGGACCACGCCCCACCCGGTGCCCGAAACGCTGCGGTCCATCGTCAACCGCGCCACCGACCGCCAGCACCGCCAGCGCTACCTCAACGCCCGCACACTGCTGAGCGCCTTGCAGGGCTGGGTCAAGACCAACGCCACCGACTCCGGCGGGCCGCTGGCCTTGCTGCTCGACCGCCTCAACAGCGTCGGCTCCCTGCCTGGGCGGCCCGACACCGAGCGCGGCTTCATCGCGGCCTTGTCGGCCGATTCCCTGCGCGTGGACGATTTCGTCGATGTGATGGTGAAGAACCCCGCCCTGGTCTGGGAGCTGATGCGCGCGGTCAACACCGCGGGCTACACCGGCACATCGAGCGACGATGGCGTCACCACGCTGTCGCGCGCCGTGCTGCTGCTCGGCCAAAAGGGACTGCGCCAGGTACAGGCCGCGGTGCGCAGCTGGCCCGGTGTGCTGGCGGCCATGGCCAGCATGTCGGACGAAGCGGGTCAGGCGGCCATGAAGGCCCTGGAAGACGAGCTGCGCAACACCTGCCTGGCCGGCCACATCGCCCGGCTGATGGCACCGTTCTCCATCCATGACGAAGAAGCCAGCATCGCGGCCATGTCGCAGCGCTTGAGCTGGTTGCTGGTGCTCTACCACTTCCCCGATGAGGCCCTGCAGATCCAGCGCCTGATGCAGGCCGCACCTGCCAGCGAACCCGGTGGCCAGGCCACGCAAGGCATGAGCCTGGAAGCGGCTGCCGGTGCCGTGCTCGGCATCAACCTCGATGATCTCTCTGCCGCGGTCATGCGCCACTGGGGCCTGCACGAGCGCCTGGTCCAGGCCGCCCGCCCGGTTGGCTTGCAACGCGGTGTGCGCCACCCGGCCACCCCCGAAGACATCCTGCGCACCGTGGCCAGCATGGCCAACGAGGTGGTCAACGCCACCGCGCTGCAAGGCCCCAAGTTCCTGGCGGCCATGCAGCAGGTGCACCTGCGTTACGCCCGTCCGCTGGAGCTCGGCCCCAAGGAATGCGGCCAGGCCCTGGAACGCGCCATCCGCCTGGTGGACAACCTGCCGCCGGTCGAAGCGACGGTCAGCGGGATGATGTCGCTGGGCTGACGCACAGCGCGCCCACCAGCGCGCCCACCGCGCTCGCCCCCATCAAGCGTGGCGCAGCGCCTCGGCGCAGGCCTTCACCAGGCCCGGGCCTTCGTAGATGAGGCCGGTGTAGATCTGCACCAGGTCGGCGCCCGCATCGCGCTTGGCACGGGCATCGGCCGCGCTCATGACGCCACCCACCCCGATGATCGGGTAGCGAGGGCCGAGCGCCGCACGCAGCTGGCGGATCACCTGGTTGCTGGCTTCCAGCACCGGCGCACCGCTCAGGCCACCGGTTTCTGTGGCATGCGGCAGGCCCTGAACGGCCTCGCGCGACACCGTCGTGTTCGTGGCGATCACGCCGTCGATGCCGTTTTTCTGCAGCGTCGCCGCGATCACGCCCACCTGGGTTTCGTCCAGATCGGGCGCGATCTTCACGAACATCGGCACCGTGCGGCCGTGCTGGGCGACCAGCTGCTGGCGGCGCTCCTGCAGGCGGCCGAGCAGGGCGTCCAGGGCCTCGTCGCTTTGCAGCGCACGCAGGTTCTGCGTGTTCGGGCTGGAGATGTTGACGGTGACGTAGTCGGCGTGCGGGTAGACGCCGTCCAGACCGATCAGGTAGTCGTCCACGGCGTTTTCAATGGGCGTGACGGCGTTCTTGCCGATGTTCAGGCCCAGGATGCCGCCGTTGCGCCGGAAGCTGGCGCGCTGGACGTTGGCCAGGAAGCTGTCGAGGCCCTCGTTGTTGAAGCCCAGGCGGTTGATGAGCGCGTTGGCCTCGGGCAGGCGGAACATGCGCGGCTTGGGGTTGCCCGGCTGGCCCTTCGGGGTCACGGTGCCCACCTCCACGAAGCCGAAGCCCATGGCGCCCAGGCCGTCGATCACGCGGCCGTTCTTGTCCAGGCCGGCGGCCATGCCCACGCGGTTGGGGAAGGTGATGCCGGCCAGGGTGACCGGGTCCTGCACCCGCTGCTCGGCCCACAGGCAGGCCAGGGGCGTGTTCTGGAAGCGTGCCAGCGCACCGATGGTCAGGTCGTGGGCGACTTCGGGGTCCATCTGGAACAAGACGGACTTCGGCAGGAAATAGGGGATCAGGGCCATGGACGGTGAGGCGGGCGCGCCCTGGGGCAGGCCTGCGACATGCAAAACAAGGGGTGGATTGTCGCCGATGTCCGTGGGGTGGCGCGCAGGGCGTCGGGGCGAGGGGCTGTGGCAAACTGCCCCGCTTCCTGACGCACTGACCGAGACCCACCTTGGACAAGATCCTGCTGCAACTGGCCGCCGAACTGAAGGTTCGCCCGTCCCAAGTCAAATCTGCCGTGGACCTGCTGGATGGCGGCGCCACCGTGCCCTTCATCGCGCGTTACCGCAAGGAGGCCACCGACGGCCTCGACGACATCCAGTTGCGCGAGCTCGAAGCCCGCCTGGCCTACCTGCGCGAGCTGGAAGACCGCCGCGCTGCCGTGCTCAAGAGCATCGACGAACAGGGCAAGCTCACGCCCGAATTGCGCGCCGCCATCGAGGCCGCGCCCACGAAGCAGGAGCTGGAAGACCTCTATCTGCCCTACAAGCAAAAGCGCCGCACCAAGGGCATGATCGCCCGCGAAGCCGGCATCGCGCCCCTGGCCGACAAACTGTTCGCCGACCCCTCGCTCGACCCGCTGGCCGAGGCCACCGCCTTCTTCACGGCGCAGTCTGCCGAAGCCGGTGCAACCTTCACCGACGCCTTCGCCGATGCGTTTGCCGTGCTCGACGGCGTGCGCGACATCCTCTCCGAGCGCTGGGCCGAAGACGCCGAACTCATCGGCAAGCTGCGCGACTGGCTCTGGGCCGAAGGCCTGTTCCAGTCCAAGCTGATGTCGGGCAAGGACGAGCTCAACGCCGACGTCGCCAAGTTCCGCGACTACTTCGACTACGACGAGCCCATCCGCACCGTGCCCTCGCACCGCGCCCTGGCCGTGTTCCGTGGCCGCGCCAACGAGATCCTGGACGCCAAGCTGGTGCTGGCCGAAGACCTGGACGCGGCACAGGCTGCCGAAGTTGTGAAAGACCCCAAGGCGCCACGCCCCGTGTCCGCCGCCGAAGCCCGCATCGCCATGCACCTGGGCTGGTCGCACAAGAAGCGCCCGGGCGACGACCTGCTGCGCAAGACCGTGGCCTGGACCTGGAAGGTCAAGCTCTCGCTCAGCCTGGAGCGCGACCTCTTCACCCGCCTGCGCGAATCGGCCGAAGCCACCGCCATCAAGGTCTTCGCCGAGAACCTGCGCGACCTGCTGCTGGCCGCACCGGCCGGCAAGCGCGTGGTCATGGGCCTGGACCCGGGCATCCGCACCGGCGTGAAGGTGGCCGTGGTGTCCGACACCGGCAAGGTGCTCGACACCAGCACGGTCTACCCGCACGAACCGCGCAAGGACTGGGAGGGCAGCATCCACACCCTGGCCAAGCTCTGCGCCACGCACGGCGTGAACCTGATCGCCATCGGCAACGGCACGGCCAGCCGCGAAACCGACAAGCTGGCCGCCGACCTCATCAAGCGCCTGCAACAGCTCGCGCCCGGTGCCGTCATCGACAAGGTGGTGGTGTCCGAAGCCGGGGCTTCGGTGTATTCGGCCTCCGAATTTGCGAGCAAGGAACTGCCCGAGCTGGACGTCAGCCTGCGCGGCGCGGTGTCGATCGCCCG
>Ga0209107_10001766_pt1 | contig 12082 bp, 8 predicted proteins | sample LakErihyJuly2011_2_FD_187460 | JGI IMG/M metagenome (GOLD analysis project Ga0209107, IMG submission 187460) | Freshwater microbial communities from dead zone in Lake Erie, Canada - CCB hypolimnion July 2011 (SPAdes) (version 2) | ecosystem: Environmental > Aquatic > Freshwater > Lentic >... | reverse complement strand
GTCCATCGATGAGAAGGCACACTGCCGTAAGCTTACTCAAGAAACTGAATTGAGCGAAACGAAGGAAATTGACAATGCAGTTTCACTCTGGAGATGGTATGGTGAAAAGAATGTAAAATGGTGGCGTGATAGACCGTGTGTGTTTACTCATTGTGTGTCTCGCGATGTTGAATCATGGAAGAAATACCTTAAATTTCTAGATGTTCGAGCAAAAACACTTCGCCATCATTTTCACGGACGAGTTACAAGGCGTTTACTTCGAAAGTAAGTTAGAAGACAAATGAGAATTAATTTAATTAGCAACCATCGTAGCGATACCGGATTGTCACATGATGTGAACATCATTCGCGGTGTTCTTACGGCAGTCTTTGACAATAAAGTTCAAATTAATCTTGTTCAACATATTCAACCCCAGTGTGCTGAAGCAGATTTCAATATTTTCTTTGAAGTGATAAATCCCTCTCTTTTTGCATATGCTGGGCGTAACATTTGGATTCCCAATCATGAATGGACATATCAAACTTGGATTCCGTATATGCATATGGTTAATGAGATTTGGGTAAAAACTCATGAAGCTGAGCAAATTTTTAAGGCGGTAACTTCAACACATGTAAGATATATCGGTTGGACATCGATAAGCAAAGAATTTTCGTCCAAGAAAAACTATTATAAAGCCATTGTTCCATTGGGAAAAAATATATATAGAGAGATTGAAGTAATTTTTGATGCATATATTCATCTAAAGCAGACTGCTCCTGTTGATTTTACACATCTTCCAGTGTTAAATGTAGTAAGTCACAGAGAAATTAGTATACCTGATTTAATTGCGGATAAGGTAGTTCTACACAGTAAACTTTCAGTCGAAGAGTATGACACTCTATTAAAAGAATCCGGTATTTGCATTTGCCTTTCTAAGGCGGAAGGGTTTGGACATGCAGTAAATGAAGCTATGTCTTCTGGTTGTAATATGATTCTATCCTCAATTGCTCCATTTTTAGAAGATGTGGCTGGAGAAGCAAATCTTGGTGTTACATTTGTTCGCCCACGTGAAACTATAGCAAATACTTCATGCTTTGGTGTTTTAGTAAACTCGGATAAAATCTCTATGTGCTCCGCATTGCAAGAATTTCTTGATAAATCTATGAAAGAAAAGAAATCAGAATCTGAATTTATGCGTGAAGTGTATGCAGGAAACCATCGTAGATTTATCGCCAAAATGAAAGAACTACTGCCTCAAATATTTTATGTTGAAACTCCATATTCTCTTACAAAATCTATGCCAAAAGAAGACGCTTTACCGAATGTTTCTATTGTATGCGTAACTCGCGACCGCCGTATTTTTATGCCAATTCTGAAGTACTCTTATATGATTCAATCATATCCTGAAGAGAAAATGGAGCTCATTATTGTTGATGATGGTGATGATTCAATTGAGGATACCTTATTTGGTGTTCCAAATGTTGTATATGTGAGGCTTACAGAAAAGAAGACAATCGGTGAAAAGCGCAATATTGGAGTTTCTAAAGCAATGTATGATGTGATTACCTTTATGGATGACGACGATGTTTATCCCAATAACAGTGTTCTTCAGCGTACTGCTATGTTACTTGCTTATCCTAAGAAAGAATGTGCATTCTGTAGCGTAATTCCATGTTATGACATTTGTAACTATTCATCTTTCATGAATGCTCCACCATTCTGTCTGAGCATGTCAGAAAGGGTTTCCGAAGCAAGTCTAATCTTTACTCGTAAATTTTGGGAAGAGTGTAAATTTGGCGATACTCAGATAGCAGAAGGTGACGCATTTATTCGCGGTCGCGAGCACATGTGTCGGGAGTTATCTCCGCAGGATGTTATTGTAAGTTTAGTTCATACTAGAAATAGTTCTTCTCGTAAGATTCCTGATTTCAAAGAGCCGAATGGATGCCACTTTGGGTTCAATGAAAAACTATTTATATTGGTTTCGGAAATTGGTGATACCTTAAAGACCGAACATCTTGCCAAGTGAAGCCTTGCGAGACGCTGAGCGACGACCCTTCTTGCCACCACGGGCAGTGCGATGGCGACGACCACCTGTCGCGGGCGCCGGGGCCTCGGCAACTACTGCACCAGGAGCAGCGGGGTCACCACCTCGCATCTTTGCACCAAGCTTCCTTAACATCTTACGTGCAGCCTTGCGAGTAACAAGCTTTAGCTTGTGACGGCGACCTCCAACCGGAGCAGAATTGTTACTACTTCCATTGACAGGGATAAAGCTTTCCATTTGTTTTATACTCTGCTTCAGAGAAATTCTTAGGACGAGCATGTCAAACAATTATTTGACGCGGGCTCGACCGTGAATTTTTGAGCCGATGAAACTGCTTTTGTACGAAGATAATAGCAACCTGTTTTTAGACCTTTTGACCAAGCATACATATGCATGCTAGAAATCTTAGCATATGTGGGCTCGGAAAGGAATAGATTCAATGACTGAGATTGACAGATAAAGGGAGCTCGGTCAGCTGCCATATCAATAAGGACCTTCTGAGGAATTTCCCAGACAGTCTTATACAGTTCTCTAATACTGTCAGGAAGTTCCTTAATCGACTGAATACTACCATTATCTGCAATGATTTGGGTACGAATCTCAGGGTTCCACATTCCTAGCTTTGTAAGCTCATCTACTAGATACTTGTTTACAACCATGAAGTCTCCGGCAAGAACACGGCGAGTATAGATATTCGAAGTGAATGGCTCAAAACATTCATTGTTTCCAAGAATTTGAGATGTCGACGCTGTAGGCATAGGCGCGACTAGAAGTGAATTGCGAACTCCACTGGTTGAAACTTTTATGCGAAGAGCTTCCCAGTCTAGATAAGGAGTTGCACACGGTTTATCATTCCACAAGTCATATGATAGCTTTCCCTTTGACATCGGAGAGCCACCGTATGATGGATGAAACCCAGGTACAGAATACCCATTGTGCTGATATTCTGTGAGCTCAACTGCTCGACTAACAGATGCTTCTAGAGCTGCGTAATAGATATTCTCAAAGATTTCACGATTTAGCTTCTTTGCTGCATCAGAAGTCCATGGCATCTTCATCTTAGCAAAGACATCTGCTAGACCCTGAATTCCAATTCCAATAGGGCGATGCTTCATATTAGAATTACGACACTCTGGCGTGGGGTAGAAGTTTTTATCGATTACTACATCCAAGTTACGAGTGAGAACACGAGTATACTCTCTAAGCTTTTCAAAATTGAAATAGTACGCTTCATAGTATGGCTGATACTCTACGAACTTAGGAAGGGCAAGAGACCCAAGATTACAAACTGCTGTCTCATCGGGAGAAGTAAACTCCATAATTTCTGTGCATAGATTTGAACTCTTAATTGTTCCAAGATGCTGTTGGTTGCTCTTTGAATTAGCTGCATCCTTGTAGCAAAGATAAGGTGTTCCTGTCTGAATTTGAGCATCCAGAATCATCTGCCATAACTTTTTTGCCGGCATAGTCTTACGACCTTTGCCATCAATTTCATATTTTACATATAGCTCTTCGAACTTATTGGAGTGAACATCTGCAAGACCAGGGCATTCATTCGGGCACATAAGAGTCCAGCTGCCATCTGCCTTTACGCGTTCCATGAACAGGTCAGGAATCCATAGACCGTAGAATAGGTCACGCGCTCGGTCCTCTTCTGCTCCCTGATTCAATTTAAGACGAAGGAAATCCTCAATATCTGCATGCCATGGCTCTAGATATACTGCAAATGACCCATTACGCTTTCCTCCTTGGTTTACATACTTGGCGGTATCGTTAAAGACTTTGAGCATTGGTACGATACCAGTAGACTCGCCATTTGTACCAGCAATACGAGAGCCGCGAGCGCGAATATTATGAATAGATAGTCCAATTCCACCTGCCCACTTAGAAATTTGAGCACAGTCTCCAAGAGTCTTATAGATTCCTCCAATTGAATCGGAGTTCATCGTAAGAAGAAAGCACGATGATAATTGAGGATGTTGAGTTCCAGAATTGAATAGAGTAGGAGTTGCGTGAATAAAGTATCCATGCGATAGAGAATCATATGTCTCCTTCACACGGAGCATATCTTTCCCGTGAAGTTGAATAGCCACACGCATCCACATATGCTGAGGACGCTCAATAACACGACCATTCTTTCGTAGAAGATATGCACGCTCTAACGTCTTAAATCCAAAATAGTCGAACATGAAATCACGAGTATAATCAATCATACTCTCATACTTTTCTGAATTAAGACAGACTAAGTCGTGCAGTTCATCACATACAATAGACTGGTCATGATATAGTGTCTCAACGCAGTCAAGCATAGTTGCTGGAGTATTCTTCTGATGATTGTCTACTAGAATGCGAGCTGCTAGCATTCCGTAGTTGGGATGATAACGAGATTGCATCATAGCACATGTCTCCGCAGCAAACTCGTCTAGTTCAGACGTTTTTACGCCATCCGATAGTTGCATACATACTTTCTGAGCCACAAGGTCGGGATTTACATGGTCCAGACCATCAGATAACTTGCGAATGCGTTGAAGAATTTGGTCAAATGACACAGGCTCGCGAGTCCCGTCGCGCTTGATTACATATAGGTGTTCTGCCATATTTGTGATTCTATATGCCCCTACAAGAAAATCCGTTGTCAATGAATAATGAGAACTCGCAAAGTTCGTAAATTAAAAAGAAAGCGAGGTTTTTCCAGAAAACGCGGAGGCATGGCTATTCAAGGACAGCAGGGATGTGTTACTATTCCGTCGCTAGTAATTGATGCTAAAAAGACTCGCAATGTAAATTATATTACAAAACTCTTCTTTGAAGATAAATTTTTTAATGACGAAAAAGAGAACGATGATTTTATTCTCAAAGAAATAGATCCTAGGCAAACATTTACTGCTGTACAGTACGATATGAATCCAATCAATGTAAAAGCAATTTCTCAAACAGAGCTAGCAAAATGCACATCTCTTACCGGAAAGGATCTTGCGAGTCTCAAATTTTTAAACTATAAATACGTAGGAAGATCTGTTGATTCTATTGTTCAAAGTAGTACAACATTTGACGTTAATTCATCGAAAGATATAGTGGCAGCTCTTGCCAATCTTATGGTAAAAATGCATGCAATGAACATGGCTGGGTTTTATCACAGAGATGCTCATGAAGGAAATATTATGTACGATGAAAAAACTAAACACGCATATTTAATAGATTTTGGGTTTGCTGGAAAGCAATCGGATAAACCAATATTAGATATGCAGTTGATGTTAAATTCCATTAATATAACATTATCATGCATTCTTGCATTTAGTAAGTTACCGGAAAGCTATATATCAACTCTTAAGGCATATAAAGATGATATAACTACTGTCATTCAAAAAATTACCAATGGAATGCCTGTAGCAGATGCTATGAAATTAGCTGTTAAAATGGCAACCGATCTTTCATTAAATTTTACTCGATTAGAAGCAGGAGGTAAAAGATTAACTCGTAAGCGTCACACTAATATGCATGGATTCTAGTTCATGAATTGTTAGTGCTAAAGCATAGGGAGTTGTTAATATAAGTGATTCTAAATCAGGATTTGCATCTAATAATCCACTTTCAGGTTGAAACAGAACTTCTGTCTTATCTGAGCGTTCCATTAAAGATTCATTCAGAAACTTAGCGGTTCCGTGAGTAATTAAACAATCACGTTCCATCTCTCCAATACGGAGACCACCATCATTTGCACGTCCTTCTACCGGCTGGTGTGTTAGCAACTTTTTAGGTCCAGTAGCACGATAGTTCAATTTGTCTTCTACCATGAGTTTTGAACGAATATAGTAAGTTGGTGCCATGAAGATTTCTGCTTCCATCATTTCACCAGTTTGCCCGTTATATAGAATCTCATGACCATAGGGATGAAATCCCGCTTTAACAAGAAGCTCTGATGTTTCCGATACTCTATTCTGAGTACTGAATGGGGTAGCATCAATTAATGAACCTAATTCAAGTCCGAGCTTAGTGGACATTGATTCAATAAACTGACCAATAGTCATTCGAGATGGAAATGCATGAGGATTTACAATCATATCTGGGCGAACACCTTTAGCAGTATAAGGCATATCTTCTTCACGAAGACGTAGTCCAACCGTTCCTTTTTGTCCGTGACGAGCACTAAATTTGTCACCTAGAACAGGAATACGATGCTCTGCAACTCGAATCTTTGCTGCTCGAAGACCATCTCTTGTTACATAACGATATACTGAATCAACAAATCCACTTTGCCCACGCTTAGTAACCTTCGATGCATCTGTATATCCAGTTACCAGTCCACTTGAGTTTTTTGTTGGATGAACCATGCCAATCAAAATGGTTTTCTCATCTACCGGAACTCCAGCACGAATGATACCATCTGAATCAAGCAAGTCGTAATTATATCCCTCCTTACGTGTTACTGTCTCACGATATTTAGGGTCTGTAGCAATATTACCAAAAAGAGTAGATTCAAATACCTTAACTTCTCCTTTATCAAATCCCATATTAATTGGCTCTTCTTGAAAGTCATATGAGTGGTAGTATGTTGTATGAAACATTCCACGATTGAGCGCAGATTCATTTAATAGCACAGAATCCTCCTGATTGTAGCCAGAGTAAATCATGAGAGCCACCATAGGATTCTCGCCATATGGAAGACAGCCCAAAATATGATTATATGTCCATGTCTGAGACAATGGTCTCTGTGCGTAATTTAGCCAAGTAGCAATAGTATCAAATCTCTTATTGAATGCAGTATTATACCAGCTACACGCTTGTTTTAGTTGCTGGCAGCTGAATGCATTACGTGTACCAGGGTCAAAATCACAATTTGGAGAGACAGATGCAGATGCCGATAGAATCGCCAATCCGTGAATCTCTGATGGAAGGTCGGGATTAAATGGCTCCATGCTAATTCGAATATTCTCAGTTTCGGCAGAATCGATATACTCCATATGTTTCTTAACAATCGACTCCCACGATTTCAATTTTTTAATCTGCTCTCCCTTGACACCTTCCTGATAAATGGGTCTTGAGGGGCGACCTGCATCTGTATAAATTAAATACTCATTTTCAAGTCGATTCCATGAAATGCAAACAAACTTTGGTATTTTCTCAGTCCTGCGTTTCTCTAATAGAGTTTCATGAAGTGAGTTAGAATTTTTACGTAAAATTCCAACTAGGTCTGAGTTTATATAAATACGTGTCCAAGAAGGCTCCCAGACAGAGGGATTAATCAATGATAAAGGAATAAATTCGGTGTTTAATTTTACAATATCGTAAATATCCTTTGAAGCAGATGCAGTTGAAATAGCGCATAACAAAGTCATAGATTTAATGAGACCAATATTGCGACCGTCTGGATTATCAATCGGACACATAAATCCCCACGTAGAGCAGTGAATACGTCTCATGTCTACAATCTTTCCACCTTTATCGACGTCCATGTTTACACGTCTTAATTGCGCCACGGTTCCCAAATACGAAAACCGTGTTAGCTCCTGAGCAATACCATCTTTGCCTCCCCACTTTCCCTTGAATGATTTTTCGATATCATACATGAAACTAGAGCTGCGCCAATAGTAACCAATATTTTCTTCTTGAACAAGTTCAACTATTTTCTTTCCTGCATATTGTTGCTGCTCAAAATGAATACGAGAATCCATCTCAGTTAGCATGCGCTTAGATGTCTCCTTAAAGACACGACGAAACTCTTGAAACATAAGCTCTCCTGAGGCAGATAAACGTTTGAAACGAAAGTGGTCACGGTCTGTTTTAGGTTTAATTTCCAGGGCAACATCAATCGCCATTCGAGCCATGTATCCTAATAGATACGCCTTCCTGCGATAGAAAGCAGCTGGTGACTCATCCTCATGAACAGAGCAGTGTGGAAACAGTTTATCATAAAGATTAATGTACACACCACCTTCAGAGCGTGTACGTGTCTGACGTTTCAAAAACAGAAGGTTAGGGTCTTGGTTCTGGTCCTTTTCTCTAGCCATTTCCTGGCGAGTGAATACTTCATGAGAGAGTACTAATTCTGCAAAAATTTCATCATACTGTGTTCTATCTATAGACGGAATTCCTGCAAGAATTGTATCATATATATCTTGGTCATTTGTAAGACCTAATGCGTAAAACACACTAATAAGTGGCACAGGCTGTGTAAAGTCAGGAAGAGTAATTACAGCAAGACGTTTAGTTGAAAATGCGGAAAAATCCGATGTACTCGCTACTTGCTTAGGATCGTCTGATTTTCTGTTTGCTGGCGGAATAATTAAGAAGTGAGAATATGGTCCCTTCGTTCCATCTTCAGAACTAGAACGAATACCAGCAACATATTCAAATGGTTCAGCTTTAGTTGCCTCTTCGAGTTTACTTACAGTTTCCTTTTCTACTAGTGTTTTTGTTCCAGAGCTACCACTGCTTACCTGTTTACGCTTTGAAGCATAAAACATATTTTCAGCTAAACGCTCTTGCGTAAGAAGAACCTTTTCTGCTCCACCTACTATGAAGTATCCTCCAAGTTCGAATTTACATTCTCCACTTGCATATAGTTCCTCAGTTGTCATCGGCGCTAGATAGCATAGTGAACTCTTTAACATGAGAGGAAGTTGGCCAAGTTTTACATTTTCAAAACGCTTTACCGTAATGTCTTTGTCAATCGTATATTCTACATCTACATTCATAGAAATATCAAATGTATATGTCTTATTGTCAAGACGGCACTGATGCGGTAGTACTGCATTTCCAATCTCATCAACTGGTGGAGAATAAGATATTTCGTTACTCTTTTTACCACCGATGTATACTCGAATAAATCGTGAATCTCCGAGATTTAGCGTAAGAGGATTCATCCCGGCAATAAAGTTGGGTATTTTAGTAGAAAGCATATCACTAAATGAATCTAAGTGATGCCGAACTAAAGGATTCGTCGTATCACGAAAATAAGTGTCTAATACATGTCTGGCAATTTCCATTCCTTTCCTTGTAACAAAGAAAGAATGGAGTATTTAAGTACTGCCGCCTTGACTCTCGTATTTACGATACTGATGATTCTTGCATACAAGTTTCTCGTCAATCCGCAGGTAGTTTTAACTTTAGATGGTTCAAAAATGGCAAAATGTCCTGATGCTTGGGCATTTAATAGTTCAACTATGTTATGTGAACCAAATATGCCTACAGAGTGTCGTTCGTTTGATCCAAACGCAATCGCTATTCAATCTGCCGCAGCAAAGTGTAATTTAGCTCGTACATGTGGAACCAGTTGGTCCGGCATGTGCGGTTAAGGTGCACACAGTGGGATTTGAACCCACGACCCTCGGCTCATAAGACCAATGCTCTACCAACTGAGCTATGCGTGCTGTGTAGTCCCACCGAGAATCGAACTCGGATTTTCAGATTCAGAGTCTGATGTACTAACCATTGTACGATGGGACTATATGCCTCCAGTGAGGATTGAACTCACGACCTACAGCTTACAAAGCTGGTGCTCTACCACTGAGCTATAAAGGCGAATGATAGTAGTGCTAATCTACACTACTATACTTCTATATGAAGTGTTCGGTTTAAGTCACTTACTCAATAACTTTGTTAGTATTCAGTAATGTATGCTGAAACATATCGTCCTACAAATTTAGATGAAGTTATTGGTCATTCAGAAGCAAAAGAATTACTTCGTAAATACTTGAGCACACCAAATTTTCCTCGTGCAATTATGTTATCCGGCTCACCGGGAATAGGTAAAACTACATTGGCACTTGCTGCTGCACGTACAATGGGATTCGACCCTCTCGAGATTAATGCATCTCGCTCTATTCGAAGCTATGAAGACGTTGAAAAAATTAAGAATGCATGTAAGTCAACGGTAAATATTTATTCATTTATCAAAGGAGATCGTACCAGAAAGACATGTGTTATTTTAGATGAAGTAGATGGAAGTGACCCACACGCGCAAGGTAAAATCATCGAGTGGATTAAAGATACGACTCGAGGAGTTCCTATTCTCTGTACCGGAAATGAGCTTCCAACAATATTTAGACGTAATGTTGAACACATAGACTTAATAAGATGCTTTCCACCAAAGGCACTTGAAGTTCAGTCTATTTTTAACTTGGATATTACAGAAATCATTAAAGATTGTCAGCATGATATACGAAAGTTAACTCATCGAATTCAATACGGTATATCAGATATAATACCTAAGTATTTAGCACCACCTACTGGTCTTCCTGTGGAGAAGGCGTTTCTTCTCCGACAGAAAATGTTTGATTTGCCGGATTCTCTGTGCGAATATCGTATCGACATACAGGACAGCGAACCGAAGTTGAAAACCAAGTCACAATACAAGCGCGGTGGTAAACATGGCCACATTGCCGAATCCGACAAGCTCCCGAAGAAATAGAGTCTTGACATACTGCGCAACTTGATGTAGTAGACTCGGTATTCTCCAATGAATGATTAATTTGTGCAACACTTGGTGCAATAGTTACTGGGTCTAAAAAATTTCCCACCATATTTGGCATAGTAAGTGTAATGAGAGCAGTTGCTGCCGCACGTGTTTGAATACTATTCATATACACGCGATTAATAAACTCAATATAAAGAGCTTCATTATTCATGTAACGAGCAATCATACTTGGACGATACGTGAATGGAATTGCTCTAAGGGTTGGACTAGATAAAAAATTATTACGTCCCACAATCATATCTTCGAGTAATGAAAATACAGAATTACTTTCTTCTTCATTTGACATTTGGTATACTATGTTTATTGATTGAAAATCACATACGTTTTAGAAACATATCCATTGGACCCCGTTTATGTTTTGTAAGATAAGAAGCTCCCATAAAGAGAATAGAATCTAATTCTTTTTCTTTTTTATCTAGAACCTTAAGTGTAGCTTCTTCTTCATCCAGACCTTTTTCAATAAAGTCCGTTAGCATCTTATCATAATTTTGTCTAGACTTATAACCGTCTAGATTCTCAATTGCAAGAGCAAATAATTGCGCAACTGGATTCTGAATTTGATTTGTAATATAGAACTCTGTGTCAGGCTTTAGTCCTTTTTCTTTGACATAGTCGACATGCTCAATCTTCTCACCCTGTTTCTTTTCATCCCTTCGATTTGCCACATAAATATATGGCAACCTATCTCCAACTTGAGGAGCAGTTCCTGGATCACGTTCTCCCATGCGGTCCGCTAGAACACGATGAGCAATTTGCCCAGGATTCTTGTAATCATCACGCAACTGCTTCGTAATAATGTACTTCTCCATCGGAAGCTCATTTTTAAGAACGCGCACAAGCATATCCTTAACAAATTCCTGAGCAGGACGAATATCTCGTTTATCCATGAGAATATCTAGTGCTCCTCCAAACACATCTTTTACAATAGGAGCATTATCACGACGCTTTAGAGCAACACCCATAGTTTTACGATAGCACTTTGTAACATCTGTTTCATACAGCATTCCTACGTAGCGCTTACGACAAAATAAAATGAATGGAAACATAGTTTTTTCATACTCAATCTTGTAAGGCTTACGACAGAGCTCGGTAATACGAGCTGCGGATTGCTGTCCAAGTTCAATAGACTTTGCAAGGTCTGTAGTTGCAAACTTAATAAAGATAGAATCTGTATCTCCATAAATTACTTCTCCACCAAACTCTTTCTCTACAATGCCTTTTGCAAAGTAGATACGGTCGCGTCCAGCTGCAGTGGTACACGCAGCAACCTCCATTCTACGAATCGGAGATGTGCGAGACCCACATTGTCCATATACTGAATTTGCTACAACCTTATATGCAAGTTGCAAACCATTTAGAACTGCCTTCTGTGCATCATCTTCTATAGATTCCATAGCCTTTCGAGTCTCCTTTCGCTTTTTAAGTAGAAAGTCTAATGTGAGAGGCAGAACTCCGATGGTACGCATATCTGCAGTTGGTTGAACATATCCACATATTGTACGTCCAGTAGGATTCTTGTCATCATCGTGTGTATCGTAAGCAATTTCGTCAATCCGATATCCTTCTGCGCTATCCGGACC
>Ga0209107_10001765_pt1 | contig 12085 bp, 7 predicted proteins | sample LakErihyJuly2011_2_FD_187460 | JGI IMG/M metagenome (GOLD analysis project Ga0209107, IMG submission 187460) | Freshwater microbial communities from dead zone in Lake Erie, Canada - CCB hypolimnion July 2011 (SPAdes) (version 2) | ecosystem: Environmental > Aquatic > Freshwater > Lentic >... | reverse complement strand
TTATTTAAAGACTCTTTATGAGAATTTAATTATTGTCCGACTTTGCCGACTATGTTTTCCATGAAAAAATATCAAATTAGCGGTATAAATTTTATCGAATATAAAAAAATAAATTTCTAATAATAAAAATAATAAATTAAATTTAGCTGTATTTAAAATCAAATATATATTATCAATCAATATTGCACATTTAACATGTAAGGTTGTTCAAGGAATTTCCTAAGTGCTTATTATTTTTCCTTATCTTCATCAAATCTTTTAAGGATGTTTATATTATCACCAGTTTCAGTAACAATATCTAATTAATATTATATATAATAGTACTTAAATTTTAAGGGGTATGGAACTATATGCGTCTGACCTAGTCGTCGGGGTAGAGCATAACCGGCTCGTACGGTAAATTATTTCCTATTGTAACATAAAAAACATATTCTGTATTATCCAGAAGGTCATCAAAGAAAATATCAACCTCTCCGTTATCCATGCTCATATTCGAGAATTTTCTGTATTAACCTACCTATTGATTATACTCGTTGATCCCCATTTGTATCTAAATACTAGTGGGGGTTGTGGTCTCATCTTTTTTCTCTTTTAGTATCGAATAAACTGTTCCTTTCTCGTTTAATCTCAACCTGAATTGGGCATGGTAGAAATACAAATCGACTAAATAAGGCTCTAATGAGATAGTAGAAGATGTCTGCCTAATTTGTAGCTAAACAATAGGCTGAGAACTATCAAGTTCTGGCATCAGACTTTTGAATGTAATCATAGTTTGTGGGTCTTACAGCTGATTGGCATAGTACTGGGGGTTGAAATAGCTATTAGATATATTTGGTTTTATAATTATTTCATAGTACAGGTCTGGCTTTATCATATATTGGGGGTCATAGGAGTCCATTTGTTATTTTAAACTTTCGTATGTGGTGGCTATCTAAAGTAAATCCATGGATATTCTTATTGTTTGGCTCAAAGCTGTCAATATCTCTTTTTCGGTTATCAAGCTTAAGATAGGAATTCTGACTATTTCTCCATAAGATAGACGGTCGGTTTTGAATTTTAATTCGCGGACTTCACTTTGTCCCATCGGGTTTATAGCTGTTGCAGCAATCACATAATTAGTCTACCCAGATAAAAAATCCAATTGAATTTCTACTAAAAAATTAATGTTTACCGTGTACTAGACCTTTGTGGATTAATGTCCGTAACTGAGACAGTTAGGAGAAGATTTTTAGAGTAATTCTTAAGCAGTTGTTGGCTACTGACTGCCTTGATATTGAGTGCAATAGTATATCGTTGAAGGATCAGAAACAAAGATCTGTAAATTAATCGAATTCGAAGATAAGGTTAACATTTTCATTAATAAAATTTCTGAGGCATAGGTACTCGATACAAAGTTAGGGATTTTATTAATACTGGTAACGTAGGCCCCCTAGTCACCAGATAACTCGTATTTATCCTACAATTTTACGTTCAAGACTTATAATTGATTATTATCACTTTTTTTAAATACAATGTATTTAGTATAGGATTAGAGAGAGAATGCAATAGGGTAGAAGGATTAGAGTTGGAAGTTAAGGGTAATTGTGCTGGGTACTTTTTGTGTGTTTAATCTGATAGTAAACGATGATTACATTGTTTAGCTGCTAAGACTTACTACTCTGGGTTCGATAGTTAATATATCGGGATTGTTGGTATGAAAGGGGGTAATAATTAGTAGTATTAGATTGTCAGGGGCTATAAATAATATTTTAATATAAAAAATTACCTTTGGACAGGGTAACAGGCACTTCGATAGGGTATCCGATAGTCTCAGCCTCTATATTTTATACGTTTATAGTGAGAGAGGTGTAGAATTCGAGGGAAGAGTCCACAACAGTTATAATCATGGGAAGCAATGGTTCATAAAATTCTCGTAGATTTCCAGTATCTTCCGACTTTATAAAATCGATTGTGTAAGTACCAGGAATCATATCACCTCTTACTTTCAACTTGAATTCAATTTTTGTCTACCAAAAACCGCTAAATTAAAGAATCTCCGGTTCGAACTTTATCCCTAAATGAGTTGATTTTGGCTTTATTTACAATCCATCCGCAGGTTTTTCAATCTCTAGAACATAGGGGTAACTGACCCCGGCCTACAGAATAGACGAGCCTATAATCTTGGTATACCATTAATTTGAATCAAATTCAAAACAATTTTTATCATCGACTGAGGGTGAGGTTGAGTATATGATCTCTCCTATATTGAGATCAACTAGCTTGATCTGGAAATGAAAGTACATCTCACCTTCGGAACAATTGGTAGCTGAGGTTGGATTCGTAAGCTTTTGGATAGAAATGTTCAGAATTTGTGTGCTTACATCCTGGAAATTTATACCCTCTATTAGTATCTCGTTGCCGTATATGTTACAGCTGCTAAGCGTGGTTATTTAAGAGGTTAATATGTAACAATTAAAAGGATCGAACTTGTCGATTATGTTAGAATAGATCGGGGGAAGTTTGATTGATATCCCGTAGTTTGGAACCTTCTAGAACTAGGTTCCTGAGGAGGCAAGAGAAAAGTTATAAATTGAATCCTGTTTAATGTACTAACTGGATAGATTTATCTCGCGAATTTTGATAAAATCAGGTGCTTAGCTTATAAAATAAACTAGTTTCTTCTCAACTGTCCATTAAATTATACTATTAGTGTAATAGACGATTCTAAAGAGGTCGTCATTATACGAAGATGGATTGTTAATATTGGTGAATATCAGATGGTACCAATTATCCTTCATATTTTGAGGAACTCGGATTGAAATTTACTGTAAGCTTATGACACCGATTGACTCGACACTGCAAGGTACTTTGTAATACCCTTAAACTTTTTTATTTGACTAGGTAAGTTTTAGTAAATCCTGATAGGTCATAAAAGAAAGATTATAATCTGGTACTACATAAATGCTGCACTCTATAATAGACTTAGCTTCTTAGGTATCGGGTAGTATGCTGTTAAAATTCGAACTGAAAAATATCTTCATCTCCTATATCTCTTCAGTTATTTCGGTCCTTGGGGGAATTGAAAGAACATAGTAGGCCAATTCGCCTGAATTTTTAGGGATATTAGTAAGGGATATCTAAATCTCCGGGTCTTCAATAATTATATTTAGATTCTCCATTATGTTTACGGTCTACTGTATTCCATATCTTATAGGAACTTTAGCATAAATTATATCTTGTTTTTAAACCTATGCGTAAAACATGTACCCTTTCTGAGCTAAGGCCGGATTTTTCAAGGTAATTTATAATGTGAATTGCTTTTAAGATTCAATGAATCGCAACTGTCCCTAGATATAGTACTGATCTTGTTCGTCCTTGAAAAACTCGCAAATTTTACTTGAAAGGGTTGTTGATTCCTACGATATACACTCCGCCTACCCAGAAAGAGGGTTATTTTCATACTCTTCTGGTAAAAATATCTGGATAATGGAATTTTCTCTTATAATAGTCTCACAGCTAAACTAGAATGTGTACAATGAATCAACCAATGTGTTGAAAAATTATGTGGAAACGTACAATTGGCAATCTTTTATGGGTGTGATTGTGATAAAAGGGTAATCAATCTGAGTTTAGCATATGATTCTATTTAGATATATGTTGTTATCATAATAAGAAGTAATTGTGAACTTGTAATTTGTGGTATCAACGTTAGGGTTATTGATTCCTGTTATTTAGAGGGTATATTATTGATTTTCGTCTGTTAAATAACCGTTCATGATTATGTCTAGTCTTAGTGGGCCCCCCACACTGCATTGAACCTTAGCATCAAACCCTTGTAAACTGCATTTGACTTCGAGTTAATAGAAATTATAGGTGTATTCATCAGGGTATTATATTGAAATTGCCCCGTTACTAGGAATAAAATGCTAAATCATAAGTTGGAATACTTACGTAACAGAATTCTGCCCACCTACGCTTGAGTCAGATTTTACGTCTATAACTCCGAACTTTGTGCAAGGTACAGTATCTCTTCCGGTAGAGAAAGTATACTAAGTTTCTAGTTTTCCATTAATTTGCAAATAACCGTTAAAATTTTATGTTCCTGTATGTGAGAATGCACTATTTACTATATCTTTTATTAAAAAAGTAATGTCTTAGGAGGTAGCAAGGGTTGATCTGGGTTTGATATAAATCATGTTCGAATAACCTATGACTGTGATTTCTTGACATGGTTCTTCGATCATGGTAAGGCCCGGTATTATCGCACATGTAACCTAATTGAAGTCTGAATATTTTTCAAAGAAATTTTCAGGGAATTGGATAAAAAAATAGTCGTTTTGTCCTAGAGGTTAGCTAACTAAAGGAATCTTTAAGGAGTATGTCGATTTTCCGAGAACTTCTTAAAGTCCTTGTATGTCGATATCTCCTGCTCTAACATTTAATACATTCTTTGCACTAGTTTAAGGCATTTCTTTATCTGTAGGCGTGTAGAAAAAAGCCATTGCCCCTATGTTTTCGTAAACATATTCAACTCCAATAGAAACAAATTTTATTTGATTCGAATTCAATGTTTTTATGTTAGAAATTACTAGTTCGACGACTGTAAATGCATCGATTTAGTCGTATCCTTCCACAACTATGTAGGGTGGGTTCTGGGTATTCCCACCAAGGTGTATGCTGCACTTCAACCGATGCATGAAGTTGTAAGTTATTCCTTAACGACTGGCGCATCCAATCGCATTTCCATCATTAAGACCTGTTCCTAAATCATTTGGAAATCCATTTTTATTTTAGAATATTATATGGATTCTACTATAAATATTACTTAGACCTAAAGTATAACCTGGTGGAATCGAGGTATTTCCTACCATGAATTTAAACTCAAATAGCCCCAGGGTTAATTCATCTCTAAGACACGAGACCTTTATCTGTTTTTAATCCAAATCCCATCCCAATAGTGTAGAGATATTTACTGTATTTTCCTCGGCTAAAAAAGCCCCCTTGTAAAGTTAGTCCGACATAATATAGTAACTTCCTGGAAGCATAGCGGCTTTGAATAGCTGTGTCCTATCATTATGGGTTATTCTGATAATTTTAATCTCGTTCTCATATTGATTATCAGGGGTGATCGCGATGTATGTTTTTTTATCCACTCTGTCTAATTTGCATTCTTGGACACTAGTTTCCGAAATTCCTATCATCTAGCAGTTGTCAAGGTACTGCATGGAAGGATACTGGAATTCCTCAGGGGCTCTGAATACCAATCTATTGACGATGTGGAAACTAGCTGGTTTTAATATCATGTAGTATTCTATCACATCACCTATTCGAGCTCGTCTTTATTAGAAGGATAGAGTATGAATTGTCAAAATACTTAATTAAGGAGTCTTAAAAGGGGTAATCGCATGATATCCTACTACCTTAGTTACTGCAAATCTCAGATCAAAGATTCCGAATGGGATTACCAGACCATATGCAATCCAGTCATCAGTTTAAGATAATGCAAAGGTCTTATTTATTTACCCTTTGAGCTAGATAGATAAGTTCAATTATAATTAGATATACTCATCTTAAGTTTTAAAATATGTGAAGTAATCGTCTGTCAGGTCAATTCTGATCTTATCTGTGAAGACTTGGCATTAGTATCTGATCGGGTAGGGTTAGCGGTCGATTTCGTCGATGGATGAAGTGACGTTACAATACTGGGGTTAGAATTATTTTATCGCATTTGGCTTTATAAGCCAGAACTGTTTGATGTCTGTGTTGATCCAGAGTCCAGATACGAAAATCTCGTAGATATTAAGAAATTCTTTTAGGAAATAATTGTACCCAGTCGGATTAATCATCGACTTAGTGGTTGTCTGTGTTGTGTTGAAGACCATTTAACTACCCATACCTTCCAAGTCATATACTATCCCCGGAGCTTTTTAGCAGAACAAAAATGAACTGGAACCTGCAGTCCAGAAATATATTTAAAAATCGGACCCTTGGCTATACCATCCATTGGTCATACCACCTATAATAAAGGTCTAAATCTAATTAAATTAGATAGTCGAAGAGGGCTGATAAAGAATCATTCGGTTAGTGACAAAGCTTATGCACTTAACCCCCCCTGTACACGAGTAATGGAATCGATGGTTGTCTTTCCCGTATTTAATCAAGATCCAGTCCTGAGTTTAGATTGTTTATTTGAAGAATATATTAAAGGTATGGGTCTGCCCGGTGTTTAAAACCACCCCCGTGGCTCTAACAATATTTTAATTGTTTTAAAGACAGGTTATTTGGGTTCCGTAAGTCGTGATTATATATGTGCTGCTGGACATCTATGCGCAGAAGAAGCCATCTGGCCGACAGACCTTTTTAATTGCTAGAGAGATTGTTGAGATTTTGTTTAAGACTTGTGGGTTTTGAATTTCACCAATGTAAAATACTATTCTTGTCTAGCTTGGTATGTTCTTCTTGATAGTCATTTTGAGCGTAGTTGGCAGAATATTATTTACAACTTAATTTCCCTTGGTTCCAACGTAGCCCTTATACCCCTTATAAACGAAACATTAAGTCCCATTATCTGAAAGATAATTATTCCCAGCCTCTTCTGAACAGTCGATATCCATAGAGTTTTAATCATCTGACATGCCTAATCCTAAGTCCTCTTTAAAAATCTCATTCAAGAAGTCATAGGTTTAGAACTCCATATAAAGCTAATCTCCAGCTTCGACATTGCTCTGCAAAGTATACGATACCTTATAGATTGTTTTTAGTGCTATACCGGTCAGTAACGGTATTATTTGTAGACTGTTATCGGGTCTAGGTTGCAACAAGAAATCATAGTAACTTGTCTCTACCAATTTATCATCAGTAACAACTTCAGTATTGCTGCCAAAATATGCCTCAATACGGAAGCGGTAGAGACCTGGGTTCGGTCTAAGCACACCATTATTTTCCACGTGTTACTCAGTGTTTACTATAATATTGAATATGTTCTGTTCAATCATATTGAGCCCTGCGTTGGGCGGGATAAGGATCTAAGGAAAATTATACTCGAAATCACTGTTAACATATGCCTTTGAACTACCGAATCTGTACTTAACTATTTAGAGGATATTACCACTAGATTATATGATAAACTCGTTCGCTATGCCGAGTAAGTTAGTAGTTGGTAGATAGACTTTTAGATATGAAGCGTTTACACTTTTTATTTGGTTGGTTCTCAAAGTGAATGAAACCTGCATCGGACCCCATTCATTAGCATAAACTAAAGCTACAAAGCGTAAGTCTGTTTGATAATTCTATAGACAAAAAAAATTGTCAATATCTATCGATCCAAAATTGGTACTATCAATAATAAGCTATTAAGTGTCTTAAGATCCATAAATATCAATATTAGGGATTATAACTTGAGTGGTGGTAAGGATGGGGTCGAGTACAGGGTTGGGTACTTGTGTGACAAATAAATGTATACTTACCACCAAACCGGACTGCTGACTCCTATATCCTTCTAGAATATATGTTTAACTATTTAGTTTATAGCATCTTAAAGGTAGGTTTATTCCTCTCTGTATATTTTATCCTGGTCTGCATTATCCTCCTAAATGAGGAGGTGCAGCGGTTAGTGTTGGAGGTAGAGTTATTTTAATAAAACCGCCTTCCACGAGTCCTGGAGCAGTAAACGAGATAGTTATCCAGATTTGGCTTCCAGCATTAGAATAGCCTTACACCCTAACTAATTATTTATTCGTCACATCAGCAGCTTTTGACAATGTTAAAGGAGAGATTGATGTGTCTTAGTATGTAGTCTGCTAATTAGTGATTTTCTGTACCCATTTAAAAGCATATGAACTTACATAATTGGCAGCGGTAAATGAACTCTTTGTAGTTAAATCCAGGGAAGTGGAAACTATATTGGTGTTAGGGGACATCAGGAAGATATTTGCTTTTTCGTAAAATTTCACATTCCATCCATCGACACCAAATATTTTTAAATTTTATAAATCGAGATCTTTGTAACTGCTATCCCATTTAACTAACAAGTAGTCTGATGAAAGAATTGTGCCACCGAAATTTTAGATTCTCAAGGTGAATTTTAGACTTTGTGATTGAGCTAGTCCGTTGACTTAATTTACCATTGTGGCAGTGAAAGGTTAGATAGTGTTTGAGACTATATAAGCATGATTCATAAAAACATAATCCATTATTTTTATAGGATAGTCAGAAATGTACTTTACTACTGTGAGTTTTATAGCCAAAGCCTACTCATTAGAAGGATTTCTGATTAGAGGAATACTTAAGGTATAAGTATTCATAGGGGTGTAATCGTTTCCTAGCACTAAAGCGAATCGGAGAGGCGAGATAGTAGATCCGAATTAAGTAATTAGCTTTGCAGAAGGATTGATATTAGTCTGTTCGAATGCTTAGGGATCACCATTCTTGAAACTTCCATTAGGTTCAGATTCATAAGTATCGACTAATCCACCGTCACTTAAGTAATTGGAAGTTGATAAATCTACATACAATACTATTTCTTGACCTGCTTAATTGAGGATATTTGCACTAGGAATGAATCCCACTTCGATAAAATCTAATGCAGATGAGGTCAGGGATGTGTGCTTAATATAAGTCTTAGAAAATTATCTCTCTAGCTATATTTTCAAGACATCCAACTGGGGCGTAGCTCCGTCAGTAAGAAATACTAATTCGTATTTTTCATTTTCAGATGAAGGTAATTAGAGGGCTTATCTATAACCAGGTCTAAACCTATCAACTTATATCTAGACAATGTACGTGCCTACCGCCAATCCTTTCCGTGTGGTCTAAATTAACCAGTATTATTCGTCCGAATAGATGCATTTTTCAGAGATCTGCTGTAACCCATATTATAGTGTCGAGATTACTGGGATAAAGTAACATAAAAGATTTGTTTTATCACCACTTATGGTTGCAGTAACAAATTTATTACCAGCTCCATCGTTAATTATCTTGAGATTTTGAATTCCAGTCAACGGGGAAATGATGTTAAGTTTAAATTACAATTTATTTGTAGTGCTCCCTAGATATAGCCGACTAGACTATAATTTATAATAGTTTTTGAAGGCAAAATTATTGGGTAATTACAAATTACACACACCAGCCTCAATATAGTTAGTTATGATCGTGGATATGGTTACCTATTCATTAATTGAATTGTCTTAGTTCAATAATTTTATTTAAACTGACAGATCTTTTCTTGTTAGTTTGGCATAGGTATATACATCCCATATTTTATTAGACCCAGTAATCAAGCTATTTTACATATTATAAAAGAATAAAGTATTTGCACTTTGCACACTGCAGAGTGTTAGTTACTGTCCTGTATTAGCCACATAGTAACAGTTATCTAGATTATCAACTCCTCCTACAAACTAGAGACTCAACTGATATATCTTACTGTCTTTTATGACTGCTTATGTGAGACTTGAGAAATCTAAGGATATTTTTATTTTAACGTACTACCCTGATGTCCAGAAAGGTAACTCTGTTGAAATTTGGTTAATTTTTATTAGAGAGTCCATAGGGACAAATACCATGCTATCAGGTAATGAGTGAAGGCTGTAGTAATTAAGACGGTAAGAGGAATAAAACTCTATAGTTGCTTTATTATTTATTCCATATTAAATTAAATTATATGAATGTGGGTTATATAATTGATTTATAGAAAGTGAGTTTTGCTGATTTAAGGTCACGGGCAGACAATTAATATAGATTTTTCCGGTTTTTTCATTATACCATAAAACATCGTACTATCTCGAACTTGTGTCTTTGAATGTAAGACTCTGAATCAGGTTATTTACTGATAAAGGACCTTTTTGAGTCCCTAATAGTATTCCAATCTTACAATTAGGTACAGTAGATGTAGTGAGAGGCCATTAAATGGAGACTGTGTAGCTTTAAGGACCTGCAGATACTTTATTAAGTTGATTTAAAAAAGAATTCTAATTTAACAACTATTGAGTACCAAAACCAACAGTTTCATGGTCAATTATATATAGATAAGAAAATGTTTATTAATATTTTTAGCTATATGTTCCCTTAAGGTAAAAAGCTATTTATATAGTAAAACCATTATTTGTTAATGAGTTTCTCTATATATAAATGTTGTCAAAAGCTAGTGAGAACTGATTATTACTTGTGAATTAATTAAAATTTTCAACACGAATAATCAAGTAATTGGTATTTTTTTGGGAATAAACTAGACATCTGGGATCAAGAGGACTGGTGGATATTTTAGTAAATGTGCTTTGCATACCACATTTAATCTCGTCTCCAGCCTTTTGGTCTAAGGAGTCCATAGTGAGTTATGGGAAAATTAATTCTATGTAAGATTTAGGATAAATAGATGATGAAAGGAGTTAAGGTACGATTGTGAATTGTATGTAGAGACTTGTTGAAAAGCTTCTCTATAAACCTTGATTCGAGAGTCCCTGGTTATATCTAAATTGATCTAATTTTATTTATTAGTCCCCCCCAAATTGATAACTGCCGGATCTAAAGTATGATAAAATTACATTTGCATTGTTCAACAAGAACCATTCGAAATTATAATTGCCTTATGGATTAGAGAACCCTTAAGTTTAAACTAAGCTTGATAATAAAATTATCTCATATGTTCGTCCTACTTAGAAATTCCTATGAGCGGGTTAGCTTATTATCACTGTGGTAGTACTTGTATCACTAGTATAAGTACAATTGACAAAAGCTTTTGCATATGATTTTGTGATTGTTAAATGAAATTCATAAATTAAGCATTCTTTTGTGTTTGAAGTAGTTAAATTGGAAACGAATAAATTTGAAAATTTAAGTCTCATTGATGATAAAGTGGTAATGGGGGCATCAGGGGGTAGCTGTACCTTTATTCTAATTGGGCTGTAATTTATTGAATTTCCATTCCAATATACTATTGGTGCGAAAGGTTACATTTTAACAACAGTTGAGTTCTAAACCGAAGAAGAAATGTATGATTTATCAATTGTACTAACTCCTGAATTCTGAACTACCTTGTAGAAGTTAGTTATAGTAGAGAAAAAGGAATAAGTAGTAAACTTATATTAAATGTCATTAAGAGGGTTGATAAGACCCAGACTTATATGGATGCGAGAATTTGCCGGGATTGGTTCTAAATAAGGCTTAACTACTATATTGAGCTAGCTATCCGTCTTAACTATACTACAAGCTAAAAGAATCAATTAATTGACTATTTATGCAAAGCAATTAGGTGATATTGAGTTTATATTTACGGATGATGGGATGTCTATCGATACGGCTCCATTAGCTGGGATTTGCAGGGAACCAATATAACTTGAGAATATATACATAGAAGGAAATGATGCCACATTATTGCCGTAGGGGTGAAGTAGCATTGAGGATACAGCTGAATCATCTGCAAGTAGTGAATTTGAGACAGTGTAAACTTTGTGAAAGATCCATGAATTCTGCGAATAAATGTCTATTGTAATATTTAGCAAACTAGATGATGATATTTTTGAAATCATTGTTGCTGAACCAGAAAGAATTATCTAACTCTATGGTCCATTTGAAGAAAAGTACATCACGTAAGAGTTGGTCTTGTATATACGAGTATCAACAAAGGTCTGACCTGAGAATACACTTTAGTCGGGGATCGGTCCAAGATCACCAAAATTAATCAATACTTTAGGATTGAGTATATTGTTCAGATTTAGAAGCTTCAGTTGATAGTTTGATATAGTTGAACCTATTTTCTAAGCGTAGTTGATATTTGTTTATACTGTCAGATCTTAATAATTGACTGTCCCAGTGCTGCCTATCACACTTGAACTCTGTTTGTATAAAGAGTCTAAGTAGTCTCCTTTGAGAGAATAAATGTAGGAAGGATCTATCAGTTTAAACTATATCTTCCAGCTTCCAGCGGTAGTAGGGAGCATGACATCAGGAATGAAGCATTATAATGACTACCCTGAAGTTAAATTTACATTTATACTGATAGAGGTTAAATATTTGCCTGATACTGCAAGATGGCGGTAACATTATGAATCCTTTACGGTAGGGTCTGTTCCTATAACACACTTGCAGTTTATTTAAACGTGTATATCTG
>Ga0209107_10001763_pt1 | contig 12102 bp, 7 predicted proteins | sample LakErihyJuly2011_2_FD_187460 | JGI IMG/M metagenome (GOLD analysis project Ga0209107, IMG submission 187460) | Freshwater microbial communities from dead zone in Lake Erie, Canada - CCB hypolimnion July 2011 (SPAdes) (version 2) | ecosystem: Environmental > Aquatic > Freshwater > Lentic >... | reverse complement strand
CTTTTTTTAATTAATTATTTTTACAATTTTTAAATAATAAAAATATAAATATTTTTTCATATAATATTTATAAATTATTTTTACGTTATTTTATAGAAGAAGATTTAGTTTTTTTTCTTAAGTTAAAATAATTGTATATAATAAATATAAAATAAACAATCATTTTTTTTTATCATTTTTGGTACTTTATATACTCTTTTTAATCGAATTAATGATATTTTAAACATCCTAATCAATTTTCTAGATCTATTAAGTGCTCTGATCTTCGACTTCATCTCCACAATTTTCTAATATTTAAGCCTTTCCAATAGGAAACCATGAGATGTCATCTTTTTCGATTTTGTCACATATAAGAGACTCAATACCAGTGTAGTCCATAGAATCTTTCAGCTATAGGTGAACCATGTAATAGAAATAATTCCATATATTATGCTACTTTTCAGTGTGTTCTTCAAAAAAGATATTGTTTTTTTCGAAAATGGTTTTATCTATATTGCATATGAAGCAGTTATTCATCCTGTCAAAGTCTTGCTGATTCCTAACCGCTCGGAGTTAAGCAAAAGTATCTAATATGATTCCATAAATGACATTAAACCAAACAATGATAATTAGGAGGTAAAATGACAGATCGTAGAAGAACCTGGCAGTGAACTCGAGGGTTTTATTAGGATGGGGTTGATCAAGTGCGTCACCCACTCCTCCTCCCTACCTCATACCGATATTAAGAACAAACATATAGCAGTTCATAGGATTGTAACAAATAGGTTAGGTATCTTGCAAAAGTTTCATCGTACCATGTATTGTTTAATTATAATAACCAACCATACCCTTTAATATATTAATTGTTAGGGGTGGGGGTTTAGGGGGAGAGGGTAATTACAAAAATGAACATAACCACAAGCCCTAAAAGTCCTGTCATGCCCAGCTGGTTGATGTTTGTTGTGATAGCTGCAATGATGTTTTGAAGAATTGTTGAGCGCTAAATTATGTCAAGTAATAGGAAAGAATAGAAGATACGATTGGCGAATATTCCTAGGATTGTCCACGCAGCGTACAAGGATAGGTACATAAAATAGCTGTTAAAAGCCATGTAATGGAACACAAATATGTACTTATAGACATATTCTTGCATGTATTCTTGCATTAACTCGGTTGCTTTTATTAGTTCAACTGGCATGTCAAGAAGGGCCTCAGACTTCAGCTTATATTTGTTGATTTTTTTTTATTCTTTGACCAAGTTATCAAAAGAATTAAGGGATGAGAGAAGGTCGATCTTCAGCTTAAGGCATGCCCAAATCACAAAATTAAGGACATTAAAAAAGAAAAGTAAAAGACCAAAGATATAAATGACATTATTTAGCTTAGAAGGTGTGTCTATGGGACAAACGCAGGGTTCATCGTCTTCTCCTCCATATCCATACTTGCCTTCACATTCTACGCAAGGTTCAATGTAGAAATCAAAGAGTAGTAAGGAATTTATTATGAAAGAGTTGATTAAGACGATGGAACGTGATGTAGTGAATAGTTTGTCCAAATTTAGTGGTATATTATTCATGATAAATTTGAAGTGATTCATTTCATCAATAAAATCGTTTGTCTTTTGCATTAATCCATTTATTTTGTCGTTTGCTTAGGATCTCTCAACGTTTTACAGGAAGTATTCCTTTGTGCTCTCAGATAAGTACTTAGAGATATCTATTAAATAATTAAGAAGGGTAGGGGGGGGCAAACCTGGTTTATGGAAGAAAAGCAATTGAATTTGGTTTTATTCGTTTATTATCTCTATCCTTCCTGTGTTGAGCTTAAAGTACATGTTTGTTCTGTATAAGATATCAAGTTCTGTCTTTTTCATGGATTGTCTCATTTCCTTTTTAGCTTTCTTCATAGTATCTTTAAAACTATCTCTTAGGAACGCCATCGATCTTAGCAATATGTAGATGTTCTGGCTTTCTTACTTTAAATCTTCTATCATAACGCCGTATTCTTCGTCAATATCCATCAGAGTTATCTCTTCGTTTTCCTCTCCACCCAACATCGCGTTAAGAGCGTTAAGACCGGAAAATAAGTTTAGTACATCCTCGTTTTGTTGGTCATTGGTAAGGAGGTTTGTCGTTTATTTATGTATTTTTGTTTTTTCTTAAAATTCTGTCTCTCCTTAAGGTGGTTTAACCTCTTCAACTTTTTCCTCTTCGTCTTCCTCTTCTTCTTTTTCTTCATCATGTATTTTTTCTTTTTCGATGTTTTCAGCTTTTATTAAACTCCTGATTGTTTTCAAGATTTTATCATTTGAGATTTTTGGATTTAATACTACTGTGTATATGAACATAAGACGTTTGAACATAACTTATGGCTGAAGGAAACTCTATACCTTATCAATAATGAAAGGATCACTTGTACCTTCAAATAATGAAAGAAGAAAGATATAAATTCTTTTTGTGAAGGAAGATTGCCGGAGATATTTGAGTTTTAAAGTTTGAGAGTTGTAGGATTCCTCAGACAGCTCGAAGATTAAATCCTCGAGATTTTCAAGAATTTTGGTCTCACAGAGAAAGTATTGATTCTCGTAACAAGGGCCTTAAATCAATTCGATAAGAAAATCAAGAATTTTTTCTCCAAATTCAGAATTCTCCTGGGAGATAAGTTTCATGTACTGCCCGAAGATATCAACAACTTAGATTATGAAATTTTTGTTATTGCTCATGATCTCACCGTTCCTATCATTCTGCTATCTCAAAAAGAGTTGCATTTAGGTGTAATGCCCTTCACATGCCATTTTTAGAATCCAAATGGCTTGAATGCAACACTCCATTTTCTTCTTGATTACATTCCCAAGTTCATCTTTGATTTTTCTACTTAAATTCCTCTGAATGAGGCCCTTCTCATACTCCTTAAAATCATTGAAGTTGATCTATATATAAGAATAGATAGCGCAAATAAAATTATTTTCTTTGTCGGCGAGCATGAACTACATTAGAGATGCCTGCACCTGCTCTCCCTCATCTAAGAAATCCACTAATGCGATAATATACTCGAACTTAGAGGTGAAATCGATTGTGTTCTTGGAGATCACAGCACAGAGGAACTCAGTGTACCCCATATCGCATAAATCTTATAATATGTTCTTCCTGAATACCTCGTGACCTTTGAAATTAGCGAGATGCCTGAGGATTCGGATAGTGTATTCTTGAACGATAGGCTGGGTATCCTTATTCGTTAAGAGATTTACAAAGTTTGTCACCACTTTCTTGAAGTCTGTGACGTCTTCACAACGCATTTTTATAAGAATTCCAATGAGCATGTCCATTTCCAATAAATGCTATTTCTCTATAGTCTCATCATCGATGATCTGCTGATTCGACATTTTGTAGGTTTCCCAAGTGTTATCCTGTTTACTTTAGCTTTTTAATTTTTTTTCGTAATCTCTTTATATTCTGCAAAATTATTGACTTTGGAAAAATACGTTGAGAGTTTATTTGAATTTTTTTAATTTCTCTTGGAATTCTTATTCCTTCTCGGTCATAAAGGATCCGATCCCCTCATCGTTCTGAGACTGGAGCCTGTTAGCAGATAAAAAGGCATCTGTTCGTTACTTTTTTGAACTGGTAATGGTGGGGTCTTATTAACGGTGGATTTCGTTTAGTATTAAGGCTTTGAGTTCGCTTTCGCACCGTAACGATAAATTGAATTTTTCGAAGGTATTATTGTAAAGGTCAAGAAGTTCTACTGAGAAGTTTTTGGAGTTGAGATCTATAAATGTCACATTAGCATATGCCATGAAAGACTCCATGATACCATAAATAATGTAATAGTTCTAGCAATCGGCAACGCTGATATTGATAAGATAGTCTGGAGTTGAGTACTAATTCGTAATATTAAAGATATTCTTGAAATCTGAGTAGTAGGTTCTTTTTTTCTGGTTGGGATCTACTGAATTTTCCCTACAGATGTCAAGTTACCTGATTATTATTTCTTAAAAAATTTCTTTTAAATCTTGAATTTCCTCCTCCTCTTTTTTCTTATTTTGTATGTAAACTATAACAACTATCTCTAAAAGCTCCTGCTTTATAAAGTACCAATCTTCCATATTCTGTAAAATATTTTTTATGAGACTTAATGGGAAGTAAAGCTTAGCTTCATAGATAATCTTGCCATAGCTTTTTCCTGCCTAGAGCAAGGTTTTGTGGAGATTTAAGTAAAAGTAAAGAAGAACGATGTCGTCGGGCACCTCTATCATTGTCAGATGCTTATCCACCTTTGTCTTAATGCACTGCTCGAGAATTTTTTGGCAGATCTTAGTCATTTTTTGTTCATTAATTTGATTGAAAATAAAGATCTGGTTCTGGATTAGGTTGGCGGATTTAATCTTAAAGAAAGTGTGAAGGAGTTGGATGTAGTAGATGCAGTAGTTGAATTATCGAGTACTCTAAAGACTGTAACGCTTACTCTTCTCGTAAGTTAAGCTGAAGTTCTTCTGAAGATTGCGGATTAACTTCTCTTAATCCTTTTCTAATTTTATTAAGAGATAGTAGTTGTCCTTGAAGAGCTCGGATATGAAAAGAAGGATATAGATCTAGCTGTTCTAATATTAGAATCTTTGTAGATCCTCGATGAAGGCTTGAAACTAGACGTCTCCAGTGATAATGTTTTAATTCTTGAAGTTCTTGACACAGAAGAAAATCAGTAGGAGAAGGGACGACTCCAAGATCGATTTCTTTAATTTTTAATTGAAATGGATTTGATTGGGATTGGATATGTACATTATGATCTCCATCAATAATTTATGTAGCTTTAAGTGCCTGAAAAGATCCTGTCTCTGCTCTGAGTTACGAATATCAAATTCAAAAAGTTCGTAAATTTTGTACATATAATCATCATGTGAGACAAGATTCTTTTAAAAATGAGGTAATTTACTGGAATTTGCTGATTATTATGAGTCTTTATGAGATATAGGGACCTTTGCTGTTTCGGTCTGCTATTTCTTCTTTATTAACATCTATCCTAATCCAAGTTTTTATTTGACTGGACCATGGACCAGGGTATTCGCCGTATTATCAGTTTTATATTCAATGACTTCTTTAAGCTTAAATTTAATTTTCATTGACTTGTCACTCTCTACACAGTTATGTTTTTCTTCCTAAACTGCTTGCTCCAGGTTATCCTGTATGTAAAGATCGTCATTCTTGAGTGCAATATACCCTATAATGATATTGTCGGTGATTAGATTGAGGTATAGCTCAATTTTATTGTATTATTCTGTAAAACTGACTGAGTCCTTCTCATCTCCTTGGCTGTTCTTTAGGTCTACTAACTGGATCTGGATCCGATGGTACTGTTCTACTAATAGATTGTAGTCGTTAATGTTATTTTCGTAGACAAAGAAGACATCATTGAATCCCTAAAAAATGTTAGCCCTCATACTGAAGATCTAATAGATTAGTTTCACGATTATTTGGGTCGCTGGATTGTACGAGAAATCTAGGATTCGCAGATAATAGTAGATGACCTCTGTATCAGGAATCTCTAGACAGAGCATGAATTACTGCACCAGGTCTTGTTTTTGTCTCTAAATCTCTTACCATTTATTTTTTAGCTCATTCTAGGATAGCTCTTTGTTCTGGCTCATCAGCTGTTCAATGCTCTCGGAGAACTAAACCTGTCCATTCTCTAGTGTGAAGAACTTCTCAATCATACAGTTCTATTCATATTATTCAATGAAGTAGAGACACTCAAGAGTCTTAACTATCCATTTAAGCGCCTCCTGGATATCGAATTCAGCGTCATTAGAAAAAATGTTCTGATTATTTTTTTTCTGTTTCTCCTGAAGATCTTTTTGATAGACCAAAAAAGTGTAAGAATTTTTGAGGAAATCATCAAGAATTTTATGCATGTATTATATCTCTAATTCATTACAGAAGTTCTTCTTAATGAAGAAATCGATCATTTCTAGGGTGGACATTATCCTATGATTGTCGGAGGTAACAATATTCATCTTCTTGAGTTCGAGAGCTTCTAGGAAGAGGTAGTTCTTGAGGTTGGAGGTCTCGTCGCTTATAGAGGGATTTAAATTACAATATTTTTGTTCGAATTTAGATCTTTGTTCTTTTATTTGGAAATCGGTTTTCTCTGAGATATTGAGACCTGGTTTCATCTTCAAATAATCTGGAAATTGAAGTTACTGGGAGTATCTGGAGTCATAGGTTAAGTAGCTATTAAGGAACATATCCATGAATAGGGCTTTAATTTTTTAATTGATCGAGTTGTTGTTGAAAGTTTAGATGCAGGTTTGGAAAGGGCAAATTATTTTTAGATATTCTATAATTAATCCAGCATCACCCTTTGAGATCTCACTCAGCAGAGACATTGAAGAAGTCAGATACTTGAAGAGAGACGACTCCTTCTGCTCGAGGTCCTGATCAATGTATTTGATTTCATCTCCCGACATTTTGATTGCTAGTTTACCATAATTTTTGTTGTAAATAAAATCTCTGAACAGAATATTGCGGTTCTTTTACAATACTTCCTCAACGATGATTTTAAAGGCAGTTTTGTCTGATTCAATATCTTTGTTATAAGTGCAGAAGGATAGAAGAAGGTTAAGTCCTTAATTGTTCAATTGTTCAAACTTTAGAAATTTGACTATATAATTGACATCACCCTTCAAAATGTACTAAATATTGAGTTGGGTGATGTTGAAGATCTCCTGTAAGAGGCTATCAAGTTCTATTTCTATTGGTAAGGCCTTAGTTATCAGAATGATATTTTTGATATACTAATACCATTGAAAGATAAAGAAAGAGTTCTTGCGGTTGTTCTGGCAGGAGAGACGCAGGAAGATGACAATGACTATACAGAAGGAACAAATCAGTTTATTTTTGTGTTTTGCATCGGATAGAAGGTTGTATTCATTCATATGGTAGACGATCTTCATTACCATTTCTATAAGCCCGACCTCTCTCAGAATATTTTATTTGTGTGGTTCTGGCTTCTGTGTGATCAAGCCTTCAAACTTAATCATCTGTCGCAGGTTGCAAAGCCAATGGCATATTTTGACAAGATTCGAGAAGGCGTTTTCAACATAGATAAATTCCTCCTTTTCATTGAGAATCTCAGGGCAAGCGCAAAGCACCATAATAGGGTAGATTTTACTTTGGACTGATTGCACGCTATTGATCTCTTTAGTCTCCACCAATTCAAAGAAAAAGAAGCTAAAATTCTCACTAGACTCCATACAATAATAAACTTCGTCTGGTTAAAGAACTTCCTTTGGTATTTACTCGTAACAATTTTTGTTCCCAAGCCATCCTTTTTCGTGTTTACTATCGCCTTTCCCGTTCTCATCGAAAGGAACTATCTCTACTAGTAGCGCGTCTTCTAAATCATATTCTTTATCTGCATTGAGCATGGAGAAGGAGCTTAGATTTTATAAGAGAGCTTGATCCTTTTAAGCAGGTTTTAAGTTAACTTTTATCTCATTAAGAAATCTATTGATCATTGATTGGATGTCTGATTTTATCACCTTTTCTTTCTTCTTTTTTTTATGGGAGTGAGAGGAGTCATTGCTACCAGATCCAGAGTCTTCATCTTCCTCTTCCTCTTCTTCAGGCTAAGGCTTAGCAATTAATGCAACTCTCCTGTTACTGCTACCTGCTCTACCCCCACCGTATCCAAAAGGCTTTATTGTCTGTTAATTCTCTTAACCTGATTGTATGAATTCCTGACCCAAGTTATGTTCAGTTAGATACTCATCAAAAGAATGACATAATTTTATCTATTCACCGTATTCTTTAGGCAACTTCAGATACTTACCAGTCAACCAGTGCCTAAGGATAACAGAGGTAACGTTCACATCCTTTTTGATCTCTTAATTGAATTCAATTAACCTGTTGACGTCGATTTCCTCCTCTGGGACTATTTAGAAAATTGAGCTTACTGTGTTACTGTCGTGAGGATCTTCTAAGGCTATGACTGGGACATTGTAGGTTCCACAAACATTGTATTCGCAGTTGATATAGGTGAGTTTTTTAGTGTCTTTTAGGATATGTTTGATACGAACGAAATCGCCCTAATTGATCTAGTCCGCCAAAGCATCTTCAGAGGAGGGGATCTCCTTGTCTGCTGGAATCACAGAGAAGATATCAAGAATTGCTTCTTAGACCATATGAGAGGCTTGCAATATATTGAAGCCAATGGATCTTTCCATGATACTCGGGAAGTGAATTTTTTCTTCATTCTTTAAATGGTTATTTAATTTATATTTTAAATTGAGCTTTTATGACTTTAGGTAGCTGACTATAGACTTGAATTTGTTATTTTCGAAGTAAAAAGTATCTTCATATGTAAGTTTCTCCCCTTCCGACTTAAAGGAAAGATATGGATCTATCTTGATCTTAAAGGAGACGTAAGAGTCTATTGTATCCTGAAGTTTGAGATTCATGAGAGGCTGTTACCCCTCCTCCTCTTCTTCCTCTACCTCCTAATGCTTTTTGAAAATATCGATGTTCTTTTCGCTTGATGCCTTTATGTAGCATTTGGAGTCGTAGTGTCTTATGTGTACGAAGTCGCCGATCCTTATGGCCTTGCCACGATACTTCTGGATGATGAGTTGGTTCTACGCCTCTTCGTTTTCAACTCTTTTTTTTAATATTTCTAGTTTTTCAGTATTGATTTGTTTCTCTTTGAGAAGTTTTTGGTAGTTTTTTATCACTTCGTACTAAAGATTGGGGATTATTTGGAATAGACATTCAGAGAAGTTATCATAGTATGTGACACCAATATCATTGTTAATTACCTGGAGGAAATACACTTATTCTTCGATCAGAGATCTTGCTGATAAGTATCTATATGGTTGATCTTTAGATCTAAAGAGATTTAGGTCTCCATATCTCCAATATTTATTAGTATCCATTATTTGATATTTATTTAAATAAAAAAATTTAAATTATATGTTTTTTTATACAGTCTTTTTCGACTGTATATAAATTTAAAATACATTCTATGTAAAAAATTATTAAAAATTTATTTTATTTTTATTAATAATAAAAATAACAATATATAGGAATATTTTTTTTAATGTGATCATTCATCATCAATTTATATAGGATTATAAAATTATCCTTTTTTATCATTGATTTGCGAATATTCATTCTATTATGAACAGATTTATAACAATTTAGACATATTCTCTTAAATTTCATTATTTTAAATTTAAATATTTATAATTTAAATATTTTAAATTTCATTATTTTAAATTTCATTATTTTAAATGTCATTATTTTAAATTTCATTATTTTAATTTACTTATATTTCTGAGAACCTAAATTATTAAATTAATTTATTACTGTTAAATAATATTGGTACAAATTTAATTTTGGCATGCAATATCAATTTTATCATTAATAAATTCATTTTTTTTAATACTTTAATTTTTTAAAAAATTTTCGTAATTCTGGTCCAGAAATATATATTCACTTTAAATAATTTCAAATGTCAATTTGAAGATTTATTCTTGATAATTTTATTTATCTATTTCTAATTATTAATTAATTTTAATTTCTTCGTCACTGTCTAGAATAAACAATTCACAATGTTGTTAAGAATTATTTATATTAATTTATTTAGAGGTTTTTTACATTTTATATATATTTTAACTTTAATTTTTAGTATTTAATTGAAAATTATGATCACTTTGAGAATTGAAAGTTACTTCTAAAACATCTAATTTATTTTCTTTAACTTCTTTAATAATATTGAATATATATTCATCAACAATTATATCATGGCAACTTAATTTACATATAGGGCATTTCCATTTTCTAGGAGTTTATTTTGCTGTTATATTTATCATATTTTCGAGTGAAAAACATTAAGTCTTTATAAATTAAAAAAATATATTACATGTTTACATTATTTTCCTTTCGCAGGTATATTAATTAACTTAAAATCTAGACAACAGTTTAGAGTTATTTGAAGCTTATCAATTTTAACATCTTCTTTATTATCATTTTATTTCAATTATAGTTTAATAAGTTCTTTACATTCTTATTAAGGTCTTATATTTGCACTGATTAATTATATAAGTTATTCACATTAATATTTTTTTACCAAGTATATGCCATACATATGTATTGAATTTAAATGTATTTTATGAGTTTCAATTATATTATTACTCGGTTAAAAATTTCTAATCATTACTTTGTTCAATATATCCGGTTTTTGTAAAATTGATGTGTCTTTAATATGAAAATTTTCATCTTTCCGTTTTTTAAGTGATGAATTGATTATTAATGGAGTGAATTCAAATACTATAGATCTATTTACTACAATATCTCCAAAATCCTAATTAATTAAATAGGTAAAATACCGGCCAAGTAGTCTCATACATGACTTAATCTTCTAATTTTATACATCTTATTTCTATTAAAATTTAATTATTCATGACTTATCTATATTGTTCATCAGTAAGTATAAATCTTCCAGGTACATCTTATTTCAAAATTTGTGGATGTTGAAGTGTATTTATAACTTAGTACATAGGATCAGAATATTATAAAAAACATCTAGGACACTCGAGTATATTTTATTCATCAAAGTTTAATTTTACATTTTTAAGACATTAATAATGATATTTTTTATTACAATATGAGCATTTCAAATATTTATCAAATTCTTCATGATTTTTTAACTATCAAGGAAGATCTAAACAGATACATTCATAATGCTCAGATTTAAAATTTGATACTTTCATTATATTTAAATTAATTTTTAAATTTGAATATAAATGCCCTCCAATTATTGAATATTATAACTTTTTACTTATTAAGTGTTTTTTAATTTATTAAATTTTTAAATATCATAAATAAATAATATAAATATAGTACTATAAAAAAACTATCACTTAAATCATAAATATTCCTTATATATATTTCTAACCAAGTCATTTATATTCGAATAATCCTAATATTAACATAATTTAAAATTATTTTTATTTTGTATCCTCACATCATCAACATTTTAGAATTGTTTTAGATAGTATATTAAATTTAGCAATTCGGTATCTTCCCTGTCATTATAAAATGGTATTATTGGTATTCCATTATCAAGTTAAAATCCAAACGAATGAACAGCATTATCAACAAATAAAATATCACACAAATTCCTATTTTTCATAATTCTCAAATCCTTTATAAAAATACCATCCAAATTAGTCTATATGCAATTTTCTCTGTAAAATCTATGTGAAATATATTTTCCCTCTGGATCCAGGTAATCGATAATCGCGTTAGCGTAACAAGCACTACTAGCTGTATATACAATTAACTCAAATAATTTAGATAATTCTTTCAAAAGAACTGAAGTATATGGTCTAATCATTATTTTAGCATCCATTTTTTCCCCATTTGGAAATGTAACTGGTATGTTTGTATCACATTGTTCCATTAAATTTTAATTGCAATGAACTAGTGTTTCATCTAGGTCAAATACTATAGTTTTTTTATCTATTTTATATCATAAAAAATATATACTTTGTTTTTTTGGTAAATTGATAGATTTTTCATCAATTATGCGTTATGGAAAGGATTAAAGATGTTTTAAGAAATTAATACTCTAAATACTTTACAATAAATGTTCTTTTATTAAAACACATTTAGGAGAATTATTAATATTATAATATTTAACAATTTAAGAGATATAATAAATATTTTCTCTTACTTTTTTCAACTAAATAGAATTATTATTGGACTAATTTTTTATTTAGATCTAAGTCTCATCCTTAGATGTTTAATTTAGAATAGACTAATGTTTTATCTAGATCTAAGTCTCATCCTTAGATGTTTAATTTAGAAAAGATTTAGGAACATTTCTGACTGCTTATTCTTCAGTAATTGGCTTGGGTTTAGCATGAGTAATAAACTCATCCTAAAAACTTGACATGGGTTTAGCTTGAGTGATAAAATCATCAAATATATTTTTTTTATCAATTAATTAAGTTTTATTATCTGCATTATTTAGAGTCTAATTTAATACTTTTGATGATTTTTATTTTGATTAAAAATCATTTTAAATTTCTTTTTTATTCATATTTGGTTTTAATACCTAACAATT
>Ga0209107_10001762_pt1 | contig 12103 bp, 6 predicted proteins | sample LakErihyJuly2011_2_FD_187460 | JGI IMG/M metagenome (GOLD analysis project Ga0209107, IMG submission 187460) | Freshwater microbial communities from dead zone in Lake Erie, Canada - CCB hypolimnion July 2011 (SPAdes) (version 2) | ecosystem: Environmental > Aquatic > Freshwater > Lentic >... | reverse complement strand
GTATCTTTTGTCGCATAGAACAAATAAACATAATTATTTTTTGCATAGTTAGGATCGGCTGTTACGCCAATTAATCCTTCTTCCGCATTTACACCCTTGGCTGTTGTTTTGTGATACACATCAAGCTTAGCCACCTGCGTCACTTTTTTAGTAAGGTGATTATAAAACATCACCTCGCCCTTACGTTGTACAACTAAGATATCAAAATTAGGAAGTATCGCCATTTCAGTAGGTTCATCAAACATACCGCCAGCCAATACATTTTTTGTAAAACGATCTTCATCAGGAATCAATTGTGATTTAGCTTTTGAATAATCTAGCTGCACATTATTACCTATCGCATATTTTATACCACCTAAAAGATGTTGCATATAAAGTGGCTCAGCAAAAGATTCATTCGTATGTCCAAGTTCAGTATAAAAAGCCCTACCACCATCGTAATCATGATACCAAGCCATTGGATGGCTGTTCCCGTGTATTCCGCCTTCATATGATTTTTCGTCAATGCTGATCAGCACTTTAACTTCATTTCCTGGTGCTTTTTTAAAGTTATACCACTCATCGTATCTTTCCCATACTGCAGGAAGATGTGCCGTGCTTGCATGTGAATTGTCATTGACAATTAATTTTGCTTTTTGTTGTTTGGGATGACCTTGGAAATAGGCGCCCACTAATTTTCCGTACCAAGGCCAATTGTATTCGCAATCAGTTGCTGCATGCACACCCACAAAGCCTCCGCCCGCTTGAATATAACGTTCAAACACGGCTTGTTGTTTGTTATCCAACATATCTCCGGTCGTACTTAAAAATACGACAGCACTATATTTTTTCAAATTTTCTTCTGTAAAAATAGAAGCGTCTTGGGAGGTGTCTACTTTAAAATTATTTTCAGCGCCTAATTTTAATAGCGCCAACTTCCCAACCTTTATAGAGCCATGTACAAATGCTGCTGTTTTAGAAAATACAAGTACTCTGTTTTGTGCACCCACTTGCATCGTTATCACAAGTAAAAATGCAATAAAATAGGATTTCATTTGATTCATAATCTTTCTTTGAATTTTTTCTTGAACACCCTTGGCTCAAGCCTCAATTTTGAAGAATGAATTTAATGATTTTATGCCTATAAATAGGGTTTTTTGATAGCTGTATTTTAAAAGGATTGAATCCTATTATAACGTAGCAGCCATTATATTTATATAATTAATAATAAATGACGCTATTAGGGCACAAACATCTTTGCTTGAAGCGCTTTTTGGATGGCCGGTGGTAATTTTGATAATAAATCATAACTGGTAGATTTTTCAACCGCATCGATGGTAGTTATAAAAGTTTTCCAATCACTACTAATATTATTTTCATTAGGGGTATCGATGGCAAGAACTCTAGTATCTGAGGTAACTCTTGCCAAATCGTTATTACCTATTGGCAAAATAACCGCAACCTTCCACACTCTCTTTGGTACTACTATCTTACCACCATTAATAGTTTCCGCAAATCCTATGGAGCCTGTTCCGCCTTTACCGTAGCTGCCCATAATAACATATACTTCAAATCCTTTTTGGACTTCCGCTCTAAGATAGGATTCTAGGCTAGCCCAAGCTTTTTGATTGTTATTGGGCGCTTGTGGAATCATGTTGGGCATTAAAAAGGTCGAAGAATTTGCCTCCGTTGAACTTGTTCTATCTCCCGATGGACAATTATGTCCTCGATCAAAACCAGAGCCGCTATAACTATTGCTTTGAACTTGATAATAATTCGAAGGCAGATCTAAAAAGGAAGCAAAATTATCTAATCTTCCACTGCTACCAATACGACTTGCATCAATATGCCAACTTACCCAATTGGGTGTTCCTCTTGAACTACTATATGATTCCGTATAGAACTTCATATCAATCAAATAATTTTCAGACATTGTAATACTGTTTGTAGCGCCCGAAGGGTTGCCAAAAAGTAAATTACTATTATCTCCATCTGCTGGCGGCACATCAGCACCTGTTCCATTGGGTACTCCTCTTCCTGCAGCAGGTGTTGAACCTTGAATTAAATTATCAGCAACCACATCCAAAGGGTCCGTAAATGTTATATTAGGATTTCCTTTTCCGATAAAAATAATATCATCAATATTTACTCGAGTAGTTCCTGTTTTTCTAATTTGGAATCGGACTTTTTTGGTAGCGCTTATTTTAAAGGAATCAGTAATAAAACTGCGACTATTCGTTGCTAAAGGACTTCCTAATTGTGTAAACGTTATTCCTTGATCTTCGGACATCCAAACACTCACTTCCGATACCGCGTCAGTACCATATTGTGCGTGATTTATTTTCAACATGGTGATACTATCTATATCAAAATTCATTGTCATTTTCCCTGTTCTTAACCTTACGGATTGTAGGTCATTCTTAATATCTGCAGGTAATTTGCCTAATAAAGCATCATCAAATGACCAAATCCCAGTTTTAATAGTAACATCTCCCAATAAATAGGCTGCCTTGGTTCCCATTTCAAAATCTTCCTTAATAGTATATGGAGAAGGCACATGCTTATAAGCAACCGCCATTGTAGCAGGTTGGTCTGACTTTTTAGAACACCCAATTATCGTTAATAAAACGATAGCAAATAGAACAACTTTTTTCATAGTAGGGCAATTATATTGCCATAAATATAGAAAATAACCTATTAGTATTTATACTATTTTCTAATATTAATGAAAAAATATTGCAGGGTCCTAAATAATCATACCAATTAGTGGACCAAAGTAGGCGTGGGTTATTTGTACGATAGTTAAAAAAGCTGACCGAAGACTATTTATAATCTATGATAATCTGCTTTCCAATTTTGAATGGCAGCTTTAATGTCCTTGTTAGACAAATTTTCCTTGATCGCGCGATCTAGTAAAGCTAGGTATTCGCTATCAGGTGCAAAACGAAGGGCTATAATTTGTGGCAACTTTAATTCAGCTGGAAATAATTTTCCAGTTAAAACATAATGACGCAAGTTTTCTTCGGCACGAATAGCGCGGTCCTGCGCTTTTAATGGAAATGTGCGAATGTATATCCATAATACTGCAAAAATAAATGCAGCTAAGGTTAATAAAGCAGCCAAATACTTATTTTCTGGTGTAGCACGACATAAATAATTGATAGAACCGCCTAATAAGGCGAGTATTGATAACATTCCAATGTAATGAAATCCGGGTACCAATATAGCATGGTTCTTGAAATTTTGTTCTTGCATGTTTATGTTTATTTAATTTGTAAGGTACTCTTTTTTTGATTCAAGCTCAGCCAATCTGATTGATAATCCTATTCTTATTTTATTGGAAATTTAAAAACCAACTAAACCAACGCTTCAAATAATATTTCAACAGGATGTAGTGCTATTTTTTGCGCCCCATCTTTTATTTGATGGCGACAACTGGTTCCTGGTGCTGCAATGATGGTATCGTTTAACTGATTCCTTACGGCAGGTAATAATACTAGCTCTCCAATTTGCATGGATAAATCATAATGTTCTTTTTCATAGCCAAAGGATCCAGCCATGCCACAACAACCTGATGCAATTACTTCCACTTTATAATTTTCAGGGAAGGAAAGTATTGCTTGCGTTGGGGCGACTGATGAAATTGCTTTTTGTTGACAGTGACCATGTAATTTTATGAGCTTAGCGTTTTTAGTGAAAGCTTCTTTTTGAATATTTCCTTTGGTAATTTCATTGGCAATAAATTCGTCAATTAAAAAAGCGTTTTTGGCCAAGGCTTTAGCAGTGACTAAATTTTGATCATATGCCAAATCAGGATATTCATCTCTGAAAGTAAGAATTGCGGAAGGTTCAATGCCAATCAATGGAATATCAGCCGTTACCACCGCGCCTAATAATTCAATATTTTGATTCGCAATTTTTTGTGCTTGTCTTAATAATCCCTTGGAAAGCCATGCCCTGCCACTTTCCACCTGCTTAGGTAATAATACTTCATAGCCTAATTTTTCCAATAATAAAACGCCCTTCATTCCAATTTCCGCATCATTGTAATTGGTAAATTCGTCGCAAAACAAGTACACTTTTTTATTTCCTTTTGTGTTGTTGGAGGTATAATTTTTTTGGAACCACTTTTCTAAGGTTACTTTTGAAATTTTTGGCATGGATCTTTTAATAGCAAAGCCGGATAATTTTTTAATCATTCCTCCGGTGATCACATTGCTAATAATAAAATTATATAAGCTTGGAAACAAGGAAGCTAGTTTTGCAGCTGATGTAAAGTTGGCAATTAATTTTGAACGGAATGGCACGCCATTGGCGTCATAATATTGTTGTAAAAATTCTGCTTTTAATTTAGCCACATCCACATTGGATGGACACTCTGACTTACATGCTTTACAACTTAAACACAAATCCATGACTTCATAAATTTCTTTATGATCAAAGCGATTTAATTTATCTGAATTGGTTAAAAATTCTCTTAAAATATTTGCACGCGCCCTCGTCGTATCTTTTTCATTTTTGCTTGCCATAAAGGAAGGACACATGGTTCCTCCCGACAAATGTGTTTTGCGACAATCACCCGAACCATTACATTGTTCAGCATGCTGTAATATATCTTGTTGGTGGAATCGAAATATGCTTTTGAATTCGGGGGTATACTGGCCAGGAGTATACCTTAACATGCTATTCATGGGCGGGGTATCCACAATTTTATTTGGATTAAAAATATTGTCCGCATCCCATGTGTATTTAACCGTTTTTAATAACGCATAATTTTTTTCACCCACCATTTGTTTTATAAACTCGCCTCTTAATCGTCCATCCCCGTGTTCACCACTCAAAGAACCCTGGTATTTTTTTACCAGTGTGGCAACTTCCTGTGCAATGGTTCGGAATAGTTCATTTCCTTCCACCGTTTTCAAATTAATAATAGGACGCAAATGAATCTCTCCTGATCCTGCATGTGCATAATGAACCGCATGTAAATTATGCTTCACTAATATTTCATTAAAATCTCGAATATAATTAGGTAAATCGGCCACGTCCACGGCCGTGTCTTCAATGACAGGCACTGCTTTTTCATCGCCCGGTAAATTTCCTAAAAGTCCTAGCCCCGCTTTTCGTAAGGTCCATATTTTTTTGGTGTCTGCACCAAATAATACAGGGAAGTGATAGCCTAATCCAACAGCTCGCATATCCGCTTCCACTTGATTGGTCAATTGTGTAATTTCTGCGCGCGTTGCCTTTGTAAACTCAATCACCAATATAGCACCAGGATCGCCTTGCACAAAAAATCTATTTTTACTTTGTTCAATATTTTCTTTGGTACATTCTAAAATATAGTGATCAATTAATTCACTTGCTGATGGATTGTATTTTAATCCGATTAAGTTAGCGCGTAAAGCTTCGTCAATACTATTAAAGTGAACACACAACAATCCAATTTCTTTGTCAGGTAAGGGGTCTAGGTGCAATTTGATTTCAGTGATAAAAGCGAGTGTGCCTTCTGATCCGGCAATGAGTGAACAAAAATTAAAATCCTCGCCGCCTGCTGTAAATGGCGCCATTTCTACTAACAGATCAATTGCATATCCTGTATTTCTTCGCTCCACCGATTTTTTAGGAAACTCTTTTTTAATTTCAACCTGGTTGTCGTAATTGCTCAACATGCTTCGCATGCTTTTATATATAGTGCCTTCCAATGTTGCTAACTCGCACTTTGCATGAAAGTCATCCAATGACAATGCTTTAAAAACAACCTCACTGCCATCACTTAAAAAAGCGGTGACTTCCATTAAATGTTCGCGCGTACTTCGATAGATGACCGAATTGGAGCCACATGAATTATTTCCAACCATACCACCCATCATAGCTCTATTCGCAGTGGAAGTTTCTGGTCCAAAATACAATCCATAGGGGTGTAAAAATAAATTCAACTCATCTCTGATGACACCCGGCTGTACACGAACCCAGGATGCTTGTTCGTTTAATTCAATGATTTTTGTAAAATGTTTTGATACATCTACTATTATGCCATTTCCTACTACCTGTCCTGCTAGTGAAGTGCCAGCAGTTCGAGGAATCAAATTTGTTTTATTTTCTTTTGCGAACTGAATTAATAGCTGAATGTCATCCTTTGTTTTGGGAATGGCAACCGCTAATGGCATTTCACGATACGCCGATGCATCTGTAGCATAAAGCGTTCGCATGGTGGTATCATCGTATAATTCGCCTTGTAGTTGTGTAGCTAGTTTTTGTAGTTTACCCTTCATTTCCCTAATTGATAATGTAGTCGATAGTATGATGGCAAATTTACTTATTTATTGTGTATCCTGTAAAGGAAAAGCCCAAACTTAATTAGTAAGTTTGGGCTTTAGCCTTTGTATTGCCTGTTTGTTTCAACAAGCGCAAAAATTTATTTTAGTCGTTTCCTAATGTATCCATACAGCACCAACACCTGCCTCCCACAATTGCTTATTTAAAGCAGGTAGTAGGTTGTTTTTTAAGTCAAGGCCTCTTGCTTTTAAAGCCTCCCATTTAGGCGTGTATTCTTTTAATAAATCAAGTACTGGTTGATTTACTCTTGGAATATCACTTTCGTTTTGATTGACCATAAACATATAATCAGCAGTAAACTTATTAGGGAAATTTTCAACATCATCATAAGCAGTCGATTTGCGTTGTATCATATCCTCATCCCAAGCTTTTAATTGCTTAACCAATCCTTCGCCTGCCGTTTTTACTGCACTGTATTTGCTATCTGAAGATAAATTTTTCAAAACCCCTTCCAATTGATTTTTACTTTCATATAAATCAAGAATCATAGTATGCATGGTAATAACCTCTCCTTCCATCTGCTTCATTAAAGCGTCAAATTCCTTATAATCATTTTCACCTACTTGATATAATGGATTGGCTAAAATGCTAGCTATTGTGCTCTTTGTTTGCTCACCCGCTTTCAATGTAATTGTATAGTTGCCAGGAATTGCTTTGTGTCCTCTAAAACTACTTTCAATATAAACACCTGGAATGGTTGGTATACTTGGATAACGCATGTCCCACACAAAACGATTTAAACCTTTATTGGAACTTAGTTTTGGCCCCTTTGGAATACGACGTCCAGCCCCTTTGTTATCCGTCTCCGTCTTAGAACTAAATTGTCTTACTACATTTCCTGCAGCATCTTTTATTTCTATCGTAACCACTTCACTTTCTTTTAAAGTTGGAAGCTGATAATAAACAACGACACCTGTTGCTGGATTCACACCTTCGTACATTTTACTACCTTTAAATTCGTCATTGTTTTGGTCTAGTTCACTATAGCCATTGGCTAAGTAGGCAGTGGTGGGTTGATACAATAGGGTATTTATGGTATCCTTTTTATATTGTCTAAATAAATTCAAGTCATCTAATATCCAAAATGATCTGCCAGATGTGCTTGCTATTAAATTATCTTGATGAATGCGTAAATCAGTAATGGGTGTATTCGGTAAATTTAATTGAAAAGGCATCCAATTTTTTCCGCCATTTTGTGACATGTAAATTCCAAATTCAGTACCTGCAAATAATAAATCTTTTACCTTGGTATCTTCTCTTATAACTCTTGTAAATGCGTTACCCGCAATTCCAGTATTAATTTTTGTCCAAGTTTTTCCATAATCCGTTGTTTTATATAATCCAGGCGTATGATCATCAAACTTATATCTTGTAGTCGCAATATATGCTGTTGCATTATCAAAGGGAGATACTTCAATGGCATTAATCAAACACTCCGCAAGTCCTGCTGGTGTTACATTTTTCCATGTTTTTCCGCCATCTTTAGTGATATAAACAAAACCATCATCGCTACCTGTATACATAACACCTTTTTCATTGGTCGACTCAATCACATAGCTTAAGGTTCCATAATTTTCGGCGCCTACTGCTTCATTGGTAAATGGTCCACCCGGCGTTCCTTGTTTGGCTTTTTCATTTCTTGTTAAATCAGGAGAAGCTTCGGTCCATGTTTTTCCCATATCCGTTGTGCGCAATAAAACTTGTGCGCCATGGTAATAAGTATTTGGTTCGTGCTTACTCCATATAATAGGTGCGTTCCAATTGAATCTGTATTTATCATCCTTTGCATCCTTCCCTAAATATTGAATAGGTGCAGCCATGATGTTTGTGCTTCCTTTTGATTTACTGTCAAGTACCTCGATGGTTCCTTGATAGCTTCCGCCTAAAACATATCTTGGATCATTCGGATCAAATGCTAAAAATGCACTTTCACCACCTGCAGAGGAACTCCAGTTCGTAGCATCAATACTACCTCTAAAGGAACGACTGGCAATTTTTACGGAGCTATTATCTTGTTGTCCTCCATATATATTGTAAGGGAATTCGTTGTCTACATTGATACGATAAAATTGTGCGGTTGCATAAATATCTTGACTGCTCCATGATTTTCCACCATTAAATGTAATTGCAGCACCGCCATCATCTGCAATAATCATATTATTACTATTGCTTGGATTGATCCACAAATTATGATAATCGCCATGTGTAGATGAAATATTTTCCCAAGTTTTACCACCATCCGTTGATTTTAAAGCTGGCGCATTCATTACATATAAGGTGTTCTCAATAATTGGATCAGCAAATACTTCTATATAATACCAAGCTCTTCCAATAATGCGGTGATCGCTAGTAGCTTGGCTCCATGTTTTTCCTGCATTTTCAGAAACGTACATACCGCCCGCTTCTTTTGTAAAATCGCTTTCAATAAGCGCATAAACTTTTTCTGAGTTTGCGCGACTTACGGTAATCGCCATTTTACCCATTTCTTTTGGTAAGCCGTTCTGCATTTTATTCCAAGTAGTACCACCATCTGTTGATTTATATAAAGCACTACCAGGGCCGCCACTCGTTACTTTCCAAGGGGTACGACCATGCTCCCACATTGCAGCATACAAAATGCTTGGGTTATTCATATCCATGGATAATTCAGCACAACCTGTTTTGTCATCTACAAATAAAACTTTATTCCAAGTGGTACCACCATCTGTTGATTTATAAATACCGCGATCATTTGAACTGCTATATAAGGAACCCTGTGCTGCAACAAAAACAATATTTGGATTTTTAGGATCAACCACTACACGTGCTATATGATGTGTAGCATCCAATCCAAGTTTTTTCCATGTTTTTCCAGCATCTGTACTTTTATACATGCCATCTCCATGATGCGTCATCACGCCTCTTACTGCGTGTTCTCCCATACCCACATAAACTATATTAGGATCGCTTTCTGCAACAGCAATACCACCCACAGTTGCTGTTTTAAAAAATCCGTCAGAAATATTATTCCAACTAAGTCCCATGTCCTCGGTTTTCCAAAGTCCACCACCAGTGGTGCCCATATAATATACCATAGGATTACTAGTAACACCCACTGCTGTATTGGATCTGCCGCCTCTAAAAGGTCCAATGCTTCTCCATTTTACTTGCTTGAATGTTTTATTCAATTCAGCAGTATCTGAATTGCTTTGCGCATTCGCTATCGTTGCGAATAATAATAAAAACAAACTACGAATGAATAACTTTATCATAATAGGAATTTTAGAAAATTAGATAAGAAAACCGAATAGTAATATTACGATTTTTACTGCCTGAAATATAAAAAAAGGCGCTATTTTTTAAAATAGCGCCTTTTACAAAGGATCTTATTTAACACCTCGGTGGAAAGAGGATATGCTCGTTTACCTTTATGCAAATACCCTTAACATAGTACCTGTTAAACTAGTTTGGTATTTTTTTAAAGCAGAGGTTGCAGGACCAGTTGTAACTGCCCCAGTAGTAGCAAATACAGAACCATGAGCAGCACAATAAAATCGATTATTGTTTGCCTCAAATACGATGCTTGCTTGTTGATGTGTGCATACTGAACTCACGGCAATTATTTCACCGGAGGTTGTTTTAACAATAATAATTTTTGTAGTAGGGTCAACGTAAAATCCGCCATTTGTTTTTAAAGCATCAAAAGGCGATTTACTAATATCAATACTAAAATCAACCGTGCTTGTATTATTCCCACCACTACCTGTACCTCCACCTGTATTAGTATTAGTGCTTGGTCCATCTGACTTGGAACAGCTTTGCATACAGCCAAAAATTAAAATTGCAGCACCACTTAAACCAACCTGTTCAATAAAATCTTTTCTTTCCATATTTTATATATTTGATGTTTATTATTATACTCTTTTCTTGATTTAAATTTAAGCAATAAATTAATCTTAATAATTTTTTGTGGAAACTTATTCATATTTAATTGGCGTAAAATCAAACGGCAGTAAATACCCAATTTTTTCAGACCAGCCCCAATAACCCGATAATAGCAAGTTGGTGGGCTCATAATAAGTTCCGTTTGAATATACCAATAGCGGCTGTTTGTTTATTAAGGTAATTTCAGACACAATACCTTGACCATTTGAATTATAAGACCTACTATAATAGGCAGGTGCAACTTTTTTGGTATAAGTTACTTGTAAAAAATTTTTAAAAAATAAACCAGCCGTATTTTCATTTTCCCCATAGGCAACGCTGTCCGCACTTAATAAACCACTGGTGAATTCAAAGCTTACCTTATGTGAGTTATCGTATTTGGTATTGCCATCAATTACAATGGGTTTGCCTCCAATGTTAATGGTTTTAACCATCTGCCGAATTTCAAAATTATTTTCACGCAATTTATTGGTATAAAGGCTTCTCATAAAATGCATAACAGACCCTTCATATATTTCCATTCTTTTTTTCAACACTTTTTTAGATTCGCTATTTTGTAAATCCTCAAACAAGGGGTACCCTTGAAAAAATATGAGCCCATTAATAAAGTCATACCTAAATTCACTTAAGTCATAATGTAATATATACCCTAGTTTTTTGTTTTCAACCAAGATGGTTTCGTTAGCAAAAGCAATCAATACGCTGTCTAATTTTTTAAATTGAAAATGAATTACCTCGGGATTTAAAATTTTACAATCCGCACTTAAAGGGTAGCTTCCAATAAACTGATTTAAAAATTGTTTGCCCCAAACCTTCCACCCGTCTTTAATATAGGTTCTTAATACTACTTCTGGTAAATCATTTGACTTTGAAGATAGCGCAACATTTAAAAACCCATTCTGATGACTTGTATTTACTGGCACCATTTTTATGGTATAGCCCATGATGGAAAAAACCAATTCAAATTGCCCCTGTGATCTTGTGGTAAGTGTAAAATTACCTTCCGCATCACTCCTGGTCCCATTGGAGGAGTTACTTATATATACACTTACATTATCGATAGGCGCATTGGTTTCCTTATCCACCACCTTTCCCTTAATGGTGGTTTGTGCAAATAAGGGTAATGCACCTATTAATAAAATATATAAAATAAAATATCTCAATATTTACTCATTGTATAAAATAATGTGAATGCGCGCTGTTTTTTAAAATTAATCGTTTTTCATTCAATATTTACATACTATTCTTTAAAATTTGATTAATTTTCAATTCTAACATAATTCATAAATAATTATATGCGCAAAGTATTTATTATTGGCTGCTTAAGTTTAATTTCTTTAGCAGCGCTATCGCAAAAAAAGGCAACTAAGGTTGTAAAAAAAGCACCTATTAAATCGACGCCCAAAGTAGTAGCAACTCCTACACCTATTCAAGCCCCCTTAAAACTTTGGTATGATGCACCTGCACAATATTTTGAAGAATCATTGGTGTTGGGAAATGGGCAACAAGGCGCTACGGTTTTTGGTGGTATTTCGACCGACAAAATATATTTAAATGATTTAACACTTTGGTCAGGTGAGCCAGTGAATGCCAATATGAGCCCCACCGCCTATAAAAATTTACCAGCAGTGCGTGAAGCACTTGCCGAAAAAAATTATAAAAAGGCCCAATCACTTGTAAAAAAATTACAGGGTAAATTTTCGGAATCTTATGCACCCCTAGGCACTTTATTATTGGAATTTAATGATGATCCTTTTATCAGTGATTATTATAGAGAGTTAGATATCGATCAAGCAATAGCAAAAGTAAAAACCGAATCAAATACCAATACCATTGAAAGAGAATATTTGGTTTCAAATCCTGA
>Ga0209107_10001761_pt1 | contig 12116 bp, 10 predicted proteins | sample LakErihyJuly2011_2_FD_187460 | JGI IMG/M metagenome (GOLD analysis project Ga0209107, IMG submission 187460) | Freshwater microbial communities from dead zone in Lake Erie, Canada - CCB hypolimnion July 2011 (SPAdes) (version 2) | ecosystem: Environmental > Aquatic > Freshwater > Lentic >... | reverse complement strand
CAACGTAAAGTATTCCTCAACCAAAGGCGGGGACGACTTTGCCATGATGTACGAAGTAATGATGCGAAGATATAGCAAATTAACGGATGAAAACAAGCCCGACCTAATAGTTATAGACGGCGGCAAGGGGCAAATGAGCAGTGTAATGCAGGCATTTTTAGAACTTAGTTTAAGTATTCCATTTGTTTGCGTATCAAAAGGACCCGACCGCAACGCAGGCAACGAGCTGTTTCACACCCCAAACTGGCAGGATAGGCCCCTACCCAAAGGCTCTCCACTTATGTTTTATATGCAAAATATTCGGGATGAGGCCCACCGCTTTGCAATAGGCACGCACCGCGATAAACGCTCTAAAACATTTGTAAAAAGCCGCCTAGACGAGCTAGCAGGCATTGGCAAAAAACGCAAAAAACAACTGCTAGAACACTTCGGCAGCCTCGAAAACCTCAAAAAAGCCAAAACCTCCGACATCTGCAAAATCGATGGCTTCTCCAAAGCACTGGCGGAGAAGGTGCTGGAAGGGCTGGGGTGAGAGGCTACGCAAAAATATAAAAACCCACAAAAAATTGACAAATAATTTTTTTTGTTTATAATACTTGCAATACACATTGTTTAGTAAAATTTATTTATAAAAATTATGCACGTTACATTTGATACAATGAATGCGGTAAGGAGGTTAGAATCCAAAGGCTACACACGCCAACAAGCCGAGGAAGTTGTTGAGGTTATCAAAGATGCTCAGAGTGAACTTTTTACTAAAAAAGATGCCGAGATTATGAAAAAAGACTTACTAATATCCCTCGGCCTAATGATAGCCGCCGCCACAAGCATTTTAGGAGCCTTAATTAAGTTTTTTTAATTAAAAAATGCAAAAACCAAAAAAACTAATAATTTTAGGAGCCGGCGCCAGTGCCGAGCTTGATAAAATGGCTACAAAGCGAGATGTAAGAGAGTATTATTACAAAACAATCATCGCCCTTGGCTCCATTACCGCAATAGTTGGTGGAATAATTATTGCAATATTGCATTAACATATCGCATTAATAACAATTGCCGTTAAAATACTAGAAATCGATGGCTTTTCAAAAGCACTGGCGGAGAAGGTGCTGGAGGGGCTGGGGTGAGAAGTATTTTATAATTTAATTTATTTTAAAATACATATCATTAACATATAGTATAAAATATTTCCATCTCAAATCTATATTGACACCCCCATTCTTCGTCAAGCATATTGCATTTTAGGCTTATAATTTGTCATTCCCGCGAAAGCGGGAATCTAGTAAGATCGGTTACATATTTAATTTTACAAAATATTTAAAATATATCTTGACATATTTATTTTTTTGTATATATATTAATGAATATGTATATTATAAAAAATTAATTAAAAATGATATGAGTTTAGAAAAAATTAGAAATCAAATAATATGTGAATTACAATATAATCAAAATTATAAAAAATTACAAGAGATAAAAAAACAAATTGAAACGCTGGAGCAAGAATTTAATAATATAGAGAATAATTTATTAAAAAATGACAACTATGTAAAGCTAAAAGCAGTGTCGGCTGCAATAAAAATTCAAGACGAATACAGCAACCATTCTAACGAGATAGATAATATAATATATAGCAAACAAGAAATTATTGAAAATATAGAAAATTTTTTTACACAAAATGGCAATATTCCCAAAGATATTTCTACTATATTTGAATACTTAAAAACAATAGATGGTTTAAAATTACCATCTGGGTTAAATCCAACATCGGCAATCGGCTCTATTTTAAGGGGTAGTAAAAAATTTAATTACAATGATGAGGAAAAAAAATGGAATCTAAAAGTAAAAACAAGTGAAGTAAGTAGCGAAAGTAATATTTTTAATGAAATGAATGAGCGGTAGGAAAAGAAAGGTGATAAAATCACAAAAAAACTCAAAGCAAAGAACAATATTGTGGAGGAGGGGCGCTGATGAATATAATATTACAGATATTACATGTAGAGAGAGTATTACTATGATTCTATATACCCATCTTCCTATTATTGCAATTTGCGTTATGGTAATATGTAGTAATAATTTTCACCCCGCCTACCTTTCTCCGATTATATACTATTTAAAAGCCTACCTTTCTCCGATTATATACTATTTAAAAGATATGTTTAAATAGTTGTATGGCAGATCAAAAAATAAAGTTCTATGAAAATGGTAACGAGAAAGCAATGCTTGGGTATTCAGCGAATGAAAGTCTTAATATCATTAAGGCCTTCAATGAAGAAAAAAGAAAGAATAAAATTATAGATGTGGCAACAACGATAATAAAACGGATGAGCTTTGCACTAACACTTACAATATTAATAGGTGTAACACAAATTAATCCAAAACAATTTATAAAACAAAAAATAATAGACCTCTTTCCTAACCAATTGTAATTTCAACAAAATAAGGGTTTTTGATACTACAAATTTTTCACCACAATTAATAGACCTCTTGCGCAACCCCATTTTATTCAAATAAAACAAGGACTTTTGAGATTGCAAATTTTGAAGCTTATCCAGCTTTATTACTTTATTTTGTTTTTTCGCTCGCCCTCGCCCCCTGGGCAGCGAAGCTGCCCTAGGGCGAGCGAAAACATTTTTTGCTTTTAAGCAAAAAATGATACTAACAACGCAAAATTTTTAATTCAAAAATAAAATTATAGAATAAAAAATGCTTGTAAAATAAGGTTAGAATTGGGGTTATGCAAGAGGTCTATTATCTTACGTTGTTGCCTTAACAAGAAAAGTAAAAACAAAAATGCCTATTTTTCAAAAAATTGGCAATTTTTTATACAAAACTCCACAACAATAGCTTTGTTGTAATGGCAATAATATCTTGACATATTTTATTGGATTTTCGCCTTCGCGGGAATGACTGGGGAGATTGCGGGAGTGAGAAAAAGCAAAATTGGCGAGATGAGTCTTGGAGAGGTGGGTCGGGAGCGGCGGGTGTAGGGTAGAGATAGGGGGGTTTGCAATATTTTAGCACTCATTTGCAAATAGGATTTTTTTAGGATTTTTTTAGGATTTTTTGAATTTTTTATAATTTTTCTTGCAATTTAAAAAAAGTTTTTTATAAAGAAAGTATTGATGTATCCGTAGCTCAATTGGACAGAGCAACAGCCTTCTAAGCTGTGGGTTGCAGGTTCGATTCCCGCCGGATACACCACTTTTACTAGTAATTTTATATGGAAACACACAAAAGCGAACTTTCCCTCACAAAATTAATTTTGCTTTTTGCATTTGCACTCTCTTTTGCAATTTTTGTAGGCAAAATAAGGGCAATTGCTTTTCCGTTTGTTTTTTCGTTTATTTTTTCCTACCTATTTTACCCCATTACCCACAGGCTTGAAAAGCACAAAATACCTCGGCACATCTCCTCCTTTACAATTGTTTTTGCGTTTTTTGCACTTGTTGTTTTTGCAGTTTCGTTTTTTGTGCCAATTATTGCATATAATATAAAAATTTTCATAACATCTTTGCCTGTTTTTATTGACTATCTTGACGAAAACATTCTCCCAAAGATTGCCGATAAAATTTCTCAGTTTATTAAAATAGATAAATCCACCTTCTCCATTTACGATTTTGTTGAAAAAAAAGCCGTGCAAAATATTGAGACCTTTTCGGCAAATGTTTTTTCAACTTTGTTGCAATCGGGCAGCTCAATTGCTATGCTGGCTTCGGTTTTGCTTTTAACCCCAATTATTTGCTACTATATTTTGTCGGATTTTGAAAAATTTGTCAATGCCTTTAACTCAATAATTCCACTAAAATACAAGCAAGTTGCCTCATCTTTGCAAAAAGAAATTAGGGTGGGAATTCTCTCCTACATCAAAGGTCAGCTAATTGTTATGCTTTTTATTGGCACATATTATTCGCTTTGCCTGTGTTTTGCCAAAATAAATGGAGGCATTGTGCTTGGTTTGCTAACGGGCATTTTTGGAATTGTGCCATACTTTGGTGTTTTTATTGGCTGCTTAGTGGGGGTTGTTTTGGCTATTTATCAATACGGGGGTTATGTTATGCCACTTGTAGTTGTGGCAATTTTTATTTCTGGGCAAGTTATTGACGGCAGCTTTGTAACGCCCAATGTAATTGGTCGCAAAATTGGTATAAATCCGGCAATTATTATCTTTGGGTTTTTGGTTTGCGGACTTTTATTTGGCTTTTGGGGAGTTTTGCTCGCCGTGCCAATTACGCTTATTTGCTATATTTTAACTAAATTTTTTGTTGTAAATTTCTATAAAAAAAGCAGTTTTTATAATTAATGCCATTTTACACACAAAAACCTTTTTTATGTGTAAATAACTAATTAATATTTTTGTTTTGATTTTTTTTGATTGATTGTTTGTTTGTATTGATATGTCCTCAACGCCTTTATCTAGCTATTTTTCTCACGATTTTAAAGTTTATTACGAAGACACCGACTCCGGCGGAATTGTATATTATGCAAACTACCTAAAATTTGCGGAAAGAGGCCGCACCGAGGCTCTTCGCGAACTTAACATTTCGCAGGCTGATCTTGCAAAAAAAGATGGAATTTTTTTCATTGTAAAATCGTGCAATATTAATTTTATAAAACCAGCTCGTCTGGACGATACCCTCATTGTAAAAACCCTCTTTAAAAAAGTGCAGCAAACAAGCGCCCTTGTGGTTCAAACAATTTTGTCGCAAGGGGTTATGCTTGCCGAGCTTGAGGTTGTTATTGTTGCGGTTAAAAAAAGCGATGAGTCCCTTACGCTATCACCCGTTCGCATTCCGCTAGATATTGCCCAAAAACTTCGTGCAAATCGCCCAGCCCCAAAGCCTCTTGTTTCGCACGGCTCTGTAATGGCGGATAAATACTAGCAATTTGTAAATTTACATTTTATGCCCGTTCACTACATGTTAGATGCAAAAAATTTTGCAAAACTGGGGCATAAATACACAATTGTTTTTGATGAAACCAACGAGCAATCCTGCATTTTTGCCAAAAAACTTTCGCTAGAGCTTGGCTTTTTGACCTTTAATATTGAGCAAGCTACCACCAAAAAAAACGAAATGGAGGGAACTTTAATAATTTTAGGAGGGGACGGCTTTTTACTGAGGGTTGCCCACATTTTTGTAGGCAAGCTAAACATAAAATTTTACGGCATAAATTTTGGAACCATTGGTTTTTTGCTGAACGAAAAAAAATCTATAAACAATTTAATTACAAATCTTGAAAGTGCCTCTGAAAGTATAATATACCCACTAAGAGCAGATATTACAAAGGCGGACGGAACCTCTTCCAGCATTTTAGCAATTAACGAAATTTCGTTTTTGCGTCAAACAAATCAGGCATCTCACCTGCAAATTGAAGTGGAAAATGCTGGGCTTGAAAATTTGGTCTGCGATGGAATTGTTATTTCAACGGCCGTTGGGTCCACCGCTTACAATTTTTCGGTTCATGGCCCAATTTTTTCGCCTTCTGCGGGATTAATTAGCATTTGCCCAATTAGCCCGTTTCGTCCACGGCATTGGCGTGGGGCATTGGTTAGCGACAAACTTGCCATCAAAATTTCCTGCAACGATACCGCAAAACGCCCCACAAGCCTCAGCGGCGATTTTTACTTTGAGGCCGACATAAAAACCGCAAAAATCACCACCGATTTTACAAAACCCCTCTGCCTGTTATTTAACAGAAACAAAACCCTTGAAACCAAAGTTTTACACGAGCAGTTTGTTGTTTAGTAGCGTTAAGTCCCCTCTCCTTATAGGAGAGGGCCAAAGATAATTAGAGTGTGATGGCCTTATAAAATAATGTAATGTTTTTTAAAAGACCCCACCCTTCCTCCCTTTTGAGGGGGGAGGCAAGCGTAGCTTGAGGCGTGGAGTCAAAAAAAGTATCTGTTTAACTAGATTCCCGCTTTCGCGGGAATGACAATGGGGTAGCGGGAATTTGGTAAATAATAACCATATATTTTTTATAATTAACAATGATTTTTAACTTTTTTAAAAAGGTTTTTTTGGCAATATTTGCAACAAAGTTATCGGCAAAACTATCAACAAAGGCTAATCGCAACACGAGCCAGATGGCAAGTGTCTCAAACAAAATTAAGGTCTCGGCTTTTGAGCAAGTTGAAAACGCCCTCATTAATGCTGATGTTGAGTGGGAGATTGTTGAAAAAATTCTCTCCTCCATCTCACCTTCAGACTCCCAATATAAAACTAAAATTAAACAATATTTGCTAAATATTGTTGAGGGGCAGGCGGGCAATTTGAGTAACTACAAGCCATCTAGCGGGCCTTTTGTTCTTTTGTTTTTTGGGGTAAATGGCAGCGGAAAAACCACAACAATTGGCAAATTGTCGTGGCTTTTAACGCAAGGCGGCGAAAGTGTTTTACTTGCAGGGTGCGACACCTTTAGAACCGCCGCAACCGAGCAGCTGCAAGGCTGGGTTGATAAAATTTCCGCCTCCAACCCTTTGGCAAAAATAAAAATGGATGGAATGCGAAAACCCGCCGAAGACCCAGCTGCCGTTTGCTATCGCGCCATAAAAAAAGGCATTGATGAGGGTTTTGACAATATTTTTATTGACACATCCGGCCGCCTACACACAAACCAAAATCTAATGGAGGAACTTGCCAAAATTACCCGCGTAATTAAAAAACTTGATCCCACCCTGCCCCATCTTAGCCTTATTGTTATTGATGGGTCTAACGGAACTTCGGCGGTGCGTCAAGTTGAGGATTTTTCAAAATTTGCCCATATTGATGGTATTATTGCAACAAAGCTTGATTCTAGCAGCAAAGCGGGAGCAATATTTACAATTGTAAAAAAATACCACAAAAAAATCTTCTTCCTTGGCAATGGCGAGTCCCTCTCTGGCCTCACCCCCTTCTCCCCCCAATCCTTTGTTGACAACTTTTTTGAGGGGTGATTTTGCGATGGGGCGCGGCAGTAATTTTAAATTTAACTAAGTTCACTTTCGTGGGAGTGATATTCGGGAGGAGTTTCAAAAACCATATCATCCTGACGAAAGTCAGCATCTTGTAAAATAATGCAATTTTATAAGATACCGCGTCAAGCCACGGAATGACAACGAAGGAGGGGCGTCATTCCCCGGAGAAGGCTGGAATCTAGTAATACAAATACAATTTTTTATAAAGCCCTCGCACCCTAATTATCTTTGCCCCTCTCCCGCAGGGAGAGGGGACTTTGCCACCCCACCTGCAGGCTAAAGCCTACCTCTACCCCATAGCAATACCAACTTCAGGCTCTTTAGGGTCGTTGCTTTGGGCTGCCGCCTGTTTTTTTACAAGTAATGGCCGTTTGTTTTGTGCCCTGTGTTGCGACTCACCCACTACTTCGCCCCGCTCCTCACCTTTGTGCTTGGAAGGCAAAATACCAGTCTCAACACCCTGCGGCAAGTTCTGCGGGGCGGCAATTTCGTCTTTCAAATTAAGCGAGGGGAACTGCCTTTCTTCCCCAGCAAAAAATTGATTACTAAACGAGCTTTTAGTTATGGAATCATGATGCCCCTCATCTGCAATATCCCCGCGACGAACATCGCCAAATTTTAAACATTTAATTAATTCATTTTGGCAGGTGTTTCTTGTTTCAAATAATTTTGTTACTGCCTTTAAGCCAATCATTTCGCCAACTTCGTCTATATTTTCGGCAAGCCTTACCTCCTTTTCCTCAAGAGTTTTGCTTTTATCGTAAAACCCTTCAGACATTGAAAAAACATTATGCAAAAGCGATAACACGCCATTTGCTTTTTTATTTTTATGCAAAAGATTATGTTGTTCTATAAATTTTTTAATTTTTTCATTACCCTTCAAAAGATTTCCGCTTGCCATATTTTTACGGCGATATTTTTTTTCAATAAGTTTTTCAACATGTTTTTCAAGTATTTCACTATTTTTTAGTATAAAATCTAGCTTTAAAAATTCATCGCTAATGTTGTGATATGGCGATTTTGTATCAAAAGCTTTTGTCTCTTTGTTGTAAATTTTTACATCCTTAAACATAAGCTCCTGAAGACCCTCAATAAACATGTCAAAATCCTCATCTTTTGCACATTCAGGGTCTGCCTTATTTAAGTTATCAAGCAATTGCTTGTTTTCGTCTAAGCTTTTGTCGTTTGCTTTTTTTGTTTCATCCAAAACTTTTTCAAGTTGATTAACTTCGTCCTCAAGTTTTGTAAGGGTTTCTTGCTGTTCTTTAAGCTCTTTTTTTGCCTCATCAATTTCTTTTGTCATTTCTGCTTTTTTGTCTTTGTCCTTCTCTTTTTGCAAGGCGGTTTCGGCAGCGGTTATTTGATCCTTTAATTTTTGCATATTATCCTGTGTTTTTTTTATCTCCTCCTGCTTTGGTTTTATTGGTTTTGTTGCGGCAGATATTGCATTTTCAGCTTTTATAATTTCTTTTATATAAGCCTCTCTTTTTTGTTTATTGTTAATTGTTGTTGCCTTATTTAAATATTCTTGATATTGTGTAATATCATCACCCGACAAAAACCCAGAATACATCAAAATATCGGCAAAATTTTCCTTGTTGTATCTAATCTCCTCTTGTTTTTTGTTATTTTCATAAACTGCCGTATTAAATTTGGCGGGGTCTAAATTAAGTAATGTATCATTATCAATTCCCCTTAATTCTGCTGTAAGTTTTTCGTAGGATTTTAACTTTAAATTAGTTAAATGTGTATCAAGGCTAGATTTATACATCTCACCAAAACCAATAATTTCTTGAGCCCGCTTGTTCGTAACACCTCTAAGTCTAGGGTTTAAAAGTGATAGGGGGCTACCAATTTCGTGATTTATTAAATGAAGCATTTCGTGCAGCGTGGTTTTTGCATCGCTAGTAACAATATATTTGCCTCTTTGGTAACCAGATGTTGCATTTCCGTCTTTATCAAGCGAGATAAACATTCCACCAACAATAACCGCATCAGCCCCAAGTCCTTTTGCAAACATATCGTATCCCCCGGGTTTTTTAATTGATTCCTCATTGTTGTTTTTGTTATAATTTGAATTAATTTTGGTATAATCACCAAATGCCAAAACAAGCCTTGCCGCTTCGGCATTTGCCTCCACTTGTGAAGCGTATAAATTGTTAAATTTGGTAGAATCGTTTTTATTATCAATATAAAGTTTTTCAATACTTACTTTAAAAGCCATTACTTTTTTTTGAGCTTGAGAATTTAATTTTTTAAAAGTTTCATCTGCCAATGTTTTTTCAATTGCCTTTAAAAGCTGGTCCAACTTTAAATGCGATAAAACAAATGCCGCCCTATTTTTTGTTACAAAACATTTTTCCTGCCCCTGCATCTCGTGGTATTTATCCATTTCTTTGTCTTTTACGCTAATGTGTTTGTAATTTAACAAATCGGAGCGAAGAATCTCCTTGCTTGCCTCCTGAGATTTAGATATTATTTCAGCTTTTTCCTCATCGCTTATTATATCGGCCATAAAGCTTGTAAGCAATCGCTCGCGTTCCTTTTCGGCAATAAAAAGGGAGTGATTGCTAACTAATGTTTTTTTATTTACCTCTTCAAGTAAAGTTTGCATTGCCGCTTCTGGGTCTTGTTTTTTTAGCTCTTCGTATTTTTGATTTGTTTCATATTGTTTTGTTATTTTTAAGTTATCAACCGCTCTATCAAGTTCGTCTTGAAACTCAGGCTCACTTAAAATGCTTTCGTAATCACTTTTCTCAACTTGCGAAAAATCCACAAAAAATTGAATCATTGTTGAAACCATCATTCCAATAGGCTGTGGAATAACAAGAGATAAAACCTGAGCAATACCAACAATCTTTCCTTGCCAATAATCGGCTTTGAAAATATTGTCTTCGTTTTTTAGTTTTTTATCTTTGCTTGTGCTTGCAAATTCGGCTTTATCTATAAAAGAGCTCAACAAGTTTAATGGCAATTTTGCAAGAGCAACAATTGCTCCCTCACCACTATCCCCCCCTGTAACGGCGGCATTTATACCCTTGGCCGCAATGTTGCTTTGCTTATAAAACTCCGATAAAAATTCCTCAGTATAGTTCAAATTAGTTAGATACTCAAGGTTCCTTAGTCGCTGCTCCTTGTAAGCCTTTGCCAGCTTTAGCAAGCGAATCATCTCATTCCTTGTTATGCCAGAACGTATAACTTTGCCGCTATCGTTAAAACTGACATCGTTACTACTTAACAATTCGGCAGTTTTTTTGGCTATAAACGTGCTAAGGTCGTCCAACCAGCTATCTCCATCGCTTGGTTTTAGGGGGTCTTCGCTTAGATTTATTTTTATTAATTTTTTTTTCTCGTCTTCCTCCTCCTTATCAATTGGTGCCGCTTGTTGAATATTCATAACACTTCAAAATATATGTATTTATTATACATTTATTGAAATAAAATGTAAAGTATTTTTTTATATAAAAATAGATTTTTCTTGAAAATTATTTTTTTGGTGCAAAAGTGTTTGTATTAGTGTTTGTTTTGCTTTTATGTTATTGGCTGAAATTATTGCAAAAAATGCAAAATCAATTGGTATTAAAAAAATTTTAATTGCAAATAGGGGCGAAATTGCCGTTAGGGCAATTACCACCTGTAAAAGATTGGGTATAAAAACCGTCGCCCTATATTCGGAGCCAGATGCAAACTTTTTGCCTGCGGTTGTTGCCGATGAGGCATTTTTGCTGAAGGGTTCTCTTTCCAAGGATACCTATCTTGATATGCACAAAATTTTGGAAATCGCAAAGGCAACGGGCTCGGAGGCGGTTTATCCGGGTTATGGGTTTTTGTCGGAAAATACTGAGTTTGCCGCTTTGCTTGAAAAAAACGGCATAAAATTTATCGGGCCAAATTCCAAGTCTATTCAGGCAATGGGCGATAAAATTGAGTCAAAAAAAACCGCAATTGAGGCGGGGGTTAGCGTGGTTCCGGGGTTTAACGGAGTAATTAAGGATGGCAAGCACGCATTTGAAGTTGCAAAAACAATTGGCTACCCCGTTATGTTAAAGGCCTCAGCTGGTGGAGGGGGCAAGGGAATACGAATATCTCACAGCGACAGCGAAACCGAAGAAATGTTTGTTTCAGTGACAAACGAGGCAACAAAAAGCTTTGGGGATGGGCGAATTTTCATCGAAAAATTTGTTGAACAGCCCCGCCACATTGAAATTCAGGTCTTGGCGGATAAACACGGCAATGTTGTTTGTATGAGCGAGCGAGAATGCTCCATTCAGCGAAATAACCAAAAAGTTATTGAGGAGGCACCTAGTTCGTTTATTACCCCTGAGGTTCGTGCAAAAATGTATGCACAATCTGTTATGCTTGCAAAAAAAGTGGGGTATGATTCCGCCGGAACGGTTGAATACATTGTTGACAAAGACCGCAACTTTTACTTTTTGGAAATGAACACCCGCCTACAAGTAGAGCACCCCGTTACCGAATTTATTACAGGGGTGGACATGATTGAGCAAATGATTAGAGTTGCCGACAACCAACCCCTTGCCTTCAAACAAAGCGATATTGTTTTTAACGGCTGGAGCTTTGAGGCCCGCATTTGCAGTGAGGACCCATCCAAAAACTTTATACCATCTACAGGATGGATACAAACCTATCAGGAGCCATCTGGTGCTACGCATTTTGATATTGCAAGCCCCGTGCGTGTTGATAGCGGGGTGCGTCAGGGTTGCACAATTACCCAGTTTTACGATTCCATGGTTGCAAAACTTATTACTCACGGCAAAAACAGGGATGAGGCTCGTAAAAATCTTATCAATGCTCTTGGCAATTTTGCAATTGAGGGCATTGCAACTAATATGCAAATGGTTGAAAGCATTTTGCTGGACGAAAACTTTGCCTCTGGCGATTTTTCTACCGCGTTTATCAAGCAAAAATATCCTGAGGGGCATAACCCAAAAATTATAAAGGAGGGCTATTTAAGCAAATTTATATTGGGTGGGTTTTACTTGTTTTTTGCACGCAGCATATTGCACGATAGGCAAGTTATAATGCAAAATACAATCTACACCGTGCTTGCAAATGGCGAGATGCACTCAGTTTTGCTAAAAAGCTTTGAGGGCAATTCGGTTTTTGTGTCCTACAATGGGGTTGACTTTGAACTAAACAC
>Ga0209107_10001759_pt1 | contig 12120 bp, 23 predicted proteins | sample LakErihyJuly2011_2_FD_187460 | JGI IMG/M metagenome (GOLD analysis project Ga0209107, IMG submission 187460) | Freshwater microbial communities from dead zone in Lake Erie, Canada - CCB hypolimnion July 2011 (SPAdes) (version 2) | ecosystem: Environmental > Aquatic > Freshwater > Lentic >... | reverse complement strand
TCTTGGTTTTTCCCAACCTTTAGGTTCGTACCATTCAGGGCGAGCAGCACGATGATCTGGCAAAGTAATCTCAAACTCACCATTAACTATTACTTTTTTCATCTCTGTCATTTCTGCAACCAGTCTACTAATGATACTTTCGGTGTCCATCCAGTTAAAACTTTAAACTTTTCATTAGACGCAAGAGTTTCTTGTACTTCCCCAATTCTTGACGGAATAAACTTAACATCATTTGAAATCATATTAGCAATATCAATTATAGAATAATTACTTCCATACCCAATGTTATATACTTCCCCAAATCCATGAGTTACTTCAGATGCAAGGATATTTGCTTCTACTACATCAGATATGTGTGTAAAGTCTCTGCGCTGAGATCCATCTCCAACAACTGTAAGTGGTTTGCCTTCATGATATTGCTTTAAGAACAGTCCTATTACTGGTGCATACTGACCCTTTAGCGGTTGTCTATCTCCATAAACATTAAAGTATCTAAGCGATATAGTCTCAAGACCATAAAGATTATAGTAAACTCTTGCAAGGTTTTCACCAAACACCTTTGCAGCAGAGTATGGTGTTAGTGGGTCAGATGGTTGTGTTTCTATGTTTGGAAGTATTGCTTTCTTGCCATAGGCAGATGATGTACTAGAATAAACAAACTTCTTTACTTTTGCTAAGCGGGATAGTTCTAGTACATTGGCAGTTCCCACTGCGTTAGACTCAATAGATTTTCTGGGATTTAGGATTGCTGGTTGAATCCTTGCATCAGATGCAATATGGAATACATAGTCAATTCCATTAAACAAATGTTCTATCTTTTTATAATCACATATATCATATTTATAATTATTTGCTTTTAGGTTCCAGTAAAATTGCTCATGACACTCTGCTGACTCATTATCTATACAGATAACATTATGACCAAGGTCTATAAGTTTATCAACAAGGTTAGATCCAATGAATCCTGCTCCTCCAGTTACTAAGCAATTCATTTAATACCCAACTCTTCTAAGATTGCAGTCCATCTATGAACATAGGTATGTTCTTTCTTTGTACGGTTGTGACCGTTGACCCTGATTCTTTCTCGTACCAAAGAGTTTTCAAGATACTGATCTATCTTATCTCTTAAGTCATTAAAGTTTCCATGCTTATAAAACACAACTTCATCAGGCATAAAGTATTCATCTAATCCCTTAATTTCTGGGTAGATGGTAAAACCACCACGACCAGTAGACTCAAACAATCTATCACTAGTGTAATAAGGATACTCAAAGCCTATGTTAAGACTATCTCCAACTGCAATCTTGCTTTTAGCATAGATGCGGTTTAATGCATCCCCACGGATAGTTCCTGTGTCGCCATCTCCACCAACGTGAAGGAATCGTTGGCCGTATGTCTTTCTTAAGAAGTCAATTAGTTCTGGACGATATTTATGCTCATGGTGATATCTTTTGCTACCAACAAAAATAACATCGTACTCAAAACTTTGTGTGTCATAGTCTGGGTGGATGTAGCACTCTTTATCGTATACCCCAGCAGGCATGAAGTGGCCTTTCACGGCGGTATTGTGATCAAACCAGTCAGCCATAAGTTTATCTACAGTAAAGAAGTGACCGATAGTTCTATAGAAACTGTCATGCTTAAGATCCTTTTGTCTATCAAGGCCAAACCATAAGTCTAGATGGTATGTCATTGTAGGGATACCAGCAGCATTTAGTTGCTTAAGAACATCATCCATTGTGATGTTGCCAACAGTATCCCAGCCATGCGTATGTACCCAGATAAACAGATCAGAGGTTGATGCCTTTTCTAGGATGGTTTGTGTCTTTGCTTTACGCTCCTGCAATTTTGTCACGGTATGGCCTAAAGACTCTAGACTACTAGCGTGATGATTCTCACTACTATAAGACACTTCAAAATTACCAAGAAAAACTATGTTAGCCAAGATTACCCCCTGTTTTATATATTATAGCATCCCTGGTAGGATTTGAACCTACGACTTACACCTTAGAAGGGTGTCACTCTTCCGCTGAGTTACAGAGATCTGGTACACCAGATAGGACTTGAACCTATGATAGCCGAATTATGAGTTCGGTGCCTTAACCAACTTGGCTACTGGTGCTTAAGTAATTAATTGCTCTTTTTAATCTATCTACATTATCTTGGAATACCCCAAGACCACGGTTACAGTTATGGCAGATATGTCCTCTAAAACTATTAGTGATATGGTCATGATCTACTACCCAGATACTAGCATTTCCACCAGTACCCTTGAGTTCTTGTTCACTCTTTAAACAGATGGGGCAGATGTGATCTTCTTCTGGATAACCCCAAACCTTCCTTAGTTCTAGCCTTTGCTTTGCCAATTTGGAAGCACAAGACCTACACTCTGGCCTTAAATATTTTCCACCAGAAGATGGAGAAAACTGGGACTTATCTAAGTTAAGCCCACATTTGCTACAAACCTTAATTTACTTTACCTTATAGGTCATAACAAAATAACATGCTACATACCCAGCAATAAATGCAGGGATCAAAAATAAAATATTAATCATCTTCTTCCTCAAATTCTCTAAGGGCATTGTTATTATCATTACAATAATTACAATCACCGTATTCTAACTTATTACCACAATAATTACAAAACATACATCTCCTTATATACCTATTCTATCAGGTTTGGGGCGGTATTGCAAGCCCTATCCCCTCATAAAATATGATATAATCATCTTATAACACTACTTAGGAGGTAGGAATTAATGGCTACACTAACTAAAGCGCTGGCTCGTACAGCAGCAGCAACATCAAGTGCGACACTATATACAGTGCCGTCATCAACAACAACAGTTATAAGCAACATTGTTGTAACTAACTCAGCAGCAACTGCTGCTACATTTACAATTACTTTGGATGGGGTTGACCTATTTAAGACAGTTGCAATAGCGGCTAACTCAACAGCAATGTTTGATATAAAGCAGGTTCTTGCAACAACTAAGATTATTGCTGGTTTTGCATCAGCAGTAACTGTATCGTTCCACATCAGCGGAGTAGAAATTTCGTAATCTTATTGGGGATCTTCTAGATAAATCTAGGGGCTCATCATTAAGAATATTTAACAGACAAGGGAGTAACTAATGGCTCAATCAATTTATCCTGTACCAACTACCACATCTGGTGATCCAGCATCACAGACCTTTGGCGCAACCGCTGCTGGTACTTACACATTAAGCACAGCCCTTGCTGCTGGTGTATATGAGGTAACAACTGATACAGTTCAATCTTCACATACCATAGGTTTTGAAACTGCTAATGGATATAAATATACTGGTACTATTCGTGGCGGTAAAGGTTACATTTCAGTACCATCTACTGCTACTAAAATTGTTATTCCTGCTAGTTTAACTTATCCATTAAACTATAACATTATACTTGGTGCTTACACTCAAATAGCAGCACCAACTGGGACTTCACTTGCATTTACTGCTGGTCCCATTGCAACTATAACATTTACAGCACCTGCTGGTGCAACAGATATGGTGGCTTACTATAGAGATGGAACAGCCACATCATTGGCTACAACTACATCACCTAAGACATCAGTAACTATTCCAGTAACACATGGTAACTCTGGTTTTGCAATGCTTGTTGCTAAAGATGCAAATGGAAACATAGGTCTTCCCACTGAATTAACATCAACGGCTGTAGCAAATATGCCAATTAGTGGTGGTGCTCTAAGTCTTTACGTTAATGGCGGAACAACTTATCTTGTAAACACCTTTACATCTTCTGGAACATTAACTGTAAATGCCATAAGTAACATTGATTATCTTGTAGTTGCAGGCGGTGGAGCAGGTTCTTGTGGTGGCGGAGGTGCAGGCGGTATGTTAACTGGCACAAAAACTTCTGCTGCAACAGGTTCATTTGCCGTAACTGTTGGTGCTGGTGGTGCTGGAAAATCAGGCAACCGTGGTGCAAGTGGACTTCGGGGAAACTCGGGTAATAACTCTGTAATTGCTTTTGGAACTGCAATTACTGCAATTGGTGGTGGTGGTGGTGGAATGATTACTAATGTAAACACTGCCTATACTACAGACCAAGAAGGTGGAAGTGGCGGTTCAGGTGGCGGTGGAGCAAACAATTACAACTCTGGTGGAACTGGCGCAGGCGGAGCGGGTACGGCAGGTCAAGGAAATAAAGGCGGAGATGGCTATGGAAGTGTTTATACTTCCTGGACTCGTGGTGCAGGAGGTGGTGGTGCAGGAGCAGCAGGAGCAAATATGGGCGGCTCTGGAACTATTGCAACTGCTGGCGGCATCGGCGTACAAAGTTCAATATCTGGAACTGCTACTTATTACGCAGGCGGTGGCGGTGGAGCAACAAGTTCAGGATCTTTGGCTGGTGGCTTAGGTGGTGGTGGAGCATCAACAGATGCTAGTGGTGGAGTTAGTGGAACTGCAAACACTGGTGGCGGTGGCGGTGGTCGCAATGGTGGACAACCTCCTGGTTATGGACTAAACTCTTCAGGTGGTTCAGGAATCGTAATAGTAAGGGTGGCACTATAATGGCACATTTTGCAAAAGTAAATGACAACAATATAGTTGAACAAGTAATTGTTGTTGATAATAAAAATGCTGAAACAGAACAACAGGGCAAAGATTTTATTGCATCTATTGGTCTTGAAGGCAACTGGATTCAAACCTCATATAATAGAAACTTTAGAAATCAATTTGCAGGCATAGGCGATATTTATGATTCGGAAAATGACATGTTTGTAGTTGATGAATCTAAGTATGTACCAGTATTTGTAGATTCCTGGCAAGGAATTATTGAGCCAACTAGCCCATCAATTATTTTTGATGCGCCTGCAAGATCTGCAAATATTTGGACTATTAGTTTAATTAACCAAGCGTTTCCAAACATATTTCAAAGATGGGGATACCCACTTCCTCACTCATTGCTTTCATTTACTGAGCCAACGCATAAATTTGATGCTATTGTAACTACACTTCGTATCCCAATAGACTCTCTTGCATCACAAATTGTTATGTCTAATTTAGATACAACAAAAAATAGAGAATTAAATAATTTAATTCAAAAACATATTGATATGTTGCAAGCAACTTTAGACAATAAAAACAATGTAACAATATTTTCTTTTGAAGCAGCAACACAAACTCCTGAGAAAGTAATTTCTGTATTAAGTAATATACTTAATTTAGATGAACAACCATTTAATTCAGATACAATCTTTGATAATCTTAGTGAGATTGCTGACTTAACTGAGGCTTACAATGTACCTATTGACAATCAGGACGAACTTAATGCTGCTAAAACTATACTTAATCAGAACCGCTTTGCTGATTTGATGGCTAAGGCTAATGAATTATACACAAAGTTGCTGGTATTTGTAGAAGAATAATGATTATTAACAAAAATATATAACGAAATTATATCTAACTAATATCCACCTAGGCACTCATTTCTTGTATGATATAGTCTAATCTTTGTCAAAATTTTGCGGGACGGACCAAAAAGATCTTCCTTACAAGTAGAGCAAGTATAAGACCATTCACCACTAAACCAGTCATGCACATAGCCCTTAGCGTTAGCATACTTCTTGGCTATAAAGGTTTGAAATGGATCAGGAATCTGTAGTGACTGATTCAAGTTTATCCCAAGTACCATTATAGTTTCCAACAAAAATAGTGCCATTCTCTCTATCTACAAGAAGATATTTTTCTGGAGATTTGGTTTTAACTACAAGACTAATTGGTTTTCTCAGTTCCGCAAACAATTTTCCAACTCTCATTGATGTTCCTTTCTATGTCTAGACAAACTTTCATTTGCCATAATACCCCAACGTAACTCCCACTGCTTTTTACAATCTGGACAGATAAGAGTTCTACTCATCTTTGTCCCAATATGCTTTACCAAAAGCGTCATAGTCATCCCAGCCTTCATCTGACATATCTATTCTCATTTGATCTAAATCTTTTTTCCACATTTCTATATCAATCATATAGGAAGTACCCCACCATTCATAAGGTTTGTTTAGATATTTCCACATAAATGCGTGGTATTTATAACGAAAACCTAAGTTATCGTATTCATCTAAATCAAAACACTTAACTAAATGATTACCAGCATAGCCACCAAGGAAGTTTCCTATCCATCGTAATGGCCATATCTTAGTTCTCTGTATCTTTGTTGAATGATTCAGCATCTTTAGGTACCCACACTTTCTTTCCATTTTTCCATACTGGCCAATAACCAAGGCTACGCCAATCCATTTGAGCAATCTTAGGCTCTTTCATCCATCCCCCTATCCCAAATAATTAAGCACTTAGTACATTGTATACCTAATTCACGCATATACCAAGTATGGCTACACTCTTTTACCATATGCACACCAAATTCTTCCATCTGTCATGGTTTGATGTAGTTCCCAAAATAAAGGATCTTTATGTGACATTTTACATTTTTCACATTCATTCTTATTCAAAGTCAACTTGGCTTTCAAAGATGCTGGTCATGTAATTACCTTCTCCTCTTGCCACATCAGCAGCAAGAATCCGCATACCCAAGGCGTTAGTAATTGAGTCCTTAATTTCAATAGCCTCAATAGCCCTGGCAATCTCTTCTCGTAATGTCATTTCGTCTAGGCTCATTTTTTACCATCCCAATTTCCTATTTTTGTTGTAGGAATATTATTGTCTTCCCATAATTTTATCACATTTGGGTTGTCATCTACTGCATGTGTTACATCCCAGAGTTGAGTAATCTTATCAAGCATATCTTTCTTTGCTTCATAGTCTGGTCTATTGTCGTTATCTGCTCTCATAAATAACCCATGTGATCTAATATTATTCTTTGCAAGCCACATAGATGTAAGTCCACGGTACTTTTCTTTGCGAGATGTAACAATTAGTACAGACAGTCCATCACTAACAGAATTATTAAGCATCTCTACTACCTCAATATTTGGCAGGGCACCAATAGAAGCCTCATGAAAGGCATCGTAATCCCTATCAGAGCCACGGACATAGTGAAGGTAGGGATCTACATTGGCTAAGGTACCGTCTACATCATATATATGTGCTATTGGTTTCATATATCAATTGTACAGTTCGGCGATAAGTTTGTCAAGTTCGGCGCAAAATAGGGTGTACAAACCTCCCTATGCCCTAAAAGGGCACCATTGGTTAATAGCCCAATATTTCGGGGAATATCAAGATAAGTACTCAATAGCCCTATTAAGAATAACAAGATCTTCTTGAAGCATTCCTATACCTGTATTACAGTTAGGACATAATAAACCTCTAACCCTGCCTGTTACATGGTCATGGTCTATATGTAAGGTTTTATCACTAGGCTTATTGCAAATAGCACACAGGTTATTTTGAGACAAAATCATATTATTGTACTCTTCTTCATTTAACCCATAAAGTCTGCGTCTATGTGAAACAAGCATCTGCTTTGTAATTCTTTCCTTATTCTTATGATGATAGACCCTAACTCTGGCATGGTCACACTCTTTACATCTAGAATGAGGATATTTCCTATTTGTTACATCTCTTTGTTTCTTGGCTTTATAGCCATCATAAAAATCTTCAAATGGTTTGGCAACCTTACAGACAGTACACATCTTCATTGTTGGCATTACATTGTAGGCATAGTTAAGTTTTTTAACTGCCTCTAAAACCCTATTTGCAGTCTCTGGTATTACTTTCTCAGGACAATTAAATACGTTATAGACTGTTCCAGTAGTAACTCCAGCCTCTTTAGCAACCAAGGCATTAGATCCTTTTGTGCCATCAGGTGCCTGAAACCAGGTTCTTTGCTTCCATTGCTTCATTAAACCATCATATCAGAAAATTCGGGGGAATTCAAGAGAGTATCGTAATCCCCAGTATAAGATATAAACCCTATAGCCAGAGTAGTTTATCCACCCATACGGATTTGTTGGAGATAGGCCATGTAGTTTAAGAATATAAACAAACCTAGCATAATGATCAGAAAAGGTTTCATTCAAAATCTCCTTCAAGGTTTACTGGTTGGACATCATCATCCATAGCCCCACAAACAGTACATGTAACCTGACCATCAAGGTCTAATTCATAGTTGCATCCATACTTTGTACAGGTCATATATCCATGATATCACACAGTTATCCACAGGTCAATACCGTGAAAATATCATAGTTATCCACAAGTTATCCACAGTTAAATGTTACTGACATTTTTTAGATATGGTAGACAGAGGGTTTATGGTTTGTATACCGTGTTATGGAACATTTAGACAAAGGGGCTCGTAATGTCTACCATGTTTAAAGAGCCTACCACAAAACCTCCCCATTGTCAAACCTTCAAACCTTCATAGCGGATTATACTCCCAAACCTCTATATTGTCAAGCATATTTGATAACGATTTGATAACAAAACCCTATATAAAACCCTATACAAATGTGAGAAAAATGTCCAATTAATTAATAAAAAGAATATAAAGGTTTGATAAATATCTAGAAACCAGGGAAAAATATATAGTCTTCGTAATGTCTTTTATACTATAGGGTTTGGTATATCTTTTGATCCCCCGCTGCAGAATGTCTGCTAGTCCTGGCAATCATTGCAGGGCGGGGGATAAATAAAGAGAGTTCGTAATACCTCTATAGGGATAACAAACCATACATTCTGGCTTTTGGGATATAGAGGTTTGACATGCAAAGGTTTGTATGGTATAAGGTTTGACAAACAAGGTTTGATATGCTAGAATCCTGCAAAATTTTTTATTGGTTCGTAATACCTAGAATCCTGCAAAAAAATATTCGAGTTCGTAATAAGGTTTGATAGGTAAAAGGTTTTTCGAAAATCTCAGCCTTCGGCAGCAGCCATTTCTAAAACCTCATCAAGGGTCATGCCCTCAATGATATCATCTTCAGTTAGTTTAATAGACTGAAGGAACATTTCAAATGTATCAGCAATGTATCTGCGTCCATCATCTGAAACCTCAACAACTAATCCCTGGGATGTTAGATATGCCAATGGTAATCCGAGATCGTTGTATTCTATAAAGGCTTTGAAGTCTTTCTCTTCTTTATAGTTATCATACAACTCCCCCAAGATTACACACTGGGTTGCGAAATCTGTCACTCAGTTTCCTGTGCCTTGAAAAAGTCTAGAGCCGTGTCATACATAACTTCAGGGTCAAGGTTACGCATTTCACAAAGTTCTCTCCATGCGTACTCAATCTCAAACTCACCAAGAGAAGTAAGTGTTACCCACTCCGCTGCGACATACTCTGCTAACTTTAATTCATCTACAAGCCCTGCCCAAAAATCTATAGGCAGATACTCTACCTCTACAAGACTTTCAGCCTCAATACTAATGTAAGCCAAAATGTCTGCTATCTTGTTATAGTCCAAGTCTCCACCGTTCTCTCTGTAAGTTAGGGTCTAAGATACCCTCTTTTTCATACTGGGCACTCTCAATTATAGCAACTAATCTATTGAATGTCAAGTGTGGCAATACCCTTGCAAGCATTATGCCTGTCTGTTCAAGGTCTAGATTTAAGTCTTCAATGATAGGTTTAATTCTCATAGCCACACGCTCTTCTGGTGTGATACCTCTACTAATTCTCAAAGTTTCCCCCTCTACCCATTATACCAAAAAGAAAGGTGGAGGGCAACCCACCACAGTTCGCCCCCCACCGTAAGTGCGAGAGTGACCCTACTCCCCCACTAGCGCAGCAACAGGCTTATACGCCTGTACAAATAGGTCCCAGTCTGCTTTAACATTACCGTCAATAACTACTTCCTGAACAATGTCAACAATAACGGTTTGATCACCTAGGTCAGCAGAGATATCATTAATAGCATAAATACCAAAACCTGTTGACTCTAGTATACTGTCTTGCATAAGATAACTAATAATCATCCGTGTTACATATGACTCATCGCTCCAGCGTGGCCGTGCATGGTCTAAGGCCATTGCTAGGTCCCGCTGCCACTCATCCTGGCCCCAGTGACTGTATAGCACTACTGCAGGTTTGTCTTCACGGTCTTTAAATACAAAATTAATACGTGCTCCCATTATTCTTCTCCCTCAACATAGTCCAACACTACAACTGACATGTCTGCCCAAATTTCTCTGGCCAGTTCAATCTCATCTTCTTTTGTGTCACTGAACATAACAAAGTTCATATGGGCACCGCTTGGCTCGTGAATAAGTTCTACTGTATATTCGTTCATTTAGTTTCCAATCCTACTAGGGTCATTTCTTCAATGGTAGCACAGTTAGGGCATTTTTCCAAATCAACTTCTTGAAATGCATCTCTAATAATATTATCAGGGTCCTCTAACTCTGAGTCACAGAATTCACAGTAATACCATGGTACCCCAACTTGAACCTGAATGGTTGTATCAGGTGGACAAGGTACCTCAGTAATAAAATATCCTATGCGGTTAACAAAACCCCAGCCGCTCCAGATGTACATGCCCCCGTCGTCACCATCACCAAACATCCATATCTTATCTGTGTCCTGTGACTTAACAAATTCTACTTCAGGACCATAGGTCTCAAACATATGCCCGTCAAATGAGGAGGTAACTTCAATATGATTCTTAATAGGTTTATAAGTCTCAAACCATTCCTCTTCAGTCATTTCAATGAAGCGCTCATTATTCATCTGATTCATCCAATGCTACATTAGATAGATACTCTTTGTTAAAGATAATCTCATAGGCATTAGATAATCCTAGTGAATATCCATATGCTTCTGTGCGTTCCATGGAAAGCATTGCGTCACTGTAGTCGCCGTCTTCCTCTTCCTTTGCTATCTCTAAAAATTCTAGAGTAGCCTTATCAATCATCTGTTCTAACATTTCTTGCGGGGTCATCGCTTCTCCTCAATATTCTTGCGGTCTATAGATAAATTATAGGTCATGACATAGGTGTTTGTCAAGGCCTGTAGGTATCCCTGCAAAAATCGGTCATCGTTGTCTCCGTCCATGACTTCTTCTGTCTCCAACATTTCAACCTTTAGGTATCCGTGGATAACATCAATTAATGGGATAGTTACATCTTCAAGTGACTTGACTAAATATTCGGGTATGAAAGGATACTTATCGCTCATCGCTTGACCCCTCTAGTACTGACAAGAAATGATAGCAGGCAAGAATCTGTCCATTGGTAGAGATGTCTTCTATCTCTAAGGTACGATACTCGTCGTCCTCATAGTTAGAATAGTTATCCATTGCTTTCTGAATAGCCTCAGAGTCTTGCTCCAAAGATAACAGGTGCAGTCTGATGTATTCTTCAAATATTCTTAGGTCCATTAGTCCTTCTTTCTTAGTGAGGATTCTCTTAAAGCAGGGTCAAAGATAAAACAATAACATCCGTGGCATAACATAAACTCATCTGCTTCATCAACATTAAGTTTATTTTTACACTTGTTACACTCGTAATCGGTAAAGGTGGCAAATCGGGTATATATTACATTGGTCATAATATCAATTATACGGGTTGGTGTTGATTTTTACAAGTTCTGGGGGTGTGACCTTCATCACAGGTTCAAAGAGAGGGGCGTTGCCGTCTGATACCCCAATGTTAATTATATTGGCAGATCCACAAGAGCACCAGCCACGCCACTCCCTAATATTTTTCAGGGTAGTTATCTCAATCAGAGCGTCACAGTCAGTACATAGATAATCATACTTAGTCCAGTTCCACATTAGTCAAAGTACCCTTCTGCCCATAGCCCCTGGAGAAACTCTCTAGTAGTAACTAGGTAGTTATAGATAGCAGGGTGCTCATCAGAGTTGATTAATAGTATAGCGTTATCAACACCATATGTCATGTTATTTAAGTCTTCTAATTCATAACCTAACATTATGCCACCATTTCTGTAAGAGTTAGCCAAGTTGTGCAATACTTACAATGCTCAATTTTTAGAGGGGATACAACAGAATGAGTACTATCAATGATAGCCTCAATCTTATCTAATACATCATCTAGTGTCATTCGCCTACCTCTATCCCAGCATAAAATGCTATAGTGTTTAGTGTTGTGTGTATGTGGCAGTCGCAAGCCTCTCCACCCATATTTTCTTCAAACTCTAGGTGAG
>Ga0209107_10001756_pt1 | contig 12133 bp, 9 predicted proteins | sample LakErihyJuly2011_2_FD_187460 | JGI IMG/M metagenome (GOLD analysis project Ga0209107, IMG submission 187460) | Freshwater microbial communities from dead zone in Lake Erie, Canada - CCB hypolimnion July 2011 (SPAdes) (version 2) | ecosystem: Environmental > Aquatic > Freshwater > Lentic >... | reverse complement strand
GCAACGGCCACAAAAAACCCAAAATGTCACCAAAACGAGAGTCCCGATCAATTCAATCGCGAAGGCTCGCTAAGTTACACGAAGAACTACACAATCACTTGCTAATTAATAGTATCTAGGTATGCACTTCATTCCCCTAAGCGAGCATTACGTGCCCTCAGCTGCTGGTCCTGCCGTTGATGGCAGCGCTAGCCCAGTTTTTTCCTGATCATGGCCTCTCTGGGGTCATTACGAGGGGTATTTAGACCGCTCTGGTATCCGATCAGGAATTCCGATGGGGGAATCAAGTGCATAGGTAGATAATAGTATTAAACCACTTTTCGTCCCGTTGGATCGTCTTCGCGGTTAAAAATCCGGCGTCTTGATTTCGATTATTCCAACAGCTGGATACTTTTAAACTTTCCGATCTCGTAGCAAAAGCGCCCCGCCCTCCCGCTACGTTTCAGAAGAGGCCCGCAAGCGCCCCGCGTTCAGGGGTGTAGCGTAACGACGGAGTCGTTTCGATTGGTAGAGTTTAATTTAATGTAGCTGTGGGTATTACCTGCCCGCTGCGACAATCGAAGGACCGTTCAAACAGAATCCCTTTTAAAAAATCCAAAAGGTGACGGCTTAATCCTTGACGAAGATTCAAGTTATTATTTCAAAGTTCAATTTTTACCCAATGCGTTCACCCCTACGCCGGATTTCGTCTTCGCTTGTTCCTGCTCGCTTCGCTTGTGCTTTGGGCGCAGCGGTTAGTCCCCTGGCCAGTAGCTATGCAGCCGAAATTTTAGTGCCGCTGCCACAAGTGTTGGGCGAAGCCAACATGCAGATCAAGGCCCGTAAACTGGGCGATGCGGCCGTGTTGCTGGATATGGTGATGGACCGAGTCGCCAAGGGCGAGTCCCTGCCCTCCGGTGTGAACCTAGACGCAGTGGAGTCTCTTGCCGCCAACACTTATTTTCAACTTAAGGACTACGCCAAGGCTGAAGCTATAGCCACCAAGTTTCTCCGGCGTACTTCCTCGGGAGGTGTCGCTAACGAAACCCGCCTCGTGTTAGGCCTAGCGCTTGCTCTCCAAAACAAGTTTGCGGAGGCGGTACCCGTTTTCGCCACCCTTGAGGAATCGACGACCTATCGCGACAAAGCCCGGATGTACCGCGCCATGGCCGCGCAGCAATCAAATCAGCCCGCCATAGCAATCGATGCGCTGGGTCGTATTCTGGCCGATGCCCCGCGTGATTCAGAATGGGCCAATTCTGCACTTACCCTGATCTCGCTGCACCTGCAGGAAAAAAACTTCGCTGAGGCCAGTAAGGGCTTGGACTTGTTGCAGGGGAATTTGAACTTGGTCGAAAACATGGCCGGTTTGAATGTGCTCAGCTTGCAGCTGGGCGACGTTCTACTGTCCGACAAAAACAATGCTGGAGCATTGGCCGCGTATCGGACGGTGTTACCTCGCATCGAACTGCTACGTCTGCAAAAGCTGCGTACAGCCCGCATGGAGGCGCAACTTGCCAGCTTGAAGCAGCAGAACTCGGCCTCGATTGAAGCCCTCGAGAATGTGCAGCGCATCGAGGGCCGTATCACTGCAACCAAGAAAGCCCTCGATGAAATCAATAAGCGTGCGGATTATGATGCGACCCTGTTTTATCGTCTTGGCCACACCTTCCTGTTGAGTGGCGGACCGTGGGAAGCGGCACTGATTTTCCAGCGTTTGCTGAAAGAATTCCCCGAATCATCTGAGCGCGAACAAGCCTACTCCGAATGGGTGCGTGCCTATGCCGACTCGGGTCGCGTGGAAAAAATGCGGGCCGCCTTGGACGAGTACATGCGCGCAACACCGGCGAGCAAATTGCTACCTCAGACGCTTTACGTCGCTTCTCAGGCTGCCGTTGAGAAAGATCGCAAAGACTTACAGCTGGAGTTCCTCACCGTAGGCGTAAACCAGTTCCCTGATTCAGAGTTAGCTGAGCAAATGATGCTCATGCTGACGAATGTCCACTTTGCAGGGGGGCGTTTTGAGGAGGCCCGTACTGCGGCGGGAAAGTACTTAGAGAAATACCCGACAGGCCGGTTTGCTGAAGATGGTATTTATTTGCATGCCATGGCGACGTTGGTGCTCGGTCAAGCTGGGCCCGCTATCAAGGAAATTGGCGATTATCTGGTCAAGTATCCTGAGGGCCGGTTCGTGGCCGATGGACGTTACCGGATCTGCGCCGCGCATTTCGCGATGCAAAATTACGCCGAGGCGGAAACCCAGTTAGCTGCGTGGTTGCGCTATTACCCCATCGAGCACCCACAGCGCGGGGAAGCGCTTTCGACTCAGGGCGATGTGTTTGCCGGCCAAGAAAAGCTCGATGACGCGATTAAGAGTTACCGCGATGCGATGGCGACCAAGCTCTCCGATGACCAGCTTGGTTATGTACTCGATGAGCTGACCAAGCATTATCAAGCCAAGCGTGAATTTAACACGGCGGCAGTCATGTGGGAAGAGTTCGCACGTGAAAATCCTGATCACCCCTTTGTGATCAACGCTGCGTACTGGATAGCTAAACTGCGTGCTCGAGAAGGTAAGTACGATGAGGCCGTTACGCAGATGGGCGAAATCGCTCGTCGTTACCTGAATGATCCCACCCGTGATGCCGTTGAGCGCCTTCTGACCCAAATGGCCGCGATTTTGGCGCGTAACCCCAAGGCCGGTCCCGATGGCGCCAAGCCCGCTCCGCTTTCGGCTGAGGCCATTGCTGCCCGCGTCAAAAAGGAGCTGGTGACCAGCCAGAATCGTGATAATCCGACGGTCAAGGCCCGTGTTATGTTCACCGAGGCTGAGGTGGCTTCCCTGCGTAAAAATGTAGCACTGCGCGATCAGTTGTTGGGTCGTATCGGCGATGAAATAGCCGCCGAGGCGCTTTCGCCTGGTTTACTCGGTGGAGTCGGCGATCGGTTGCTTGCTTTGGGTAAAACGGATCGCGCGCGCTCCTGCTACGAACAATTGGTGACCAGTTATCCGAAGTCGATGTATGCGGATTTCGGTTATGTGGGGCTGGCTGAAATTGCTTTTCAGGCAGGGGATTATGAGACCGCTTGGCAGCAGTTCACCAACGCGATCGACCGTGCCGGAGCCCGCTTCAAGCTACGTGAAGCCACCTTGGGCCAAGCCAAGACGTTATTGGCGCAAGGTAAACTGGAGCAATCCAAGGAGCTGTTTGAACAGATCGCCGGCAATAAATCCTGGCGTGGCATGGCCACTGCCCAAAGCATTTATTCTTTGGGGGAAATCATGCTTAAGCGCGGCGGAACTGAAGAACTGGCCCAAGCCCAAGCTCATTTTCAACGGGTGTTCATTTCCTATAAAAAGTTCACTCCTTGGGTGGCTCGGGCTTATTTGAGCAGCGGTCAGACATTTGAAAAACTCGGTAAGCCACGTGAGGCTTTGGCAACCTATCGCGAAATGAAGCGTGATATCCGCTTGACCGGTTTTCCTGAGTACAAAACGAGCTTGGATCGCATAAGTATTCTAGAGGAGGAGTGGGAAAAGAAAAACCCACCTGAACCCATTGCTGCTCCTGTTGCAGCCAAACAAGGAGGTGCATCATGAAGACCATTCGTTACATCGCGTTGGCTTTGCTGGCAGTTTCACCGTTATGTGCGCAGCGTTACCTGCTCAAGGATGGCAAGGTGCTCAAGAATGACGAGGTCGTGCTCAAAGGTGACGTTTTAGTCAAAGCCCTCGCTGGTGATGCCGCAGAGCAGCAGTTTCCCATCTCCCAAGTGGTTCGAATCGACTGGCCCGAACCTGCGGAAATCGCTGAGGCCCGCACCTTGCTAGCCTCAGGCAAAGTAGAGGAGGCCGAGGCGAAAATCACCCCGATCTGTACTCAGTTTACCCCGTTTGCAAAAATCCCCGGTGGCTGGTGGAACGATGCAGCATTGCTCCGCGCTCGCACCCTCTTCGCCCGCCAAAAAAATTCTGAGACCGAAAAAGCAACCAAGGAACTCATTGCCACGTCGACTGATGAAACGATTCGACAGGCCGCCCAACTCATCGCGATCCGCCTCCAACTCGCGCTCGGCAAGCGCAGTGTGGCCGACACCATGCTTGAGGAGCTTATGCGTAAAGAGGTGCCTGGTGATATCGCTGCCGGAGCTGCTGTCCTGCGGGGCGACATCGCCTACAGTCAAAAAGACTTCGAGAAGGCCCTCGAGTTGTATCTGCTCGTCCCCGCTTTTTACGGTACCGAAGATGAGGTCATGCCTGCGGCACTGTTGGGCAGTGCCCGTTCGTTCCGTGGTTACGGCGATACGGCACGAACCGAGCGCGCGTACCTTGATCTGATGGCTGTTTTTCCTAACAGCGCCGAAGCCATCCTCGCCAAACGCGAAATGAACGGCCCTTGATACCACTTTTTACACCTCTTCTTTTTATAACCACCCAAACTTAAGAATCATGAAAATCACCCTTCGCCGTTTCACCGGTCTAACTGCCCTACTTGCTGCTAGCCCGCTTGCCCTGCTCGCTGCGGACGCCGCCCCCACGGTTGTCACAAAATCTCTGCTCCAAGATCTGAGCGCTCCCGCGATTTTCCCTCTTTGGTTATGCTCGGCCCTGATTGTGTACCTGGTCATCGACCTCTACATGAAGATCCAGCCCAAGCAGTTCATTTCGCCAGCAGCGTTGGAAGCCGTGCGTACCTTCTTCCGCAACGGCGATTACCATGGGGCCTACAATTGGACTCGCGACAATCCCGGCATTCTTGCCAACGTCATCCACGCTGGCTTGAAACACGCTCCGAGTGGTAAACAGGCCTGCGATGAGGCCATGGGTTCGGCTATCATCGGCGAGAACTCTAAGTTCCAAAATAAAATCGCTTATCTCTCCGTCATCGGCGTTATTGCCCCCATGATCGGCCTCACCGGTACAGTTATCGGTATGATTCAGGCCTTCGCTGCCATGGGCCAGGCCGGTGCCGCAGATCCCTCCAAGCTTTCGGGCGCGATCGGCCACGTGTTGCACGCAACCGCGTCCGGCTTGGCCGTGGCGATTCCCGCCTTCGTGTTTTACTACCTGATCCGTAACAGCGTGGGTCACTCCATCCACAAGCTTTCCGATGAGGCCAATGACCTGTTTCGCAAGTTTCCTTTCGACCACTTGGCTACGGTCGAGTTCGAAGGCGGCGAGAGTTTTGCTGCCATGCCCAATTGGGTAAAAGGCAGCCCAGCCAACGTTCAGGCCTAAGCCGGCCTTTTTTTATAACGAAGTCCGCGCTCCGGTGCGGCCTTCGTCCTCTTTAATCTTTTAACTCCTTAATCCTATGGCAGGTGGTGGTGGCGGTGGTGAGGGCGACCCCGAATTCCAAATCGCTCCAATGATCGACGTGCTGCTTGTACTGCTCATTTTTTTTATGAGCATCGCGACTTCGTCGGTTGCTCGTTACGACCCGACGATCGAACTTCCGTTGGCCTCTGATGCCAATAAGAAGGAAGACTCGGAGGGCGAACTCGTGTTTAACGTGGCTTGGAAGGTGCAAACGCACTCTGCCTTGACCACTTACGAGGAGCGTACCGTCAATCTCGACGACGTTCTCCCGTCCCTTATCGCTCATAAAAAGGCCAACCCCAAGGTCCGTGTGTTGATTCGCAGCGATGCGCTTACTCCGGTGCGCTACATCTCGGCCGTGGTGGAAACCGCAGCCAAGGCCGGTATCTCCGACGTCACCTTCGCCACCCTAGCCCGTTGATTTTTCGATCATGAAAATGCCCATCCAGCAGAACAACCCCGACGTGGGCTTCCAGATCGCGCCCATGATCGACGTGGTGTTCGTCATCCTCGTGTTCTTCATGTCGCTCGCCGCGCAGATCAAAATCGAGCATATACTTCAGACCAAACTTCCGGGAGTGGCTGTTGCCTCGGCCAGCACCGAGTTTGTTGATGAACAAATGCTGCAAATCACGGAAGAAGGTGAAGTTACCCTCAACGATGAAGCTTACGATTCATCCCAAAGCCGGGATCTCCCCCAACTGACCGGCACCCTCATGCGGCTAAAAACCTCCAGTGATGCCGCCAATAGCAAACTGGTGGTTACGCTCATCAGCCATCCCGACTCCGCCTATTATCGTACCATTGATGTACTTAACTCTCTGGCTATAGCTGGTATAAGTAATGTTGCGTTCACCTCGGAATCAGCCGAATAATACATGTCTTCCGCCTCTACCCCTTCACCCTCCTCTGGTCTAAGTCGTTTGTATACTCGCCTGACCGCCAGTGTGCCGTTACTCGTCACCGTTATTGTGCACGTCGTGCTGATCGCCGTGGCTGGGTATTTTGTGGTTTCCGAACAAATTCTAGGTAAAAAGAAGAGTTTTGATGCCGCGAATGCCTCCGAAAACGTGGTGCAAAAACAGGTTGAGCATCGCCTGCAAGTGGCACGTAAGGGCGGCGGTTCGGCCAGTTCTTCACCGGTTTCGGCCAATCGAATTTTTTCCACCGCGGAGAATGCGCTGCAGATGCCGACCATGCCCGATCTTCCTTTGGTGGGCGCAAGTGCATTGGCGGGCATGGGCTTTGGCGCGGGAGCTGGCGGTGTGGGCACCGGCACCGGTTATGGCACTGGGCTCGGTTCAGGCAATGGCCTAGGCTCTGGCTTCATGAGCATGAGCTTTTTGGGCACCACCAGCCTGCGAGCTTCCAAGATCGTTTTTGTGGTCGATGTGGGCACTCGGATGTTGGATGTCAGAAAGGGCGGATTTGAGGCTTTTTCCATCATTCGTGAGGAGGTGATGAAGCTCGTCAGCCCTCTGCCCCCCAGCGCCGAGTTTGGGGTGGTTGTCTATGAATCCGATAGTCATGATCGCGGCGTGAATCCCTTAGTGAATCCCTTTGCGGTGAATTTATTGCCGGCGACCAGTACCAATAAAACGCGATTCTTTGAGTGGATGAAGCTGATAAATCTCACCCCTGAAAAAGTGGGATTCAGATCTATCGCATTAAGAACCCCGTGGCGTGCCAAGGCGCTGCCAAACGCTGGTCTCGACGAAGACTTTCGCCCTCCTACTTGGGTGGTGGCTCTGCGTTGTGCGCTCGAAATGGGGCCGGATACAATTTATGTGGTTGCAGGCAGTGCAGGGGTGCCCGTCCAGATGCTGAATGACCAGGAACTGGCTAGGAAAAAGAAGCTAAAAGACAATCAGAATGCTGAGATCGTTCGTAGTGGTTTAACCATAGAAGGAGTCGAGGCTGCTCGCAAAGCTGCTTATTCCAGAGCTATGGCGGCGTTAGACGCGGTTAACGCCAAACTTAAGGCAAAGGGTCAGTCGCCGATTGTCGTTACAGCCGCGAGACGCATTTTCGAGGCCGATTTTCAGGCTGCGCTTAAGCAGAAAGGCTTTAGCATCCCGCTCGATTACAAGGGCTGGTCAACCAAAGAGGGTAAGCCGATTATGTGGACTGGTACCGATCCTTATGATAAAACCGAGTACTCCGTGGTGCTGACGGAGATTTCCAAGTTGCAGCGTGCCTTGCTCAAGGATCGTGCTGCTTTGAATATTTACCTCTTGGTCGGCCCAACTGAACAGGTAAATGAGGCGATAGAAAATTTGGGCAAAGCGAGTAGCCGTAACGGCGGCAAATTCCAGCTCCTCACCACCAAGAAACTCAAGGAAATGACCGCTCGGGATGAGGCGGCGAAATGACGCCGAGTCGGTGCGCTTGTATAAGCACGCTTTTGGGCTTTTGGTAAACCGATGACCGTTAAAAAACTCCTGCATATCCGCTACAGGGTGAACGATATCGAGCGCTCGGTTAACTTTTACCAAGAGGCCCTCGGGCTCGTGGTTTCCCGGCGCCACACCTCGCCGCGGGGTGCCCAACTGGCGTTTCTAGCCACGCCTAATAGCACCGAGGAAATCGAACTCTGCCAGATGCCCGCTGGTGCCACGCCGGTGCAAGTCCAGTCTGACCTGACGCACCTCGCGTTCGAAGTGGCGGATCTCGCCGCTTTCGCTGCGGAGTTGAAGTCGAAGGGCTTCGAGCTCAGCGACGGGCCAACTACGACCAGCAGCGGATCGTTGATCGCCTTCATCGACGCGCCTGAGGGCTACGAGATCGAGTTGATCCAGCGTTCTCCTGTCTGAGTTTAGCCTTGGGCGGTGGACCTGGTGCGGCGCGGCCTTGACCTTAGTTGCTGCGCCGATTGCATTTTAAAAATCTCATCATGGCCAAGCCCGACGAACCCAAGATCATCTTTTCGATGATGCGCGTCTCGAAAAAAATCGAGCGCAAGGAAATCCTCCGCGACATCTCCCTGTCGTTTTACTACGGCGCCAAAATCGGCGTTCTTGGTTTTAACGGCTCCGGCAAGTCCTCGCTCATGCGTCTGCTCGCCGGGCGCGATAAGGAATTCGATGGTACTGTTCACTTTGAGCCCGGCTACACGGTCGGCCTGCTCGAACAGGAGCCCCAGCTCACCGCCGGCAAAACCGTGCGCGCTTGTGTCGAGGAGGGCGTCAAGCACCTCACCGACCTCACTACGGCCTACGATGCCACTTGGGATGAAATTGATGCGGCCGATGACGATGCCGCCCGTGATGCTATCACCGCTAAACAAGTCGAGTTACAGGAGAAAATTGACGCGCTCAATGCCTGGGACGTGGCGCCGCAGGTCGAGATGGCGATGGATGCCCTGCGTTGCCCTTCCCCGGAGCAAATTGTCGACCACCTCTCCGGTGGCGAACGACGCCGGATCGCACTCGCCCGCCTGCTGCTGCAAAAGCCCGACATTCTACTTCTCGACGAGCCGACCAATCACTTGGATGCCGAAAGTGTTAACTGGCTTGAGCAACACCTTTCGCGTTACGCCGGCACCATCATCGCGGTGACCCACGACCGGTACTTTTTGGACAATGTCGCCAAGTGGATTCTCGAGCTGGACCACGGCCACGGCATCCCATGGAAGGGCAATTACTCCGAGTGGCTTGAGCAGAAACACGCCCGCGCCAGCGTCAGCCAGCGCACCGAAGATCGCCGCCAAAAAGCGATGGCGCGCGAGTTGGAGTGGATACGCCAATCGGCCAAGGCCCGCGTCGCCAAGTCGCAGGCCCGCATCAGCGCTTACGAGTCGATGCTCAAGGAAAACGTCGCCGAGAAAGAGCGTGAGTTTGAAATCATCATCCCGGCCGGCCCGCGTTTGGGCGCTCTGGTGGTGGAGGCGCAAAAACTTTCCAAAGCCTACGGCGACAAAGTGCTCTTTGAGGACGTTAACTTCTCGCTGCCCCCTGGTGGTATCGTTGGGGTGATCGGACCGAACGGCGCGGGCAAAACCACGATGTTTAAACTCATCACGGGTGTGGAAACCGCCGACACCGGCGCACTCCGAGTTGGGCCGACTGTGCAGGTGGCGCACGTCGATCAATCGCGCGATTCGCTGCCGGATGCGCAGACTATTTACGAAGCGATCAGTGGTGGTAACGAGATTTTGAAACTGGGGCCGCGTGAGATGAATGCGCGCGCCTACTGTGCCCAATTCGGTTTCACCGGCGCCGATCAACAGAAAAAAGTCGGCGTGCTCTCCGGCGGTGAGCGCAACCGCGTGCATCTGGCGCGCCTCCTCAAGAGCGGCGCGAATCTAATCCTTTTGGACGAACCGACCAACGACTTGGATGTTAACTCAATCCGTGCGCTGGAGGAGGGGTTGGAGAACTTCGCCGGCTGCGCGGTGGTGGTGTCTCACGACCGCTGGTTTTTGGACCGTGTGGCCACGCACATACTCGCGTTTGAGGGCGATTCGCAAGTCCACTGGTTCAATGGCAACTACTCGGCTTACTTGGAGGATTTCCGTCGCCGCAAGGGCAAGGAAGCCGACCAGCCGCACCGCATTAAATACCGTCCTCTCACGCGAGCTTAACCCGAACCCCGAAGTTCAAACCAACCACGGATTACAGGATGGCACAGATGCAATTCATTGGGAGACAAACGTACCTAACAAGGTGCCCTCTTTCATTCGATCTTCAAAATGAGCAATATTCTGTTATCCTTCATTTTCCTTAATCCTTGGTTGGTTTGAACTTTTGGGTTCTGGTTTAACGGGATAGAACTTCACTGTCCGCCAACCGCCGGATGCGGAAAACCGCACGTCCGGTGGTGTGCAAAGGGCACTGGGCCCAACCCACGTGTGCCCATCTGAACCACCTCCGCCCAATCCTTGCTTTACCTCGCTTCGGGAATTCAGCGACTCAGAATAAATAAAAACCCCGGTCGTGGTTAAGACCGGGGTTTTAGCTATGAGTGCCTGCGGGTTTCGCATTTAAATCAAGAGCAGGGCCGGGCTCTCCAGTACCGATTTGAGGGCGGCGAGGAACTGAGCTCCCACGGCTCCATCGACGACGCGGTGGTCGGCAGAGAGGGTCAGGGTGAGCGTCTGACCAATCACAATCTGGCCGTTCTTCACCACCGGTTTGGTCACCGTGGTGCCGACGCCAAGGATGGCGGCGTTGGGCGGATTGATGATGGGGAAGAATTTGGGGATACCCATCATGCCGAGGTTGGACACGCAGAAGGTGCCGCCGGTGAACTGGTTGGGTTTCAGCTTTTTATCCTTGGCTAATTTACCTAGAGACTTGGCTTCGCTGCTGACTTGGAAGATCGACTTGTCGTGGGCGTCTTTGACGACCGGGGTGATCAGCCCGTCGGGCAGCGCGACGGCGAACGAGACGTGGGCGGCGGCCAAATAACGGATCTGGGTGCCTTCCCAGGCAGCATTCACATCGGGCACGCGGCGCAGGGCTTCTGCGCTTCCCTTGAGGATGAAGTCGTTGACGGAAAGTTTTACACCGGCGTCAGCGAGGCCCTTGTTGAGCTGTTCGCGCAGGGCGAGGAGCGGCTCGGCGTCGATTTCGATCTCAAGATAGAAGTGCGGGATCGTGGTCTTGGATTCGACGAGGCGTTTGGCGATTACGCCGCGCATCGTGGAGACTGCGACGGTGCGCTCGACTTGGATCGGGCCTTTAGCGCCGACCGTGCCTCCGGCGAAGGTCGCGCCGGTGCCCTTGGCGGCCGCTGCAGGCTTGGGGTTTTTGGCGGCCGCTTCAATGTCGGCTCGCACGATGCGGCCGGAGGGGCCGGAGCCTTGCACGGAGGCGGCGTCGACGCCGAGCTCGGTGGCGAGCTTTTTGGCGAGAGGGGAAATTTTGATGCGATCACCGAAGGCCAGCGCGGGAGCGGCCGGGGCGTGGGTTGCAACGGGGGCAGGGGCGGCAACCGGTTTCGGGGTAGCGGCAGGAGCGGGTGCTGCAGCGGGGGCGGCCGCTTTGGGGGCGGGGGCGGTGACGACTTCGCCCGGTTTACCTACTGCGCACAGGGGCGCACCGAGTTCAACTTGGGATCCGGCGTCGGCAAATATCTTTAGCAGCGTGCCATCGAAAAAGCACTCGAGCTCCATCGTCGCTTTATCGGTTTCAACTTCGGCGAGGATGTCGCCGGATTGAACGACCGAGCCTTCTTTTTTGAGCCATTTGACTAGCGTGCCCACCGTCATGGTGTCGCTGAGTTTCGGCATTTCGATAATGTTAGCCATGTGAGAGAATCGTAGTTGGTTTTTTGAAAAATCAGGCGACTGCGGCCAAGGCGGCTTTGAGCACGCGCGGCACGTTGGGCAGCTGTTCGGTTTCGACAGGCGGGCTATAAATCGCGGGTGCGTCGATGGTGGCGAGACGGTGGATCGGGCCGTCGAGTTCGTCGAAGGCTTCGCGCTGGATCATGTAGGCGAGCTGCGAGCCGACGCTGGCGAACGGTTTTTGCTCTTCGACGATGAGTACGCGGTGGGTCTTTTTGACCGAGGCGAGCACGGTGTCGAAATCGAGCGGGCGAATGGTGCGCAGGTCGACCACCTCGACGGAAATGTCGTGGTCTTTTTCTAGGATTTCGGCGGCGGCCAACGAGTGCAGGACGCAGCGGCCGTAGGTGACGATAGTCAGGTCGGTGCCGCTGCGTTTCACGTCGGCGAGGCCGAGCGGAATGAGCTCTTCAGTATCGGGAACCTCGCCCTTTTCACCGTAGAGAATAGTGTTTTCGAGGAAGAAGCACGGGTCGTTGTCACGAATGGCGGACTTGAGAAGGCCTTTGGCGTCGCGGGCCGTGGCTGGCACGATGACTTTAACG
>Ga0209107_10001754_pt1 | contig 12136 bp, 8 predicted proteins | sample LakErihyJuly2011_2_FD_187460 | JGI IMG/M metagenome (GOLD analysis project Ga0209107, IMG submission 187460) | Freshwater microbial communities from dead zone in Lake Erie, Canada - CCB hypolimnion July 2011 (SPAdes) (version 2) | ecosystem: Environmental > Aquatic > Freshwater > Lentic >... | reverse complement strand
CGCGCGCGAGTAGCAGACCCTCCTCGTCGATGATGGAGGCATGCTCGATGGTGTCGGCCCCTGCGAGGATGGCTTCTTTGACCGAGCGTGCGCCGTGCGCGTGCGCTGCGAGCCGCTTACCGCGGGTCTTGGCTTCGCGGGCGACGGCTTCGATCTCGGCCGCTGTCATCTCGGGTGAACCCGGGACACCGCCCGGCGAGAGCACCGCCCCGGAGGCGATGATCTTGAGCACATCTGCGCCCTCGTCGAGGAAAGCGTTCGCGCGGGCTGCGAACTCGGCAGGTCCGCGCGCGACACCTCGGCGCAGACGCGTGAGCGGCGTGCGTGCCTCGGCGCGCGGGAAGCCGGGCAGCAGCATGTCGCCGCCGCCGCCCGCGATGGTGAGGTAGCCGATCGACACCTGCATGCGCGGGCCTGGCGTGCGGCCGGCATCGATCTCGTCGCGCAGTTCCCGGTCGAGACCGCCGACATAGCCGCCCAGATCGCGCACGGTCGTGAAGCCCGCCTGCAGCGTGGCAGCGGCATTGGTGCGCGCAAAACCCATGTGCTCATCGGGGCTGCGGCGCGGATAGATGCGGAAATCCGCGGTGTTCTCCGGGATATCGGTGACGTGCGTGTGCAGGTCGAGGAGCCCCGGCAGGCAGGTGTACGCCGACAGATCCAGATGCCGCGCTGCGGGCGGGGGTGCAACCAAGGCGGGGTCCGTGGACGACGCGACGGCCGACGGGGAGGGGGGCAACGGCTCGACGGACACGATGCGCCCAGCCTCGATGCGCACCCGCTGCCGTTCACGCACGCTGTCGGTGAGGCCATCGACCAACTTGCCGCAGTCGACCACCAACGGTCCGCCGGTGATCTTCGGCAGGGCGGGCCCGGCGAGCGTGAGCACGATGCGATGCCATTGATCGAGCCCATCGTAGAACGACTGCACCGGGATGCGTTCATTCAGACCATGCGCGAATTGGTCCTCGGCGCGGATGAAGGTCTCGCCGATGCCATAGGTCGGGATGCCCGCGGCGCGGAAGAAGAGACCGTCGGTGGCGCCCGATTCCTGGATGGGGACGATGGGGATGCCCGGATACCGGGCGTGGACGGCGGCCGTGACCGCCTGCAGCACATCCTCGCGCAGGGGCGAGGCGTCGCTGAAGCGCGGCTCGTCCATCACCTCGACCTCGATCTTCTCACCGACCAACTGCTGCAGCGTCTCGCGCACCGCCTGCGGTGTGACGCCTGGGAAGATGCGGCAATTGACGGTGGCGGTGGCCTGCTGCGGCAGCGCGTTCTCGGCATGGCCTGCGCGCAATTGGGTCGCGACGCAGGTGGTGCGGGTGGCACCGACATAGGTGGGATGCTTCCAGAGCTCCTCGGCCGCCGCCGCATCGCGCGGATCAGCGGCGAAGGCGCGCATCGCCGCGCCGAGCGGTCCTGCGGTCGTGGCGCCCATCGCCTTGAAGTAGCCGATCGTGGTCTCCGACCACTCCACCGGGAAGCGGTGCGCCTGCACGGCCTTGAGCGCATCGGCGAGCTCGTAGATCGCGTTGTCGGCGCGTGGCTGCGAGCTGTGGCCACCCGCGTTGAAGGCGCTCACCTTGTAGCTGGCGTAGGTCTTCTCGGCGGTCTGAATGTTGTAGGACAGCGCCTTGCCGTCCTTGTCGAGCGTGCCGCCGCCCGAGTCGGTGTTGAGCGCATATTCGGCGTCCACCCAGCCGCGGTGCTCGTCGATGAGCTTGCGGGCGGTGGCGCCGGTCGTCTCTTCATCGCCGGTCAGCACCATCACGAGATCGCGCGTCGGCACGAAGCCTTCCTGCTTCAGGCGCGCGAACAGCGCCACCAGCGTGGCGACGCCGTTCTTCACATCGAGGGTGCCACGGCCGTAGAAGAAGCCGTTCGCCTCCTCGAGCTTGAACGGATCGCGCTTCCAGTGTTCTTTGAGCGCTGGGACCACATCGAGATGCGAGAGCAAGAGGATCGGCTTGCGCGCGGTTGTACCCATCGGCGGCTGGCCGCGGTAGCGCACGACCAGATAGGCCGTCTCCTCCAGGCGTCCGAGCAGCATGTCCTGCTCAGCGAAGCCTGCCGTGCGCAGCTCGCCTGCAAGGTAGTCGACCAGTTGCGGTGTCTCGTAGCCGGGCGCGATGCTCTTGAAGGCGATGACCCGCTCGAAGATCTCGCGCGCCTTCGCCTGCAGCGGCGTCAGCGTGGCCGAGGGTGCAGGCGTAGGCGACGGCGCGGCAGCGCCCGTCGTCAACAGGAGTGTCGCTGCCAACAGCGTGGCAACGACGCCCCCGCGACGACGCTTACATCCAGTGGAGCGCACAGAGCTTGTTGCCGTCAGGGTCACGAAGGTAGGCGAGATAGAGCTTCCTCCCCATGCCCTCGCGTACGCCCGGCGGATCTTCGATGGCGGTGCCGCCGGCGGCGAGGCCCGCCGCATGCCAGGCTTGCGCTTGCTCGGGCGAGCTTGCGTTGAAGCCGAGCGTCGCGCCATTGGCGGCGGTCGCGGGCTGGCCATCGATCGGCAGCGAGATCGAGAGCACGCCGGTCGGGGAACGATAGAAGATGCGATTGCCATCGACCATGGCGGGCTTGACGCCGAGCGTGCCGAGCAGCGCGTCGTAGAAGCGCTTGGCGCGCTCGAGGTCGTTGGTTCCGATCATGACGTGCGAGAACATGGTGTATGGCCTCCTGCGGGCTTAAGGAGTCCGAGTAAAACCACATGTCCGCCTGCGGTCAAGTGCCATGGCCCGATGCGGCGGGCGCTTACGCCTCAGGGTATCCTCTGCGGGCTGTCCGCTGCTGGAGACCGGAATGTCCTACCCACACCTGTTTTCGCCCATCACCCTTGCCGGCGTGACGCTGCCCAACCGCGTACTGATGGGCTCCATGCACACCGGGCTTGAGGATAAGGTCGCGCACTTCCCGCGTCTTGCGGCCTATTTCGCCGAGCGTGCGCGGGGCGGTGTGGGGCTCATGGTCACGGGCGGGTTCGCGCCGAACATCGAGGGCTGGCTTTCGCCCTTCGGATCGCGGCTCGCCACGCATCGCGCGGCGCGCGATCACCGCGTCATCACCGAGGCCGTGCACCGCGAAGGCGGGCGCATCGCGTTGCAGATCCTCCACAGCGGGCGCTACGGCTACCAGCCGCTGCTGGTGGCGCCCTCGCGCATCCGTTCGCCGATCACGCCTTTCACGCCCCGCGCGTTGAGTGCCGCGGGGGTCGAGCGCCAGATCCGCGCCTTCGTGCGCTGCGCGACGCTCGCGCGCGAGGCGGGGTACGACGGCGTCGAGGTGATGGGGTCCGAGGGGTACTTCATCAACCAGTTCTTGGTGACGCATACCAATAAGCGCGACGATCGTTGGGGCGGCTCCTACGAGCAGCGCATGCAACTGCCGGTGGAGATCGTCTCGCGGGTACGCGAGGCGGTCGGCAAAGATTTCATCCTCATCTACCGCATCTCGCTCATCGACCTCGTGCCGGAGGGACAGGACTGGTCCGAGGTCGCGCAACTCGCCCGTGCCATCGAGGGGGCCGGTGCATCGATGCTCAATTCGGGCATCGGTTGGCACGAGGCGCGGATCCCCACCATCGCGACCTCGGTGCCCCGCGCCGCCTTCACTTGGCTCGCACGCAAGCTGAAGGCCGAGGTGTCGATACCGGTCTGTGCCAGCAACCGCATCAACACGCCCGAGATCGCAGAAGCCGTGCTCGCGTCAGGCGATGCCGATTTTGTGTCCATGGCGCGACCGTTGCTCGCGGACCCGGACTTCGTGCGCAAGGCCGCTACCGGACGCGCGGCGAGCATCAACACCTGCATCGCCTGCAATCAGGCCTGCCTCGACCACACTTTCGCCAACGAGCTGGCATCCTGCCTCGTCAATCCGCGAGCCTGTCATGAGACCGAACTCGTGGTTCGTCCCGTGACGGTGTCGCGCCGCATCGCCGTGGTCGGCGCCGGCCCGGCAGGGCTCGCCGCCGCCACCACGCTCGCCGAGCGCGGCCATGCGGTGACGCTGTTCGAGGCTGCGGACGCGATCGGCGGCCAGTTCAACCTCGCCAAGATCATCCCCGGCAAGGAAGAGTTCGAGGAGACGCTGCGCTATTTCGGCGAACGGTTGCGCGAGACCGGCGTGACGCTGCGGCTCGGCACACGCGCGACGGCCGAGATACTGGTCGCGGGTTCCTTCGATGAGGTGCTGCTCGCGACCGGTGTGCTGCCACGCGATCCGCAGATCCCGGGGCAGGACCATCCGAGCGTGGTCAGCTATCTCGAAGTGCTCAACGGTTCACGCACCGCGGGCCGTCGCGTCGCGATTATCGGCGCGGGCGGCATCGGCTTCGATGTCGCCGAGTTCCTCGCGCACGATGGCCCTTCGACCGCGCTCGATCGAGAGGCGTGGCGACGGGAGTGGGGCGTCGGCGATCCGTCGGACGCACGCGGCGGTGTGGCCGGCGTGCGTGCGCAGCCTGCACCGCCCGCGCGCGAGATCATGCTGTTGCAGCGGAAAACCGGAAAACCCGGTGCGGGGCTCGGTAAGACCACCGGCTGGATCCACCGCACGGCGCTCAAGATGAAGCGCGTGCAGATGTTGGGCGGTGTGCGCTACGACCGGATCGATGATGCCGGGCTGCATATCACGATCGCAGACCAACCGCAGACGCTCGCGGTGGACACCGTGGTGCTCTGCACCGGTCAGGAGCCGCGCCGCGACCTGCTCGCGCCGTTGCAGGCCGCAGGTCTCAAGGCGCAACTGATCGGCGGCGCCGATATCGCAGCCGAGCTCGATGCCAAGCGCGCCATCAAGCAGGCCACGCTGCTCGCGCTCTCGCTTTGAGGAGGACTTCTACGATCAGCGCGGCTGGACGAACGCGTGGCTCGCGATCGTGGTCAGCAGGGCGATACCGAAGGCTGCGGACACCGTCCAATGGGGAAGTGTGAGCGAGAGCGTGCCGCAGAACACTGCCACCGACCACATCCCGCGATTGGTCCCGCGGAGGAATGTCACGGCCGACTCCGCGCCTTGGCGCGCGTGGTTGAACACGGCGGCGGTCCCGCCGACCACCGGGAAGAGCGCGGCGTAGCCGCTCGCCTCCGGACCGAAGCGCGCGCCGAGCCCGCTCGTCACGAACACCAGCGCCGCGCCCGCGAGCATCCGCGCGGGCAATTCGCCGCGCGAGGGCGGCACGGCAGGGCCTGTTGCGGGGGGTGACATCCGGGGTGTCGCGGATGCGGATGTCGCGCCCATCGCGCGTGGCGCGAGCACGAGCGCGACGAGCGCCACCGCAGTGGCGGCCGCCAGCGTCGCGGGCAGCAGTCCGAGCGACACGGCGAGGGCGAGCCATGCAGCGGTAGCGACGGCCGCGGTCACGGGCCATGACAGCCGTGGTGCGAGGCGCGCGTAGAGCACGAAGAAGCCCGTGGTCACCGCGACGCCCGCCATCGCGCGCTCCGCAGCGGCGACACCGAACGCGACCCCGTTCTCCAGCGTGAGGATCAAAAGGATGGGGCCAGCGACGATCGGGAAGCTGCCCAACCAACCGGCGGTGCGTTGCCCCCAGCGCCGGCCGGCCAGCGTGACCGCGGCGAGCAAGGTCGGCACCAGCAACAGCTTGAGCGCAAGCATTAGCCCTGCGGTCGCCACACGCCCTCGAGGTCGAGCAGTGCCGCCTTACGGTCGATCCCGCCGGCGTAGCCGGCCAGCCGTCCATCGGCGCCGATGGCGCGATGGCAAGGCACGATGATGGAGATCGGGTTGCGACTGTTGGCGGCGCCCACGGCACGCGCAGCGCCGGGCCTCGCGAGCTGGTCAGCCATCACGCCGTAGCGGGTGGTCGTCCCCCAAGGGATCTCCCGCAGCAACTGCCAGACCTGCAACTGGAACGGTGTCCCGGTCGGTCGCAGCGGCAGATCGAAGGTACGGCGCCGTTTTTCAAAGTATTCCAGCAGCTGGTAGCGGGTATCCTGCAGGACGGTATGATGGGGCGAGGCGGACCAGTCGTCCCCCAGTTGCGGGGCATGAGCGGCGTCCAAAAAATAAAGACCGACCAGCGCATCGGCAGCAGCGAGGGCAAGCAGCGTGCCCACCGGACTGTCGATCAGCGTGTAGTCCATCAGGTCACCTCGTTGCGGACCGGATCTGCAACTCACGGCGATGATAGTCGATGACGAGCGTATCGAGGACGCCGAGCATATCCATACCGATCAGCACAGCGGGCTCGTCGCGCAGACGCCAACGCTCGAAGATCGGCAGGTCGACGAAATTGATGCGCGCGTTGCGTACCAAGATGTTGCCGAGCAGGATCGGCGGCGAGGCGACGCTGCGGCCCGCCTGCACATCGCCGGTGACGCCGATTACATCTTCATCGCGGCCTGCCATCTCCCGCCGCTTGGCGATCAGCGCGGCGCGCAGTGCTGGCGTGCCTATCGTCTGCTGTGAGCCGGTGTCGATGACCGCCTTGACGCGTACCCCGCCGACGCTCGCCTCCACCCAGGGCACATGTCGATCGAGCAGCTTGATCGGCAGCACGGTGAAGCCGGGTGGTGCGCTGCGTCCCTTGGAGCGGGTGATCTCGATGCGGTCTTTTTTGAAGTCGGCAAGGATGCGTCGGTCAGCGAGCGCGGTGGTCGCCAGCACCCCCTCGGCGCCGCCGAACACGTCCTCCACCACGACCAAGGTCTGCCGCTCTGCCAGCAGGTCGCCGACCTCGACGGTGCGGGCTTTGACGATCGGTGCACGCGCTGAGCCGGTGGTGCCACGCAGCAGCACGGTGCGCTTCGGATCGACCTCGAGGCCGAGTCGCGTCACGGCGGTTTGGGTGAGGGCGGAACGGGTCGCGCCGGTGTCGAGCACCAGCCGCAGCGGGCCCTTACCGTCGATGTACACCGGCACCCAGATGCGCCCGATCCGATCGCGCAGGGTCGGCGAGACATACCGTGGCTCGGGCGCGGAGATCCGCACCTCTTCGAGGAGCGGGGTGGGCGGTGCCTCAGGGGGAACGCTGGATAGGCTTTGCGCAGTCACTCCACCCGATATGATGGAGGACAAGACGGCGACCGGCAGTGTGTGCGATGAGCGTCTTTCTCGCGCCCGCCACGCTCGGCAGGAGTTGGATGATGAGACGGGTGCTTCGGCGTGTCGTGACATGGGGCGGTGTGGTCTTACTGGTGTCGTCGCTGGTGGCGGTGGTTTGGCTGCGACCATTCCGCATCGCCGCGTTCGATCCGGTCGCATCGCGGACGCTCGGTGAACGCTACGATGTGCGCATCTCGCGCGATGGTCATGGAGTGCCGCACATCTATGGCCGCAGCGACGCCGATGTCGCCTTCGGTCTAGCCTATGCGCATTCCGAGGATGATTTTCGCACGATACAGCAGTCGCTGATGACCAGTCGCGGCCGGCTTGCGCTGGTCGAGGGCCAGTCGCCGCGCTTGTTGAACGCCGCCGCGCGTGCGATCGGGCTGGCGCCGCCGTTCGCGGTGGCGGGTGCTGATCCCGCGATCACCGATTACTTGGTCGGATTGTTGCGGGTGCGAGAGCGCGTCGCCGAGGGCGTCCCGCGGGCGCGTGCGGAGGGCCGTCTCTCACCCGAGCTGTGGGCGGTACTGCAAGGCTACGCCGACGGGATCAATCTCTATGCCGCCCTGCATCCCGAGCAGGTCGTACCAGGCTTCCAGACGCTCCGGGCCGATGACATCGCAGCCGGATTCGTGTTCTTTACGCCGCTCTTCTTCGGTCTCGAGCGGGAGATCCGCACGCTGTTCGCACCCACCGCCGGCCCCCAGATCCCCGAGGGTGGCGGCTCCAACGCGATGGCCGTCGCGCCCACGCGCACGCCGGACGGGGCGACGCGCTTGCTCATCAACTCGCACCAACCCTACGCAGGCCCGTTGGCCTGGTACGAGGTGCGGGTGCGGTCCGAGTCGGGTTGGGATATGGCGGGGGGTGTATTCCCGGGCTCGCCCTTCATCCTGCATGGCTTCGGCCCCACGCTCGGCTGGGCGAACACGGTCAACCAGCCCGATCTGATCGACACCTACCGTCTCGTATTGGATCCCAAGAATCCCGACCGCTACCGCTTCGATGGTGTCTGGCGCCATCTCGAGAAGCGACAGGCCGAGATCCAGCTGCGGCTGTTCGGTCGCTGGGCGGTGCGGGTGCAGCGCGAGGTGCTGTGGTCGGTGCATGGGCCGGTGATCCGCCGTCCGGATGGCGCCTACGCGTTGCGCTGGTCGACGATGGATCGCGTCGATCAGGTGCGGGGCTACTACGCGCTCAACCGTGCGCGCGATTGGCAGCAGTTCGAGGCGGCGCTGCGGCTGCAGGTGATCCCCAGCCAGAATTTCATCTACGCCGATGCCACGGGACGCATCGCCTACCTCTACAACGCGGTGGTCCCGCGTCGGGACCCGTCCTACGACTGGCGGGGTGTATTGCCCGGCGACACTTCACGTACGCTATGGCAAAGCTACGAGCCTTTTGATCGCATCCCGAGGGTGATCGCGCCCGCTTCGGGCTATGTCTACAACGCCAACCATACGCCGTTCACCGCCAGCGCTCCCGCCGACAACCCGGTCGCCGCCGACTATCCGGCGACCTTCGGTATTGAGACCCGTCGCACCAACCGCGGCCTGCGGTTTGCGGAATTGTTGGCCGCCGACACGGCGATCAGTGCGGCGGATTTCGAGGCCATCAAGTACGACAAGCGTTACTCGACCCGTTCGCAGATGGCCGTCTTGGTGGCGCAGGTCCTGGCGCGCGATTTCTCAGGCGAAGCCGATGCCGCATCGTTGCAGCAGGCCCAAGATCTGCTGCGCGGCTATGACCTCAGCGTCGATGCCGACAACCGCGCCGCACCGCTTGCCGTCCTGACGGGCCTGCCGGTGGTGGGTCCCACGCTCTTCGGCGCCCCACCAGGCGATCTGCTCGACGCGCTGCGCAGTGCCATCTCGTTGCTGCAGTCGCGCTATGGCAGGCTCGATCCGCGTTGGGGAGAAGTCAGCCGGTTCAGGCGCGGCGGCATCGATGCGCCGACCGATGGCGGTCCCGATGTGCTGCGCGCTTTTGAATCGGGGTTCGCGCCCGACTCCGAGGGCAAGTTCATCGCTGACAAGGGCGACACCCTGTATTACTTCGTCGAATGGGATCGGCAGGGCCGGGTGAGCGGGCGCAGCGTCCATCAGTTCGGGTCGGCCACCCTCGATAGCAGCTCGCCGCACTACGCCGACCAGGCGCCGCTCTTCTTGGCGGAGCGGACCAAGCCGGTGCTGCTGGACGAGGCCGAGGTGCGCCGCGTGATGCGCCGGGAGTACCGCCCCGGCCGACCAGAATTGACAATCGCGGCGCCGACGGCCACGGTGATGCCATGACCGAGACCCGCACCCCCGAAGATGTCGCGCCGCGGCCCCGCGACCTGCATTTCGACCTCGAGGCCCATCGCGGCACGCACTGGATGAACGGCGACCCGGTCGCCACGGCGGTGTTCAACGCGCTCTCGCTGACCTTCCCGGACGGCGAGAAGATGTTCATGGATTCGGTGCGGCACTACCGCTCCCGGCTCACTGGTCGGCTGGCCGACGACGTGCGCGGCTTCCTGACGCAGGAGGCGATCCATGCCCGCGAGCATCACGCCCTGAACTCGCTGATCGACCGCGACCACTATCCGGTGGCCGAGATCGAGGCGCGGATCCGCAAGCGCATTGCCTTTGCGCGCTCGCGCGGACCGGTACGCATGCTCTGCGCCACCACTGCACTCGAGCATTTCACGGCGATGATGGCCGAGACGCACGACCTCTTGCAGGAGCGGCTGTTCGGTCGGACGGCGCCCGAGCTCGAGCGCCTGTGGCGCTGGCATTCACTGGAGGAGACCGAGCACAAGGCCGTGGCCTTCGACGTGTTCCTCGAGGTCACGCGCGATTGGCCGCGGTGGCGCCGCTACATGCTGCGGCTCTGGTCAATGGTGTTCATCAGCCTCATGTTCACGCGCAACATCACGCAGTATGCGTCGCTGCTGCTGCAGGCCGACGGCTACACGCCGCGTGAGGCCCGCAAGGCGGTGCGCCGCTTCCTGTGGCGCGAGCCGGGGATTTTCCGTGCCAATCCGCGCACCTACTTCGCGTGGTACCGGCCGGGCTTCCACCCCTGGGACATCGACAACCGCGCGCAGATGGCGCGCTGGCAGGCCGAGTTCGCGGCCGAAGAGATCCTCAGCCGCCGCGCAGCGACTTGAGGGCGGACTCGCAGAGGCGCTGATGCTCCTCGCCGAGCGGCGCCTTGCGTCCCGCTTCCGCCAAGCTTTCGATGATCAAGGTCGCGAACGATGCCCGGCCGCGTTGCCGGGCGAGAGCGGTGCGCAGGTGCTCGAGCACTTTGTCCTTGGCGTCGAGTTCGCGGACCAGCGGGTCCCAGTGGGGCGCCCGGAAGCGGTCCATCAGGGTCTCGACGACATCTTTGCGAGCGGCCAAAACATCTGGCGTGAAGTCCGACTCCGAGAAGTCGCGCAACCCGGCGACGTCGCGCAAACTCTCGGTGGTCACCTGCTCGAATCCCATGCTCCAATCTGAGTGTTCCCGGCGTTCGATGGGCTTGCGCGAGAGAATGCGGATGTCCTCGTGGCGAGGATCGCGTGCAATCCGGCCGACCAGTTCATCGACCGTCGTCGCTTCGCCCTCGATGACCTGGAGGAAGGTGCCGTTACCGTAGAAGAGCATGCCGGTGACGTCACGCGCGGTGTTGTTGCCATGGCATTGCTGCAGCAGGCTGACCAACTGCTCAGCCGACATGGGCGATGAGGCCTTGCTGAGGTAGGAAATCTGGATCATGTGGTAGGCACCTCTTTAGCACATATTATCCCATGCTGTGCTTGGGTGAGGCACTGGCTTGCGGTACCGTAGCGTCATGAAGCCACAGACCGCGTTCTTTAGCCTCGGAGTCCTGAGCGCGGTGGTCTACGTGGCGGCCGCTGCCGCTTCGCCACCCCCCACCGTGTGGGCGGCCTTCGATGATCCGGCCCGCAGCACCCAACTCGCGACCGCCTACCCGCAGGTCGATCGTGTCATGCGCGAGTTCGTCGCTCGAGAGCACGTCCCGGGTGCTGCGTGGGGCATCGTGGTCGATGGCCGCTTGGCGCACCTCGGCACCACCGGGCTGCGGGATGTGGAGGGCGCCCGACCGGTGCAGGGCGATTCGGTGTTCCGCATCGCCAGCATGACCAAGTCCTTCACCGCGATGGCGATCCTCAAGCTGCGCGACGAGGGCAAGCTGTCGCTAGACGATCCCGTGGAGCGGTATGTCCCTGAACTCGGTGGCCTGCGTTACCCGACCGACGATGCGCCGCGCATCACGCTGCGACACCTGCTCACGCACGCAGCCGGTTTCCCGGAAGACAACCCTTGGGGTGATCAACAACTCGGCATCTCGGAACAAGAGTTCACGCAGCTCATGCGAGCGGGCATCCCGTTCTCGAACCCGCCCGGCGTGGCGTACGAGTACTCCAACTACGGGTTTGCGATCCTGGGGCGCGTCATCGCCAACGTCTCGGGGCTGCCGACCACGCAGTACATCGAGCGCGAACTGCTGCGTCCGCTCGGCATGCGTTCGACGACGCTTGAGCCGGGGACGGTTCCGGCGTCGAGACTCGCACAGGGCTATCGCTGGGAGGACGCGCGTTGGAAACGCGAGGCGCAGCTGCCGGATGGCGCCTTCGGTGCCATGGGCGGCATGCTCACCTCGCTCGAGGATCTCGGGCGCTATGTTGGGCTGCTGCTCGGGGCGTTCCCGCCGCGCGACGGCGCGGATCCGGGTCCCGTGTCGCGCGCTTCGCTGCGTGAGATGCAGCAGCTGTGGCGGTCGAGGCCGGCGACGGTCACGCGGGATGCGTCGGGCGCGGTCCAGCTCAACGCGGCGGGCTATGGCTACGGCCTGCGGATCTCCCAAAGCTGCGAGTTCGCGCAGGTCGTGGCGCACAGCGGCGGGCTGCCCGGGTTCGGTTCGCAGATGCGTTGGTTGCCGGAGTATGGCGTCGGCTTGATCGCGTTCGGCAACCGCACCTATACGCCTTGGGGCGACGCCTTCGGTCCGGCGCTTGCAGTGCTCAAGGATTCCGGCGGCCTGCAGCCGCGCGCGGTGCAGCCTGCGGCGG
>Ga0209107_10001752_pt1 | contig 12138 bp, 12 predicted proteins | sample LakErihyJuly2011_2_FD_187460 | JGI IMG/M metagenome (GOLD analysis project Ga0209107, IMG submission 187460) | Freshwater microbial communities from dead zone in Lake Erie, Canada - CCB hypolimnion July 2011 (SPAdes) (version 2) | ecosystem: Environmental > Aquatic > Freshwater > Lentic >... | reverse complement strand
ACGCAGGCAAGGACGCTGTGGTGACGAACACCTCTGGTTACTGGGTTGAATTTCAAGAAGCACGGATTATCGGCGACGTGGCCAGGCTGTTCCATGACGTGTGGGAAGTTACAGGCGTCGCAGGTGTTCGCGAGTGGCGAGCGCGCCTATTTCCTAAGACTACGTGAATGTTGCGTGTCTAGCGCCGCGTCGGCGGCACCGTGTGTCTTGTGAAATTATTCCTACTCTCAGGCAACGACACCGAGGCTCTAGCTCGAGAACGCGCGCAGCTGCTGCAGACTCCTGGCGTACGCGAAGACGCTGACTGCGCTGAAGACGGTGGCGCAGGTGCAGTCTCTGCAGTTGAGTGCGTCAGCATGTTCGGTGGTTCTCGGGTGTGTGCTGTAGAGCACTTCGAGGCAGTAAGCAAAGAGAACGTAGAACGCATTATTGCTGCTGCGCCAGCTTCAGACGCCGTACTAGTGTGCCGCGGTGACCAGATAGCACCTTGGATCACTAAAGCGCTCCAAGGCGTCGCTGAGGTACGTAGGTTCCCTCTTGCGCACGGCCGAGACATCGCAGACCGAGTCCTAGAGGTAGCAAAAGCAGAAGGAGTTCAGCTTGGCGGAGCGCAGCGGAAGCTTCTCGTAGAGCGCTGCGGAGAGAACCTAGAGCGCGTACGCAGTGTGTGCTGGCAGCTAGCTACAATCGGTGTCTCAAACCCAACTGAGCGGCAGCTTTTAGCTCTCATCGGGAGCAGCGACACCGCAGGCGTCCCGTGGGACGTCACAGATGCTCTCGACAAGGGTGACACAGCCGCAGCCTTGCAGGCGGCGGTTGGGTTAGAGCCACTCGCGGTGTTGTCGTATCTGTGCAACGTTGTAGCGCAGGCGGGGCAGGTCGTTGAAGCCTGCTGTAGCACTCCGGCTGATGTGGAGAAGCTGCTTGGGCAGAAATCGTTTCAAGCCCGTAAGACACTCGACCTCTCGCGGAGGCTCGGTCGGGAAGGTGTGCGTAGCGCATGGGCTGTTCTGTCGAGCGCTGAGGTAGCAGCAAAAGGACGACGCGGCAGCGAAGCGGCACTCTCAACTGCTCTGTACGAGCTTTCTGGTGTCTGGGGAGCTCGTAGCTAAACCCTTGCTAGTGAGTTCTTAGCCGTGAAGGTGAAGTGAGTAGCAGCCAACCGGCTGCATTAACGGAAAGAGGAACCATGAACAACGGTTTCGATGACAACAATGTAGACAAGGCCTTCGATGACCTTGTTGAAGCGTTTGATTTCGACGAGTCAATTGTCGAAGAACGAGAACTTCTGCTTGCTCAGGCTGCCGCGCTACGCGCTGTTGCTGACGCCAAGGAAGCTGAGGCTCGCGCCTTGGACAAAACCGACGAGGAACGCGACTGCCACATCCTGCCAGACCACTTCGTACTAGACAACGATGGCATCGCCTTTGTTGCTCCTAGTTCCGAACGTGAGAAAATGCGCGAGATGATCCCAGGACTTCGCGCTGAAGCACTAGGTGGGGCTCAAATGCGCCTCAAAATGTCAGAAGCGCTCGAGGAGCAGGAAATTCCAGATGAAGCTCGCGAGATGGTTCTAGGAATGCTCGACGACATGGCGAACTGCATACCTGACACCGCGGTAGTAGCAGTTGTGGAGGAAAGCCTCTCAAAGACTGTTCTCAGCTCTCACGAAGTGCGCGCATGGCGCTCGCTTTTCCGTGGGATGAAGAACCGTTCAGAGAAGACCATTGCGATTGCCTCTCAAATCGAGGATGCTGAGATTCCAGAAGAAATGCTGAACCGAGTGCAGAGCGACATTACGGAGCTCGACGCCCTTATCGGTAAATTCGATCTGATTCTTCAGACTCACTCATAATCAAAACCCGGGTGTGCCTAGCGCACCCGGAATTATTCAAGCCCTTGAAGACTTCACCAGTCTGGAGTCTTCCCCGCGTGAGTTACGGCCTGTTCCCACATCCAGAGCACTCTTTTTGAGTACTCAAAAGCAGACGCCCAGTACCTTCCAAGCTCAGCCCACGTAGCACAACAGCCGCGTACTGGGATGTTCTCCACTTTGTACGCGTACGGAAGAGCGGTATCTTTCGATGTGTAGTCTGCATCAGCGTACGCTCGGACGAGCTGTACGTGCGCCCGGACTCCTGTGCGTATTGACTCGAAGCTTGTGGCGCTGCGGCACGAGTCGCAGGCGTTTATTCCCGCGAAGTTGTTGTCGTTAATGCCTGAGAGACCTCCCTCGAAGCGGTACCAGCCGGTCTCCTGCACGCCTTGTATGAATAGAACGTCACCTCTCACGCCTTCTGCGGCTGCTTCGGTGAGATACATCTGCGCGAACTCCTCGATCGAGATCGGCATTCGCCAGGCTGTTGTGCGTGAGCGCACAAATTGCGCTATATCCTGTGCGGTCAGAGTGTTAGGGCCAAGAATAGAGAGACCATCTTTTGGTGAAGAAACCTTTCGTGCGAGATTACGGAAGGCTTCTTGGTGCTCCTCCAAACTCCGTGCAGCGACTACGCGTGCTGACGAGAGAGCGTCTACTCTTCTCTGTATTAGCTGCTGGCGGCTCTTAAGTTTGCGCGATAAGTCCGCTAGCGGTTGTAACTCTAGCGCTTGAACCATGGCTGTCGGTGTGATCATGGCTACGCGCGACGCGTACTCGAGTGGATTATCAGCAGCTGAGAGTGCCGCTAGGTTCAGTGACGTGTCCCCATCAATGTATATCCCAACGGCCACAGAGCGGGCTTGTTGTACGCGCTGCTCTAACAGCGGTGTGTTAGACGCGATACTGACCACTAGGCCGGCTAGTTCGGAGTTAAGACTCTCTAGCTCGCTGTCGACTCGAGCTACAGCAGCGGTTGCTGGCCCCATCTCACGCACTGTATTTAGTAACGCAGCCTCGTTATCGCTCTGCGTTGATGCGTATGACGGGGCGCTAGTGAGAACGCTCGACAGTACTACAGCTGTGGTCGTGAGGATCTTCTTTGTTGCGCGCACCTTGTCTATTGTGCGCGGAAGCTTGCAAAGGTCAGGTAGCGGGTACCAGGGCTGCGTGCTAGCCGACTAGGGGCTTGAACACGTGCTCAAACCCGGGTCCGTCTTGGAGTTTGACTGAGGAGACATTCGTTACCCCACCGACCACCAGGACTGAGAGCTTTACGTCTATACGTGTGTCGTCGTCGAGCCAGCTGCGGGCGCGGAGAAGTAGTTCCGGTGGCGGAGCTGGGACCGCGATTGTTCTTAGCGTTGCTTCGTTTACACGTTTCGAAGTGCTTCTCTTTCCTCGTGCGTTCACGACAAAGAGCTCTTCGTGGCTAGGCCAGACGTCAATATGAGCACCTACTTTATCCACGCTGGCTGCCACCACCTGACAGTCCTTTAGTGACACCTCCCACGAAACGTCTCTCTTGTTGTCGAGATGTACGTACCACGTAGCAAAGCACAACGGGATAACTGGACCGAGTGCTGTAAGTCCTGACTGCGTAAGAGCAAGCACAGTGGTCAGGACTCCGCACGCTGCTGCACTGCACGCGAGTATTAGTCTCGAGCGTCGGGGATCAAGAACCTTACTGCTGCGCATGTGCAATACAGTGCGTAGCGCGGTGGCGATTTCAACGATAGAGAGGCGGCGTTGCGTAAAAAGAGGCTAAACACGACATTACGGTAAGGAGAGTTGCGCGGTAAGAGTTTTGTCGGACGGTTCTAGTGCATGCGCCAACAACACGTAGCCACAAGTGACGCCAGACAACCAGACATCGCCGGAAACGTCACACGTGTTATAGCGTCGGCCCGTAAAGCGGCAGGTGTTGTCGAGTGGCTCTCTGAAGCGGAGCTTGTGCGCAGTATTGCTGATGAGATCGTGAGACTAACCACCGGACACGCGCCAAGCGCTGACATCGAAGAGATTGCTGTGTGGGTTATTGCCGAGCGTGCCACACAGTGGAGTCGCGACGTACTAGCGCACCCGAGTCGCTCACCCCTCGGTACTAAAGGCGCTGCGCGGACGCTAGCTGGCGTCGTTCGAAACGGCGAGTTCGCAGAGCTCGTCCGCAACGAGCAGACCAAGACACGCGCAATCAAGACTTTGGATGACGTATTGAAACACGCAGAGAAGCGCGGTGTTGACGCGGAGTACCTCTTATGGTCAGTCATTGGGTATGAGGCACAGCGCCACGTACGCCTGATCTGGCACGAAGCCAACAAGCTCACCCGGTTCTACCCAGACCGCGCAGCGAGCGACATGCTTGGTTGGGGTTGGCAAGGGCTGCACGTAGGACTACGCGGGTTCGACCCGTCGAGGGGCTTCAGATTCTCCACGTACGCGTGCCAACGTATCAGTGGTGCAATACGCGACGGCGTGCGGTCGGAGAACCCGGTACCGAAACGCCTGCTTACGTTTCAACGAAAAGTACTACATGCCGAAGAGCATCTCTCTGCCAGACTAGGTCGCGTGCCGAGCTTGGCGGAAGTTGCTGCGCACATGGGCGAGAGTGACGAGGCGCTTTCGATTCTTAGCAGACTCGCAGCTGCTGCAAGCGTTGAGGAGATCAACGGGTCCGAGGGACGCTCTAGCGACGTGAGAGCGCTTGTAGATAATAATGACCCGGCGGATACCGCGATAGCATCTGCGCAACGAAGTGCTATAGAAGAAGCAATAAACGGTCTCTCACCACTTGACGCACAGATAGCTCGACTTTTACTCATCGACGGCCTCTCTCCTGCAGAGGCGCGCGAGCGCACCGGTACGTCTCCAAGACAACTACGCCAACGCTGGAGTCGATCGCGAGACCAACTTGCCGAGGCACTAGCCGAATGGCGTTAAGTCGTGGACTCGCGGAGTAAAGGCAACTACGAGGTAGGTCCGTTCGAGCAGTTTGGACAGTTCGGGCCAGGCCGGATCGACATGCGTGTATTTGACCAGGACGCGTACTGGGTTGACTCTGACGGGGTCGGGCACGCGTTGTCAGACATGTCTGAAGAGTACCTACGTAACGTTGTGAGTTTCCTTGAAGATAGTAGTTGTCGCTTTCATATCCGTAGTGGGGTGCGTGAGGTGGTCGAGTCACTTGTGTCGGCGCTGAGCGCGCAGACTCCGTGGTTAGCCCTCGCAGATGAGCTTGGCATCTCGCGCATCATAGACACCGACGCTCTCGTATGGCTGGAGAGCACGCCTTTGATGCGGGGACTGCGTCAGAGAGTCTCGGCGAACGGGCGCAAGGCCTGAGCCGCCCGAGCTAGACGTGGATCTGCTGCACCGCGTTCTAAATCCGCTACAGACCTAGCAAACACCTGCGTGAGCGGCAGATCGACAGATGCGACCCACTCCTCGTAGTCCTCAGCAGCAGCCAGCATGGAGTCTGTTGGCCAGCCCTGCGGAGCTAGCGTCTGGGTAGGAGACTTCGCCCACCCAGCTGCGCGAGCTAATAGTGCAGAAAGCGCCAACACCGCAGACGTGCCGTACCGTGCGGGGTTGTCTAGGGACGTGGCGCCAACTGCAAGCATCCACATATCAACTCCTACAACAGCTGCAGCTGCATCTATCTCTGAGACCCCTGTTAAACGACTGTCGCCGAAGCGTTGAGCGCGAGCTCGCAGAACGGCTACAGCAGTACGAGGCGCGCTCCACGGGGCGCCGAACCTTGTCGCTGCTGTTGCTGTCATAAGTACAGGTTCGGTACAGGCTGCGTGGTCTGAGAAGCGGACCCGGCACAGTGCTATACGTGACTACGACCACGAACGATTATGGACAAATGGCGCTAACTCGAGAAGGCACCGTGTTTCGCCTCAGTTTTCGATACAGCGCAACTTTGGTGGAACGGGCGAAAGCCCTTCCTTACGCTGCATTCGACCCAGAGACCAAGACGTGGACCTGCACCGTGTGCGCGCAGGCCATCGAGCTGCTTCGTCAATGGCGTTGGGAAGGCCTAGTAGACTGCGACCCTGACCAGCTTTTAGAGCGCGGGGAAGTGCTACCTGTTGTAGCTAACGCCACGTTGCGTAGTGGTAGCGCGCGCAGACCGTTTCTTGTCCAAACCGCAATGCGCGACAACGACCTGTACCAGAAGCTCGTAGCTATTCCCGGTGCGCGGTGGGAGAAAAATGCTGGAGCTGTGTCGTACCCGCCTCACGCCACCTCAGCGCTAGCGGACTTAGCTGATAAAGGTGTAATCGAGGACCCGCAGCGCTTACTGCAGCCGGCAGCTGTAGTTGTTTCGTACGACACTCGCCTTGGTGAGTTTCGAGTACGTGGTGATGAGCGTGCAGCTTTGTCCTTTAGCGAGAACTTCCCCGGTAGAGACGTCATGCAGGCGTGGATTGAGCGCGGCCTTGACGTGGCGTTTAGCGATGACTTCTCTAAAGAAATGTATAACGGCGAGATCGCGAGAGGCTCTGACGGCGTGCAGCCTGAAGGTCTCAAGCTCGAACTTTATCCGTACCAAAAAGTTGACTTGGCTGTCGCGCTTGAGCGATCCGGTGTTGGGATCTTCTCGTCCATGGGCGTTGGGAAGACAGCCGTTGGTATTTCCGCAGGTCACGAGATGCTCCACAACCGTAAGGCTGTGACGCGCGTGATTGTGGTTGTGCCGCCGTCTATCCGTACGCAGTGGCGCGAAGAGATCGTGCGGTTTACCGGGTGCAGTCCCGACGACGTCGTTGTTGTGGATGGAGACAAGAAGCTGCGTATGGCAGCGTACGACCGCATGGACGCTGGAGCCTCATGGCTGATAGTTCATTATCAGGCGATAATTTTAGCAGAAGACACGAAGCGTTTAGAGAAGCTTGCTCCAGGGGCGCTTATTATCTTCGACGAGTGTCACAGACTCAAGAACCAGCAGGCGAAGACCACCAAGGTGGCGCAGAGTCTTGCAAAGAAAGCAGCTAAACGCATCGGGCTCTCGGGTACTCCTGTGGAGAACAACCCAGGTGAGTGGTACAACGTACTGTCAGGCCTTCTCGTTCCCGGAGTTTTTGGAACCGCCATAGACTTCCTGAACCGCTACTGCTACCCAGGGAAATTCGGAGGGTACGAGGGGGCGCGTAACATTCCTGAGCTCAGGAATAGGTCGAAGGCCTTGTACGTGCGACACACGTTCAATGAGGTAGCAAGTCATCTTCCTAAGCTGCGCGTACAGACCATCCAGCTAGACCCACGTCCAGAGTACGCAGCGGCCTTGCGCCGGGCGCACCGCGAAGCGCGCGACGAGATCAAACAGAAGCAGCTCAAAGCTCTGGAGGCTCGACGCGGAGCTCAAGCCCTTGATGGCTACGAGCGCGACGAGGTGGAAGGTGGCGCAGAGATGACAGCTGTTGGCATGCTGAAGCTGCTCTGTTGCTCTCCTTTAATCGTTGCAGCAAGTGACTCTCCAGCGGCGCAAGCCCTCCGCGACAGCGGCCTAGTTCCAGACGAGGACGGCCCGAAGCTCGACGAGTTACGCGTTATGTGCGCCGAACTACAAGCAAACGACGAGAGAGTTGTTGTGTTTACGGCGTCAAAGCGCATGGCAAACCTTATATCAGATCGTCTCGGTGACGACGGGATACGGTTTGTCCTCTACACAGGGGACACTTCAAGTGCAGACCGCGACAAAGCCGTACGAGACTTCACAACGGCAGGCGACCAGCAGAATCCTGGCCCCACCGTGTTCGTCTCCACCGACGCTGGTGCTGAAGGACTCAACCTCGGTAGGTGTTGCTCGACGCTAATCAACGTAGACATCCCGTGGACCCCGGGGCGGCTCGGGCAGCGTAATGCACGCGTTCGACGCATCGACTCTACCGCAACGTCGTTCCTGGTCGTAAACCTCGTAGTTCGAGGCACGATAGAAGAAGGCATCCTGCGTATGGTGGAACATAAAGCAGACCTTGCTGACGCCATTCTCGGTGAGGCGGGCGGGCGGCGCTCCACTACGGGACGCGGCGGGAGAAACATCTTTGAAGAGGCAATGGCTGAGTGGGACAAACAGCACTCTTCTGGGAAGTAGCGATAGATAGCGCCTTGGGTTTCGAAGAGTTCTGCGCAGCCGTTTGCTGTGCGGGCCGACACTGCACCTCTGTAGAGGCCGCGTGCGGCTGCTTTGAAAACAGGCATCCTGTAAGTCACTGCTCTTTAGGGAGGAGGCGGCCTGTACAACCAGGCCACCTGGACAGGAGGAATCCTGACCGGGAAACGCGAGCACACGTACGGCTGTGTTCACACTTTCGTGTGTTGATGTTTAGTCAATCACCCGACGTGAATCAGACGAACAAGCAGATGTCTTAGCGGGGCAACTGTTTCATACTGCTCGACAACGCCTCAACACTACAAGGAGCTTACACAGAGATGATTTCACAGCACATTGCGCCAATGCGCGCCAAAGACTTGTCAGCAGAACCGGTCGACTACAACGATCGCAACATCGGTCTATTCAATCAGCGGCGTGAACTGAAGGACCGCCAGGCGGCGATCCTCGCTAAGCCTGAGCGTAAACGCACAGTGAAAGACAAGCGCGATCTTTCGAGAATTGCGCGAGACATTGACTCTGTGACTACTGAGATCATTCAGTTCAACTACGGACTTGTCCGCTCGTACACGAAAAAGTTCACATCGAACTCATCCAAGGAAGACTCTGCCGACTTTGAGGCGTCAGCAGTTGTCGGTCTGATGCGCGCCATCGAGTCCTTCGACCCGAGTAAGGGACGATTCGGGCAGTGGGCCTACAAGCCAATCCAACGAGAGGTGCTGCGCGCCGTTCGCGATGCCGACTTCAAGAGCATGAACCCTGGTGACTTTGAGCGCCGCCCAGACATTCTAAGGGCGCTCGCACGTCTGCAAAAGGAGCCACAGAACGAAGGGCGACAGATACCGAACGTAGAAGTCGCCAAAGAGGCCGGCGTGACCGTGGACCAAGTTCGCCGCGTACTTGAAGCACCGCGCCTGGACAGTATCCACCAACACGTCGGGGAGGATGGAGACACAGAGCTCGGAGACCTCATTGAAGGCGACGACATTGACGTCGAAGGCTCTGTGATTGCGTCGATGACGCTCACGGCGCTTGAGGACTACGGCTTGAAGGCTCTCGATAAGCGAGAGCTTTTAGTGCTGGTGCGCCGGTTCGGGCTGGACTGCGAACCAGAGCAGAAACTCGCCTCTATCGGCGAAGTCTTAGGATTGTCGAGAGAAGCAGTACGCCAGGTGGAGTCGAAAGCGCTCGCCAAGATACAGCACCCTGTGATTCTTAGAAAAATCCACAGGTACGGGCGAAACTAATAAACCGCACCCTAGGGCGTTTTACGAAAGCAGGCGCCTGCGCGGTACTCGGCAGTTCTATCTACGTCGCTCGTTCTCCTAGCTCCAATTTAGCGTGCTCGTCAGGTTCTGTCAAGAACCGCCAAACCCGTAGTAATGACTTTCTCGCAGTCTGTGAGCGCCCAAGGTGGGGATAGTTCAATACAACCCAAGGAGAAGCTATGGACACCCTTAACACCACTCACACGCGCAACGCCGCGTGGAAGAACGAATGGGACGAACTAAGCGAAACCGCACAGAAAGCGGAGCTTGAAGGAGACAGTGTTACGGCACGTCGCTGCAAACGCAGCATGGACCGTATACAGGCAGAGTTCTTCACTGCTAACTCGGGACTGGCTTACGCCGCGGCTCGTGTTTACCTGACGCGTTCTAGTGCCAGCAACCACGACGACTACATTCAAGCGGCTCGCATAGGGCTCTTGAAGGCGTGGCCGATGTGGGACCCAAAGCAGGCGACTTTTGCAACGTTCTCGCGGTCATACGCTGATGGTGAAACCAACCGAGCTGTACGTGCTTACGAGCATGCTCACATCTCGTACGGCGACCACACAGCTGCACCTAACGTGAAACTCGCGGAGGCTCAGCTTACTGCAGTTCTCGGAAGAGCGCCTACTGACATTGAGGTAGCAGAACGAGCTGGCGTTAGTGCCGGAATCGTAAAGCGCGTACGCATGCAGCGTCCCGTGTCTCTCGACACTCCAATTGGAGACGGCGAGCACACACGAGGATCCCTTGTTGCTGACACGAAGAGCGACGCTCCTGAAGCGGCACTGAGTGCTGTGGATTTGAGCGAAGAGCAGGAAGAATCCGTTCTTCAAGCCCTACGCGAGATCGATCCAGTACAAGTCGCTGTCGTCGCAAGACGTCTCGGTATCGACGGTGCGCCTCCTCAGACTTTGTCTGAGATCGCAGAACTTCTCAACAGCTCACGTGAAATCATGCGCAGAGTAGACAGCAGTTCAATAGACGCAGTTCGTCAAGCTCTCATCTGAGCTATCAGCTGCTCACTTTACAAGTGAGCAGCTGTCTTATTCGGAAGACTTTATTTAAGAAAACTCTGCCGCAGAGAGACTTTGCTCAAGCGACTCGTACTCTGGTCTCACTGCTGACGCAAACTCTATAGCTGGCGAAGAGCTGTTCTCGGTACAGAAGGTCGCTAGACGCTCAACGTCAGAGGGCGTGATGCCCACCTTCGGGTCCGGGGAGAGAAGTAACGCGGGAACGCCAGCCCGCATCAGCCATGCTGCGGCCTCTGGGTGGTCACGAAGCTCGTCGTCAACCCAGGCTATAGGGCGTCGCGGACGAGCACCCAGGAACGCTCTCACAGCATCAAGTTTCCACCACCAGCGACTCGGCAGTTCGCGGCGTAAAGCCTCTACACCGTCCCAACCTAATTCCTCTGAGAGAATGTCAGCGCGTGAGCCCCAGTCGCTACAAACTACGATCTTTGCCGGCAAGTTCTTCAATGAGGCGCCCATCAGTGGGGACACAGGAACGCGGACGCCTACACCACCAGCAGCGCGCCAGTCACCCCACGTGTCTTCGCTGGACATTGCTCGAAGAGGCGCTAGAACGCCGTCTACACCAACGATAAGTAGAGGTACAGAGACGCTCTCAAAACCTTTTGGAGCGCCGCGTGCGGCACTGCCTATATCGGGCACTGTATGTCCAGTGTTCCAAGCCATGATACTCCTCGCTCTTTCCGGTGCTCTCATCGGTACGTTATTGTCTAGTTTCTCCACTTGGAGAACCTCACGCCAACCCATACCGTTTGACAGTCCGGCAGAGTTGAGGGTTGTCGAGTGGGCTGAAGCTGCTTCCGGTAGAGCCGCTCTGTGTGAGCTGAGCCCTACAGCTTTCGCGCATCCGCAGCGTCAGATTCGTTGGGAGGAGCTCTGTGCAGTTGCCGCGCCTGACGAGCAAGCAGTGCGCTATCTCGAGGAAGCGCCGAATGTTGACATTGTAGTGGTTAGAGAGCTAGCTCAAGAACGGAAGTTGTACCCAGGAGCTGCTGCTTGGACGGTACTAGACGCCGAGCCTCCTCTTGTTAGGCGCCGAGAGGCACTATCTGTAAAGCGTGCCGTTGTTGGCGCTGTGTGTGGTGCCGTAGGCATGGCTGTGTGCGGTGATGTACTGTCGAGCAACAACAGCAGTGGTAACGGCACCCTGCTCGGTGCGTTAGCGCTTCTTGCGTTACTTGTAGGCGGGATCGTTATTGGGTTCGTAGATCACGACACCTTGTTCTTGGACACACCGACTCTCGCTGTGTGCGGATCTCTTTCCTGGCTCTTCGCTGGTCTTTACGCCTACAGCGTAGGTGACAAGACCTCTCTTGTTGGCGGTGCTGTGGTTGCACTCGCATGGAGTACATCCTTCGTGGTTATAAACTTGATCTACAAGCTGCTGCGCGGAATCACCGGCATGGGGTTTGGTGACGTTCTCATCACGCTCGCTGCGGGTGGAGTGCCGGGCGTTGTAGCTCGCCAACCGCTTCTCGGTTTTGGTGGCATCGTGACAGCCATGGTGTTGGCGCTCGTGTGGAACATCCCTAGTCTCGTCACTAAGAAGCTCGGTGGGCGCGATGCGTTTGCCTTAGGGCCATTTTTGTTCACAGGCTGGATGGCAGCCTGGGTGTTCGGACGATTGATTGGTGTGCTGTAATGACTACTCCTCAAGAACGTAAGCCTGACCCTCGAAGCCCTGGTGACAAAGCAGCAGAGCGAGCCGTCGCTGCAGCTCTACTAGTAGATGCTGCAGCTTTCGATGAGATGCGAGATCTCCTCACACCCGAAGACTTTGCAGACCCGTTGAGTCGCGAAGTGGTAGCTGCTGCTATCGCCTGCGAGGCGGCCGGTACC
>Ga0209107_10001751_pt1 | contig 12150 bp, 18 predicted proteins | sample LakErihyJuly2011_2_FD_187460 | JGI IMG/M metagenome (GOLD analysis project Ga0209107, IMG submission 187460) | Freshwater microbial communities from dead zone in Lake Erie, Canada - CCB hypolimnion July 2011 (SPAdes) (version 2) | ecosystem: Environmental > Aquatic > Freshwater > Lentic >... | reverse complement strand
GGACGGGAGGCCCTTCTGGGTTTGTTTGTTGTATGTGATGTGTAAGCGTAATGCAAGACAGACTCCAGAAGGGCCTCCCGTCCGTTGCCATCACTGGACTCCCTATTCAATTCCTTTACGCACTGCGCTTTGACGCTTTGCCAATCCCTTTCGTGTTGCAGGTTTTGTACGCGTCAATCTAACCAAGTTCCCTTGGATTAGCCCCGTCACTTGCGAAGGTGATACGACCTTGATGCTTGCCAGTTGTAAAGGGTTTACTTTCTATCAGACATCGCCATCAAGATCGCGCACAATGCTGTCAGTGCTAACGCAAGCCAAACTAAGCGACTCATTCCGCTACCGCTTTCATAATTCCTTTATGTACGAACTCACGCTTCAATGCTTCATGCGCCAAATACAGCTCATCAGTAAGGCGATCTACTTCTGTCTTGAGCCAGTCACGCTCGCGCGCTATTGCCATCATGTGATCGTGTAGACGGTCGTAATGTTCGCTGGGGTTGTTCATAATTTCATTCTCTCAATGACCTTTGAGCACTGACCTGATGACAAAGTTTCGAGCACTGCATCGTCTACGCCGAGCGTCTTATGGATGAACTCCAAGAGCTGGAAGTCATCCCATGCTTTACCGCGCGCAAGTGATTTCAAGAAGCCGATTTGTTTTGGTGTTGCTCCGCCGAATGCGTCCGGGGATGGTGCACTGTTCACGCGGTTTACCTTCTCCATCTCGGTCACTGATGCGCGTTCTCCAGTGTGTCCAAGTGGGCCGTTACTGATCGCGCGTCCGATCGCTGATGTTTCGCAGTTCTCTAGGAACGATGTTTTGTTCACTGGACTGTTTCCCATGACTTCTTCTGCCCAGCCAGTCGCGATCGGCTCTTTTGCGTTGTCAAAGGTCTCGCATCGGAAGATCACCGTAGAAGCGTCGTAGTGCATCATGGTCGTCACTACCTGTCCTAGTGGGTAGGCAGTCCAGAAGCGTTCTAGACGCTGTGCAACGGTCTCATAGAGCGATAGGTCAAAGTGTGCCATTAGCGCGCTTTCCAGACGATCGCCATGTTGCCCGAGATCGTGGGTCGCTCGAGCTCTGTGGCGTAGACGAACTTGTCTTTCACTAGGGAGCCGCGTGTAGGTCTGACAGTGTTGCCAGAGATGCCGAGTGCGCGCTCGATTTCTTCATCTGTCGCTCCGCCTGTCTGCTTCAAGTAATCGTAGACGCGGCGACGCTTTGAGCCGGATTTCGGCAATGCTTGAAGAGCTGCGATCACTGATGTCGGTTTTGCGCTTGATGAGATGATGACAGTGTTCCGGTCTATTGCACATTCTTCACGGTATGCGCCGAGTCCGCGTGTCGGTGCGAAGAGTTGTAGGTCGCTCATCGTATTGGTTTCACTTTCTTGCAGGCTTTCAAGTCTGGGTGAGACCAAAGGATCTTGCTCGGGTTTGTCGCGTGCGGTGTTCCGTGCATTTCAAGTCCACACTTTTTGCAAGTTATTTTGAGCATGATCGGATCACATTGATCGCTGCACGAATGACACTTGCATTGAATCTGTTTTGCTCTCCGCCGATCGTCATGTGTGCGTCATACATCAAAGTCAATTCATCAAGCAAGATTGAATGATCTTCAAGACGATCTATCGGACGCGCTGAATGATTCGGTCGCACAATGTCATCAATGAACTCCTTGAAGACTTTGTTGTATTTGTCAGAATAGTTTTCGGGATACATTTGTCGGGTCTCCTCTGTGATACCAATTTCGGGATAGGGCTCTTCGGTCACTTCGGAAGATTCCAAGGTGACCAATTAGAATTATGCCATATGGCGAGACCTGCGATGAGGTTTATGCGCGGATCAAATAATTCGTCGCACACTTTTAGGATCTCTTTCGCTTGAAGCCAACCTTGAGGCCAGTATGTCGAAGGGGTGCACCAGAAAGCGTTGATTTGCATATACCCACGCGAGCCCCCCGGATCTTTAGCGTTGAAGGCTTCGGGCGTGCAATTTGATTCACGCTTGAGGACGCGCATAAGGGTCGGTGTTTCCCATTCAGGCCAGCCAACACTCAAAGCAAGATTGAGAGCTCCTACGCAAGCGGTGACCGGGGTAGTGCTCGAGGTCGTAGAAGGTAGGGGGGCTAGTGGGATCGTCGCAAGGACGGTCTTGGCACTGGCTGGAGACATGCCTTCAGGCGCTTCAGAAGCGTCCCAGAGGAGCACAAAAGGGCAAAGTCCCAAAGTTACCCATGCAAAGATTTTGATCGTTAGATAGCTCATTGTTGAAAGTCCAGTTCTGTAGGTACGCCCCATGAGTCGCCTGCCAAGGTTCGGAAGGCCATTTGAGCGCGGATGATTTTGTGTGTGTCCGAATGACGAAAGATTTGGATCAAGACCTCTTGTCCGTTATCTAGACAGCACCTGCCAACTTCATAGATGAAGACTTGGGGTTCGGTCATGTTTGTACTCCTATCGTCGGTACTTCGACCATAGAGGATCAGTGTGCGCTATTGGGGGATTTCGGCAAACACTCTCTGAAAGGCTTGTTTCACAAGGATCGGAGAGTCTGCCATAGCTGGGGAGATCTCAAAGTGGCACCATGTTCCGCCCGGTGCACCGTGGATTGTGGGTTTGGAGTATTTGCTCCAGCGTTGTCGAGTGCACTGCCATCCGCGTCCAAAGGGTTTTGGTAGGTAGTCAAGTACGCATTCGAGGCCGAGTGCGTTGGCGTTAGCGGTAACGATGTTTAGGAATGCGACCATCCCTTTACGATTCGCCGCTGGATGTTTTTCTGTTGCCAAGAAGGAGAGATCGACTGCTCTTCCGCAGGCGTGTACGGACAAATTATCGGAGCCGCGCATGTTTCGGATGCCCCAGCTTCCAAAGTTGTAGAACGCTCCGTCGCTGTAGCGGATTGCTTGTCGGATCCATTCATCCATCCCCTGCCGAGGGCCATCGGATGCTCCGTCGGCGTTCCCTGTGTACGGTCTGGAGTTCGGGATCTTAGGGTTTGCTGGAATCACTTTTTAGGTTTAGACCTGAACACATTGGATGATTCGTTGCCTTGTTTGGCGTTCACTCCGTTGCCGATTGCGTAGCCGAGAATCATTGTGAGCATCGGTACGCCTGATTGCATGTCGATCTTATCGGCGATCATTAGCGCGGTTAGACAAAGAAGTCCAACTAGCAGGATGACGAACTTTGGAAGGTTATTTACGGTCATGGGAACGGTACATAATCGACTTGCAGTTCAATAAATGCTTCGTATTCGGCTGGGGTCATTGGTCGTACTACGCCGTCAATTTGGATATGTACTTCATCGTGTGGGTACATTGCAACTGCTTCTTCGTATGTCATCGTTTATGCCTTTGCGTATCCGTAGACGGCAATAGTGCCGCCTGTCATTGTGCCTGTTGCAGTTGCAATAGTAAACGAAGAATAACTTGTATTAGAAGCGTGTATACCCACATGCTGTTTTATAAGCAAATTGACTGGGTCATATACCGTCGTCTGCATATATGTATGTTGCGCTAGAAATGGGTTTTGCATTTCCATACAAATATAATTAGCCGAAGTTGTGCCTGTCCCTATAGTTTGCCATAAACTTGTACCCGTAGATACTGCTCCAGGTGTGCCAGGCGAGACAGTAGAACCATTAGAAGCATAGTAAGTGTAACCGCCGCTATATGTAGTTACAGATGCACCAAGAACCATAGTCAAGCCTTGATTGTTTGCTGAACAAGTGCCGCCAGTCAAAATAATTTTGTAAGCATCATAAGTCGCGTTGAATGCACTTGTTACTTCTACGCTTGCAACTGTTGTTCCGACCGTTTGAGTTTTGACAAGAACTAATCCTGGAGTTGTTTGAGTCACAGCATCCGGGAACCAAATAGCCGCCGATGCACTAGTAAAAAATAACTGACCGCCAGCCCATTGAACCAAAGCCAAAGGGCCCGCACTAGTCACTGTTGCCGTACCAGCCGTAATTGTGCAAGCGCCTGCACCAATGTTCTGAATCCGCAAACTGTCTCCAGCTGCGAAGAGTGAAGTGTTCACCGTAATCGTTGTCGCGGCTGCGTTCGACATCGTGATTCGAGTGCCCTTGTCGGCTGCAACAAGCGTGTATGAAGCGACTTTGGCGGAGACTGTTTGGTTGTAGTCGTTCGCCTGCAAAGCGTTCATCTGTGCCGCAGTCAGGACTTGTGCGGCGGTAAAGGTCTGAATTGCCATGTGGCTATCCTAAGACATTTTCTTCGTCAAGTGTGCCATACACAATGTCATCCAAGATGAGCTCATACACGATCGTTGTCGGCGCCGTGTAGTAGGTGACTGCGTGCCCGGCTGACAAGGTGAGTCGGTGCTCGAGTCCTTCTATGGTGAGGTCTTGGGCGAATTGTGTCGGGCCTGCGGAAGTCGTGATTGATTTTTGGATATTGATGAGGTCGCCTACATCGAGTAGGGCAAGTGTTTCTTGATCGGCTGTGGATAGTCCGGGGAACTCTGTTCCTAAGAAGTTGAAGCGCGCTTCGGGATTAGCGGTAATGAGGTACTCCGCAAGTGTGAGAGCTGCGGCGTCATTGTGCAGGAGTGAGTCTGTGATTGACTGGGTCTGCACAAGGTAGGCGGCTTGGCTGACTAGGTCTTCTGCGACTTGTGGCGATGTTGCTCCAGCGTGCTGAATTGATGCGCGGTTCACGACTGTGTCCGCTTGGAATGAGATGTCAATGGCGGAGTAGCCGATGTTTGTGTCGTCGTCGTGGAACTCTGCAACAGGGACTCCAAGTGTTGTTCCGAGACGCTTCTGGAATGTGATCGTGCCTTCTCGATCCACGAAGATTCTGCCCTGCTCGGCTTCATTGATCTTGTTTGCGTATGCGGCGACTGATGTACCGTTCGCAACCGTCCACGCAGCAGCACCGCCAAGGGTCGCCACGCCTGTCTCAATGCTCCGTGCACCCGAATAGGAGACCTCTGGGAGATCCAGCAAGCTACTGAAGCGAGTGCTCGAAAGCTCTTCGGTGACATTCCATTCGGCAAGAAAGGTCTGCCCGAGCTGATAGGAGAAGTCCGCGCAATTCACGGTCACTGTGTCAAGTCCGCCAAGCGTGAAGGTGTAGTCGTAGTTCACGATGTAGCCCACCCACAAATACTTCTTTACATTCAGCGAGTCATAGCGTGAGAAGCGGACTTGTCGGAGCGGTGCTAGTCCGGGTTGATCGTTCGCTGGATCGTAATATGGCGAAGTCGTGTCAAATGGGTTGAAGACTCCGTCCGCGTAAGTGTCGTTTAGCGTGAAGCTCATTGTCCCGTAGGCAAATTGGTCTCCTGTGTTTTGTCGTCCGCGTTTTGCAGTGAGTCCGATCGTGCCATCCATAACGGTCGCATATTGTGAGACGCCCGTGAGCACATATTCGGTGTTGTCTAGTTCGCCTTTGAGTGGATCGTCAAGTGTGAAAGCGTCCCACATGTAACCGGTGTCAATCTCGAGGTCGTAGTTACCTGACCCGATTACTGCTACGCCTGCCATTAGGCGACCGCTATGTTCGCAGGGCCATTCTGCCTATTGAATGCGCGAATAGCGTTCACGACAGCCGTGCCGATCTCCGCGCTTGAGCCGAGACCGCCAGTGATATTGATCGTGTAATTACCGAGCCCACCGCCGCGTCCGGATAATGGAACGACCGCTTCAGGGCCACGCTCACCGATCATCGCAAGCGTTGGCCCTGTCACGATTCCACCGTCCGCGAGCATAGGGATATTCGGGACAGAGAAGCCAAAGCCGCCAAGACCGGGAACCCACGAAGGAATCTTGAAAGATAATTTGCCGATTGTGTTGTTCCATATTGTGGCGATGCCGTTGAAGAGTGTCTTGAAGATAGAGTAGACGCCTGTGAAGTAAGTAACTAGTCCGTCAAATACCGCCTTACCGCCGACCAGCATGGCATCAAATACTGTGTCCACGATCTTTCGGACGGTCTCAAACTTGAAGTAAAGCGCGACAAGAATGGCGATGAATGCGACGATCGCCAAGATGACAAGTGTTACTGGGTTCGCCAAAAGTAAAGCGTTGAAGATTGCAACCACGCCGTTCACGATCATTTGTGCTGCTGCATAAACTTTCATAGCAGCATTGAGAGCCAAGATCGTCAAAGCAATTCCACCGATCGCTCCTGCAACAATAAGGAAGACTTTGGTGTGTTCTTGTGCCCACGCTCCGAAGGCGATCAGGAATGGAAGAAGAGCTTCGACTGCTGGGATGAGTGCTGCACCGATTGATTCTTTGGTCTCTGCTAATGCAATTCCTAGACGCTTCATTCCGCCTTCGGCAGTGGCGGCGGCGGCGGCTGATGCTCCACCGAACGATCCACCGAGCACATTCATAATCTCATCTAAGGACGCGCCATCTTTGACCATCGCTTTGATCTCTGGCGATAAGGCTCCGAGGGCTTTCATGTTGCCGCCGTAAGCCTTGGCAAGAGCATCCGAGACGGTCGCAAGATCTTTACCAGAGCCAGCGGAAATGTCTTGTGCAAGTGCAAGAGCTTTGTTGGCTTCCTCGATGTCATGCGTACCTCGAGTCAGTGCCGCCAGAGCCGGACGAAGCTCACTGTCCGCAACTCCGGACGCCAAACTCATCTTCGTTATCATGTCCTCTTCGGCTTTGATCTGTGCCTCACTAGCCCCAGTGACATTAGTGAGAGCAAGCGCGAGCTGTACTTGTTCGGCTTGGTCTTCCATCGCCGCTTTGGTAGCACCTACAAGGGCGACGCCTAATCCTGCCACTGCGGCGGCGGCTGGGAGCGCGGCTTTCTTGATTGCAAATTGCGCTTTTTTAGATGCGCCTTCAAGGGACTGAAACTCTTTGATCGCCTTTTGAGTTCCTTTAGCGTCAAACTCCGAAATGATGGGAATGTTTACTGATGCCATTACTCAACCACATTCCGATCAACTTTGTCCATAACAGTCTCCACGATTCGCCGCATCTCTGATTCGACTGTGCCTTGATTCTTTTCCATTGCTTTCCACATTACTCTTGATCGCATGCCGTAACGCGCCGAAAGTGCACTGCCGAGTCTTCCGTTCGCTGCCATGTCAAAGAGTGTTCCAGTAGAGCCCGAATAGACAATGTTGAAGACGCCGACATTGCGGATCTGTCCTCGAAACTCGGAGACCTTTTTTGTGTTGATCTTGGCAGAGATCTTTTGCTTGCGTCCAGCATCCCAAGGAAGCATCTTGAAGCCCGAAGGCGTTGTCCATTTACGACCCATACCAGACAGAGGAACAGAATTAGGGATGAGCGCAAGCGCATCGTTTATGACAGGTTTTGCGACATTGCGGAAGTCTTTTGCGATCTGATTACGCAAGCCCGGCTCAACGGAGTTCAGCTGCTTGATGGCATCCTTGAGACCATAGATCTCGACCTTTGTGTTGAGTCCGTCAGCCATGTCACCTCTGCCTATTTTGTTTTTCTAGCACTGCGACAATAGTAGTGAGATCTCGCGTGTCGAAGGTGTCAGCGTAGAAAGTGGGAGCCCACCCAGTCGCGACTACAAGTTCAGCGAGTTGTCGCCTGTAGCCGCGTCCGTAGGGTTTACATCTGTCGCGTCCTCAACGCCGATCTCTACATCTGGGTTCGCTTTCAACCATTCGCGCCAAGTAGCCGGAAGTGTTTCGCCTTTGATCCCGAGCATGATGTACGCCCAACAAGCCATATCGGATGCACCGATTCCGCGTCCGTCAGATACTCGACGATTCTCTAAGCGTTCCCATTCGGCGATCGCGAAGAGGTTTGTGATGAGTGTTTCTTTTTTGTCTCCGCGTGTAAGCGTGAGTTTGATCTTCATTATGTTTCCTTTCGTCGGGCCAAGGAAGGCCGTTATTTACGGAGTGACATCCACGCTGTAGACGCCGCCCATCGTTGTTATATCAACGGACTGCAACTCGCCCAAGGCTGCCGAGATTACTGGCAAAGACTCAAGATATGTGTTGGTCAAAATAAAGCCGGGGTTCGTAGCCGAGTCAGCTGCGGTCGTTGGCTTTACCGTGACGACAAACTTTGTTCCGACAAGCGGTGCAAGTGTGGCGTAAGTAGCGCTGGCTTCGTAACTCAAAAATAAGGTTACGCTCAATTCATTATCCTCGAGACCCGCAGTGAAAGTGTTTGCTGTGTTTCCGAAGACCGTGTCATTTAGCGCAGTGACAGTCCGAGTCAAAGTTGCGCTTGTGCACCAACCCGAGAGATCGACGGATCCAAACTTGACTTGCGGATTTGAGAGGATTGTGGAAGTGGCCATGATGATTACTCCTTGGAAGTGTTGGTTTTAGTTTGGCACATAATGAGAGTCAGAGTGTGGATTAGGCGGTCTGCACTACCGTCGTTACCGAGAGCTCATACGCAGGAAGCGTCGAGCCGCCGATGTCTAGGTTCGTGGGGCGTCCAGATACGACGCCGATATTGAGTGCGTAGATCTGGGCGAGGATGTTGAGCAGGCTTTTCTGGGCGTCTAGGTTGCCCGGGCCGAGCGTAATGATCTGGAGTGTGAAGTTCAGTTTTGCGACATTGTAGTTGTAGCCATCTATTGAATCGATGTTTACAAATACCGAAGGTGGCGAGATGTTGCGTGGATCGTTATTTACTTGGAGACCCTGCACTGTGGAGAGCTTTGCAACTAGATCATCAAAGCCTTCGTTGAAGAGATCTGTGTAGTTAGGTACAGCCATCAGGCGACCTGCGGACGATCAATTCCGAGGAGTTGCCTGACCATTCCGTTGAGACCCATCACTGGAACTGTGCCCATGTTTTGGAATGAAGAGAATTGGTCAATGGATCCGCGTTGTCGATAGTAGCTTCCGCCTAGCATCTGGGTTCCTAGGAAGACATCTTGAGACGGAACGGTCGTCAAGGAATCGACATATCCGGACTCCATTCTTCGGCGCCACGCAAATTGTGAAGCAGCAGCCGCGCACACTGTAAGGAATGCGGCGTCTCCAGCTGTCGCGGTTCCGATACCGAGCCAGTCCTCGACATTCGCAGCAGTGACCCAAGTGCAGACTTGAGTAATTGTTAGCGTTCCAGAAGAAGCGGTTCGCGCGACATCAGAAGCGGTCTTTGCGTAGAGCACCTGATTAGGAATTGAGACCGCAGGATCAAAGAGAAGATCGCCTTCATCGTCCACGCCCATGAACGCATATTGCGGCAAAGCGTAGACAGTGAAGGTTCCGTTGAAAGTTGCATCGACTCCAGTAATGACAACGCTCGCTCCGACTTCAATCTCGGCTTCTGTAAGAAGCTGTAAGACTGCGTAGTTGTCGGTGAGCTGTTTATGTGTGACCGTGTAAGAGGCCATAATCTTGGCCTACCTTTCGGGTCTTAGAAGGTCGCTTTGACGAACTTGGAAGCGTCGATCATCAGTGTTGCAAAGTATCCGCGAAAAGCGAGAGTGCGTGAGAGTGTTGAAGGGACATCGATTGAGATCGCGCCTTTCTGCTGCTCGAAGATCTCGTAGCCAGAAGCATCGCCAACGATGACGGTGTCTGTTGCGAAGTTGCGATCGACTACTACTTGAAGACCAAAGGCAACGCCGTTTGGCTGTCCCGGTAGCAAGTTGCCGAATGCGTTCATTGGGCCCACTGCTGGGAACAATGGACGATCAGCTGTGTCGGTCAAGCCGAGCAAGTAGCCCCACATATTTGGTGAGACGAACAAGTGTGTAGGCAAGTTTCCATTTGATCCTGAAAGGATTGTTTGGGCTGCACCTGCTACGAATTCGCTCCATTGTGCAGGGCTCGTCGCATCGTTGCCGAATGCGCGTGTAACTGTTGCACCTGTCTTCAAGTCATCTGCTGCGACATTGTCGGTGGCGTTCGCGTAGATGCGTGACATGTCATCAAGTACAAGACCGATCACTTCTGGAGTACTCCAGTCGATTGATTGTTCGGACAAAGTTACATAACCGCCGTAGGTTCCCTTCGTGACTTGGTTGTCGGTGACAACAAAAGTTCCAGATTGAAGAGCGGAGTTTTGTGTGGACTGAACTGCGATTGAAGTGTGAGTTGTTACTTCTGGACGAATAAAGATCTTGCCGCCTTGTGGCATCGCCTTTACTCCGACAGCATCAACTACTGGACGACGACCGACAAAGTTGTTGTAGACAGGCTGCACGATTGGCAGTGGCAAGATACCCGGAATGTCTGTTGTGATGACATCAGGAGCAGCAGCTTGTATGCCTTCGCGCATTTCTGCAAACTTGTCTCCGTTGGTTACCATGGCCGAAATATATTCGGCGGCTGTTGGCATCTTGAACTCACGCTTCGCAGTTGCAAAGATTGTTTGAGTTGCCTTGGATGCTTCGATGACTGCTGGGGCTTCGACTGTTTCGTTCATGGTTTCTGTCTCCTGTTGAGGTTCTTCTTGAATAGTAGTTGGTTCTTCTTCTTCGGGTGTGGATGCCGCGACCTGTTGTATCGGGGCGTCGAATGCGCCGCGTGAGACAAGCGACAGCTCGCTCCACGATGCCTGCGTGACGACCATTGTTCCTTCTTTGTCGTAGGCGAACTTGATTGGCTCTACGCCAACGGACACTTCTGGCAAGGCTCCGTCAGAGGCCAAGACAAGAGCTTCGTTGCCGAGGTTTGTGTTGGAGATCTTCGCAACAAAGAGCATTCCTTCAGGAGTTTCTAGGCGATCGGTCACTGTGCCGATTACCTTGCTCGAGTCGTGGTACATCTGAAGCGTTGGTGCGCGTCCGTCCACAGGCAGCGATCCCGGAGCAAACGCGACCATCGACCCATCACTTACTCGGGCAGGAGTGTTGTATCTCACTGCAATTCCCGAGATGGTGCGGCGTCCTGTTTCGCCTTGTGCGGCGTCAATCGTGAAAGATTCTGAACTAAGTCTGATCATGTTGGAATCCTAACTTTGCATAAGTGCTGAATTGGGGATGTCTGTTTCGTTGCTCATTGGATCTGCCATGTCGCCGCCCATGTATGCCTCTGCAAGAAAGTCTTCTACATCGAAGCAGACATAGGTTCCGTGAGGGAGCACATTGTCGGATGACAAGGTTTCGCTGATGCAGTCTGCGAGAGCTTTGCAGGCGTAAGTCCAAAGATCAATTCGCGACTGTTGGGATGACTGATAGGAGTATGCGCCAATGGAGACTGAAAGCAAGTAGGAAGGGACGCCAAGAATGCGACCGAGATCGCGCGCCGAATAATCGGCGGACTCAATCATGAGCATCTTGTCCGGTGTTGCTTGCGTAGGGACATACTCCAAGAACTCATTGAGCGCGGCAGTGTTGTTGCCAGAGGTGCGAGCCAAATTGAACTGTGCTGCAAGATCCGAAAGTTCTTGAGCCGATAGCGGTTCACCGCCAGTCTGTTTTAGATAACCCGAAGGAAGTACCGACTGGGACGCTCGAAGCCGTGACTCTTCTACGCGGAGGGCAATCTCTACAGCGCGCGCCCCAGTCGAGTTCATTGATTGCATTGGTGAGATGAATTGCACAAGATCGCGCGGATCTAACTGGATGCCTTGAAAGACAACTTGTTTTGATGGGCCAAAAAATACTTCGCCTTGTTGGTCAAGTGTCTGCACCATCGCTGCAGGTAGTCGAGTGAATGATGCCGGGTATCCGTCTGCGGTTCGTGATTCAATCATCCAGAAGGCGCGACCCTCAAAGATGAGATCGTCAATAGTCCAAGAGATAATGAATTGGTTCGGGACGCTTTGGTCAATTCGTGAAAGCCATGCGCGCGGAGCAAGAGGTACTTCTTCCATCTCTTCGCCGTTCCACATTTCGCGATACATCTCAAGCTTCAATCCCGAGATCGTGTCGCAGATCAAGTCTCGACCGCGAACGATCACTGGCAAGGTCATCGCTCGAGCGCGTCGCTGACCGTTTTGCCAAGATACAAACGAACGCAAAGGAGAATAGGACGATGCACCTACCGCCGCTTTGACAGAAGGTTCTACTGATGCAGTAAGTTCGCGGGATTTTGTAAAGAGAGCCATATCACATATTGCCACAAGAAGCGCGCTTTATGGTGGCACTCGCCCAGTGACTCGCGGTATCCCGACGACAGGCAAGAAAGCGGACGAGTGCCAAGATGACTCTAGTTTGCGATCAAGATCATGGAAGGCTTTTGAGAGTTCGCTGGACGC
>Ga0209107_10001750_pt1 | contig 12152 bp, 6 predicted proteins | sample LakErihyJuly2011_2_FD_187460 | JGI IMG/M metagenome (GOLD analysis project Ga0209107, IMG submission 187460) | Freshwater microbial communities from dead zone in Lake Erie, Canada - CCB hypolimnion July 2011 (SPAdes) (version 2) | ecosystem: Environmental > Aquatic > Freshwater > Lentic >... | reverse complement strand
ACTATCACCGAAGTAGTTTTTTCCCTCAGTAATACTAACTGTATACGTCTGTGTGGCTACATCCAAGGTCATACGCATGGGTTGTACACCAGTTACCAAATAGAATTCGCTCAAATTACGTTCTTCCAAAACAGGATTGTTCGGGTCTTGCTGAATGAATGAAGTGAGTTGCCAAGTGCCTCCCATTCCTTGTACTTTGTCAGAAGACTCTCCTAATTCAGCTGTAGTCTCTGGTTTACATCCAGCGAGCAATCCAGCAGTTAAGGCTATCATGAAAAAAAGTTTGACTGATTTCATTTGACGTTTATTAATTTTTAATTTCTAGTTTCTCTTTGCTTTTTAATTCTATTCTTCTCCTCTCTTACCTTCTTTTAGCCTTTCTTTAATTACACCCTCCTTCCGGATTTCCAACAAATAGGGCAGAAGTGAATTCACTATTTGGGAATTGAAGTGCCATGCCTGGACAGTTCCAAGGAGCGTTGCGCACAGTAACACTTTCTCCCTTTGCACCAATTCTCTTAAGTTGATCAATCCATTTTCCCTCACCCATGGTTTCGATACGGTATTCTCGGCGAGCTGCAGCAATAATTTCGGCAGCTGTTGATGTTGATGGCAAATCATTTAAACCCTCGCCAAAGGCACGATCACGAATGTCATTAATATCATTAATTGCAACGTCTATACCTGTTCCAAGTTCAGCAATAGATTCCGCTCGAATTAATTTCAACTCTGTTAAATAGATGATGGGAATATTGAAGAAAACTTTATTTTCAAATCTGCGGTTTTTATACTTTCCACCACTTGCTTCAAGCCAAACCAAGCGATCGTCACCATTGTAATTTGTGAATTGAAATAATTCATTTGAAAACATCAAATTTGGAGGTAATACACCACCTGCGTTGTAATTTCCGATGAAATTGTCGGTGCGCTGGTCTACATGATCAGCACCCGGATTTGAACTTACGATACCAAAAATAGTTTCAGGGTTTTCTGCTGGGTTGGTTGGGAAGCGATCTAATGTATCGCTTAATAAATACTTTGGTGTATTATAGTCACCTATAGCCAGTGTCGCATATTCTTCTGCTTTCGTGTAGTTATTCATTTGAAAGTAAACCATAGCTAATAAGCCAGCGGCTGCATCTTTTTTCGCATAATTTTCATTCCAATCGGGTAAATTATTCAACGCAAATAACAAGTCTTCTAAAATAAAGGCATAGGATTCAGCAACAGTGCTTCTTGGAATGGGTTCGTTACTAGCATCTTTCTTTATTATAATTCCTAAATGAGAATTGTTTGGTGAAGAGCCATACGGTTGAGCCCAGACTTTAACAACGCTAAAATGACAGAAAGCTCTGATAAATCTTGCCTCAGCCTCCATTCTTAGACGTTCGGATTCAGAAAGTCCGTCAATCAAATCGAAATTTTTGATCAAAGAATTGCAACGGTAAATGGCATAGTAGAAATCACTGTAAACACCATTTGTAGTCGGGGTGAAGAAGTTTGTTTCTCTATTATAAACTGCGTTGAAATCTAAACCGTTGGGTTCAGCCATGTTGTCCGACATTAACTCGCAGATGTTCTGATATTTTCCGTCAAACAAATTTCCAAGAACATCGTAGCAGCTGTTCAACAAACGTTGAGCATCATCGGGAGTTTTCAAAGCATCGGCGGCAAGAATAGCACCTTCCGGCGGGTATTCCAACATCTTCTCACAAGAAGCAATTCCTAGAGCTAATCCAATAGCTAAAATAAAGTATGATAACTTTTTCATGTTCGTTAGAATTAGAAGTTAGCGTTTAAGCGAATATTAAAACTACGCTCCTGCATTGGTGTTAAGTAAGTCACATTTGGACTTAAGTTTCTATCCTGTGCATTTTCGAAGTCGCGCACTACTTCAGGATCTAAACCAGGGAAGTTCGTAATGGTGAACAAATTGGTAACGCTTAGGCCTATGTTCAAACCAGTCATTTTCATTTTCTTTGTTACCTCGTTCGGGAAAGTATAATCAAGTGACAGGTTTCTTAAACGTAAAAAGTTCGCTTTATACATGAACAATGAGGTATTCCACCAAGGGAAACCATCGGGCAATCCATAGGTGGTCTCGTCTAAGGTTAATCTTCCAAATGTAGATTCATCGCCAGGAGCAGTCCATCGGTCAAGTATTTCTTCACGCATGTTCCAACTGGACACAACACCCAATTGTCGCTTCGCACTTGAATCAAAAATTCGAGCTCCAAGACTATATGTAAATAAAGCAGATAAACTGAAATTTTTCCATCCAAAAGTTTGAGTTACCCCCCCCATCATTTTTGGTAATCCGTTTCCAACATAGTTGCGAATACTATTGTCGTAATCAGTGGTATAGTTTCCTTGTGGAGTAATGTAAACAGGAAGACCCGACTGGGCATCTATATGATCAAAAGCCACCAAGTAAAAAGAGCCAATGGGTTTTCCAACCAATACGCGAGAGTCGTTTGTTCCTCCCGAAACAGCATCAGGAGTGTAATTTCCAATACTTACCAATTCGTTGTAATTGTATGAAAAGTTTGCGCTTGTTCTTGCGGTAAACTTGGTGTTCTTGGTCCAATTAATAATTGTAGTCAATTCAATCCCTTCGTTTAAGACCTCTGCTACATTATCCCAAAAGTTAGTGAATCCAGTACTAGCAGGAAGACTCACATTCATTAAGACATCACGACTATATTTTCTATATCCTTCCAAAGTTACTGTTAGGCGATCTTGCCAAAAGCCAGTTTCCAAGGCCACGGAGAAATTGTTAGTTGTTTCCCATTTCAGGTTTTCATTACCAGCTTGAGTAGGGAATACGATTGGATTTTGATTGTAATAAATACCGTTATTAGCTGCGCTGTACAGAGAGTATTGCGCATTAGCAGGAATATCAGAATTTCCTGTTAGACCATAACTCGCACGCAACTTCATGTAGTTAATGGTTTTATTGTCTTTCAAGAAACCTTCTTCAGAAATAATCCAACCCAAAGATGCTGAAGGGAAATTTCCAAATTTGTTGTTGGCCCCGAATCTAGAGCTTCCATCTCGACGAACGCTGGCCTCAAAGTAATACTTCGATTTGTAGTTCATGTTATATTTCGCAAAGAATCCGAGGAAGCTGAATTGGTTTGGATTTCCAACAGTTCGAACGCGAGTGTCTGGATTGTTCTGAACGTCTGAAAACTCAGCAACAGTTTCATCTAAGTTCGGAATATAATCATTAATATACTCAGTCTTCGAATGCTGTAATTCATGGCCAATAAGAATAGATGCATTCAATTCTGGTTTTATTTCTTTGCTATATTCAGCAGTTATGTTGTAGCTGTAATTGCGAACTAAACGCTGATCGTTGCTATAACTTCCTTGCCCGTTTGATAAGTCGAAACTCGCAGGTGTCAATCTATTTTCTCCAATATGCATCCAGTCCATACCGCCAGTAGCAATAATGAACAAATTTTTCTTCGGCATATAAATAAGACGACCTGTATTAATAACCCTGTCCTCAATTGTTGTCCAGCGTAATTGCTCTCTGTATGCAACCGGATTCTTAACATTTCCAAACTCATCTCGCCAATAGAAATAATCTCCTGGCTTGTTAACGACTTCGCCAGCAGCATTTAAAGTTGTTTCTGTGTGATATACGGGATAGTATGGCAATGCGTTCGACATGGCGTCTCCTAGACCACCTGACCAAGCAGCGTCAACACGTTTGTTTAATCCACGTGTTCCAGAAAGAGAAAGGTTCAATTTCAACTTTTCGCTTAAACGAAATTCCGGATTTACACGCGCTGAAATACGTTTGTAGCTGTTTCCTTTCAAGAAACTTTGATTATCGTCATAACCAACTGAAAAATATACATTGTGCTTTTTGCCGCCGTAACGAGCAGAAAAATTAGTGCCGTACTTGGTTCCACGACCCACGGTTTCATTGACCCAATCTGTATCGGTTTTTCCGGCTTTCATATAGGCAGCTTTCCGCGTAGCAGCGTCATCTGTTGCAGAAGTCATATTTGGCAACCAAACATAACCAGTTCCCCCGTCATTTTCCCATGCCTCTTGCCGAATGCGTAAATATTGTTCAGTATTCAACATATTCGGACGTGAAGCAGGAGTAGAGATACCAGCAGTCAATCCATAATCGAATTTCCAACCTTTCTCTTTAGCACGTTTGGTAGTAATAATGATTACACCATTTGCAGCACGAGAGCCATATTCACCTGCAGCAGCAGCATCTTTTCGAACTTCCACTTTTTCAATGTCATTTGGATTAATCGTAGCAAGCGGATTATTATTTAAAGCACCACTGTTTCCTCGCAAGAAATAATCTTGGGTCATAGGAATACCATCGATGATATATAAGGGATCTCCACCAGCTGAAACGGAAGCTGTGCCGCGAATACGAATTAAAGATCCCGCACCAGCAATACCTGAGCCTTGTGAAACTTGAAGTCCGGCGGCTTGACCTTGAAGCGCAGCTTCAAAACTTGGCGTGCGAATGGCGCTGATATCTTTTCCACTGATCTTAGCAATAGAACCCGTGCTTGGTCTATTTCTTTCAACACCGTATCCAATAATTTCAATATTATCCAATGTAATTGAATTAGAAACTAATTGGAAATTTTGCTTTACATCGGCACTCGATACAATTACTGTTTTGTTGAAAGTGGAAAAATTCAAAGCCTTAACTTCCAATTCGAACGTTCCAGACCCAGTTTTCAAAGTGAAATTACCAACTTGATCACTGGCTGTTCCATTCGAGGCGCCCTTAACCAAGACAAAAGCTCCTGGAATGGGACGGTTCTCCTCATCTGTAATTACACCACTAATAGATTGCCCCCATATGACTGCTGAGAACAACACCATAAACAGAGTTAACACACTAATTTTATAGAATTTAGACATAAAAAAAAATAAAAATTTGTTTTGGTTATAGTCGTGCGAATATATCGTGTTTTTACTTCGTGTTCAACATACACTTACTCGTTGTTGGTAAATTTCAATTATGGATTCCAAATGAAAGGGGCAGATTCTCTTCTTCCTTCAGTTTCGATAGAAATAATGTAAGATCCCGCAGAGATATTTTCTTCCGCTAAGTTCCATTCAGACTGGTTCATTCCGCTAACACCTTGCGTGTTAAACGAAGAAACCACTCGTCCTGTTAAATCGCGCAAAACAATTTGAACCTTCGCAGCTTGACTCATGCTGTATGCTAGATTAACGTTGTGACTCGATGGATTCGGCCAAATCATAAACGTAGATTTTGCAAATGACATGACTTCAGATAAAGAAGTGTTCAAGTCCGGCACCGCCAATTGATAGTCAGTATACACATGGTATTCACCTGGCTCAAAAAAGAAGGTAGCTCCCAAATCGTTCACTTGAAATGAGTTTCCAGTGAAGTAGTCATACCAAGTTCCTGTATGCTGAAATCCAGGTATCATATTCAATGAAGTTGTTTGGAAATTTCCAACAACAACGGCATTGTTCGTTCCATTCAAATGAATTCGCTTACCGAATCCACCTAAGTCAATATTGAAATTGGTTGTTGAAAAAACAGGCTCATTCTTTTTAAGATTGTTCAGGGCTGCTGTCACTTTATACAAATGCTTTCTATTCTGATTGTCCCAATAATCCCAACGAACAGGCTTTGCAGAGGTTTTGCAATTTGCCAAATCAACAGTTACTCCGTCAGAACATGTTCCAATCGAATAATCGTAACCAAGCTCTCCAAATTGCCAAATCATCTTAGGGCCAGGAATCGGTATCAATAAACAGTGTGCTAATTCTTGTCTTTTCAATGCGGTATTCAAATTGGTAATGTTATAAGAACCGCTGCTTGCGCCGTATTGAAGGTCTTTGTACATCATGCGTTCTTCGTCATGACTTTCCGCGTAGGTAACAAGGTGTGCGTTGTTCCATCCGCGGTTCAGATAGCTTCCCCACGAGAGATCAGAAGAGTAACCCATAGAGGCTTCCATGAATTGACCATTCAAATTTCCCCACAACATCATTCCGTTATTGCTTAATACGGTTTCTTCGCTGTTATCGGCGAAGTGCTCAAGAATGCTATAAGAACCGGGAGCAACTGTTTGCATATGGTTGTAATAGTCAGTTAAAATGTTAATTCTACTCTGATCATAAGCAGCCCACGCACCAATATTTCCAAGGGTATTGTTTTGTGTGAATCCTTTAGATAAATCGAAACGGTAACCATCGATATGGTAATTCTGCATCCAATGGGTTAAAACACGTTTACAGAAATTCTTCGTTTGAAGACTTTCGTGGTTGAAATCATAACCAACGTTGAAGTCATGCTTTGGAGTCTGATTGAACCATGGATTGTTTGCAGTCGGCTGTCCATATTGTCCAACACTTGCATCGAAGTACAGACGCACCATTGGGTTTTGACCGAAACTGTGGTTCAACGCAATGTCCATGATTACAGCAATTCCGCGATTGTGAGCTTCATTTACAAAAGTTTTCAAAGCTTCAGCACTTCCATAGGCTTTATCCGGAGCAAAGTAGAAAGATGGATTATACCCCCAACTGTCATTTCCTTCGAACTCATTAATAGGCATCAGTTGAATGGCAGTAACTCCTAATGTTTCCAAATAATCCAACGAATCCGTAAGAGAAGCGTAAGTTCTGTCTTCCAGAAAATCGCGAACCAGCAATTCATACACTACCAATTTCGTTTTTGCAGGACGAACAAAGCTCTGATCTGTCCAGTTAAATACCGGAGGGTCTGTTCTAAACACAGAAACAGGCTCTGAAGTTAATCCACTTGGATAGTCAATTAAATTCGGATAAGTGGTTTCTGGAATCCAACCATCATTCCAACCATCCAAAATCTTGTCTGCGTAGACATCGGCCACGCGCATTCCCTCCATGTTAACATAGTATTGAAAACGGTACTCGGCACCCGGAGTTAAATTTGGAATATCTAACCAATAGGTATTTCCATCCGGAGTACGATTCATCAAATAACTTAAATCCAATTGCCAGTTGTTGAAATCACCAATAACAAAAACAAAATTCTTATTCGGAGCGTACAATTGTAAGCGAACGCCTGAGTTTGAAGTAATGTTAATTCCATCAATCGTTCCCGCCGGAGCAGAAGCTATATTAAGTGAAGGAAGAATAATAATAACCTTTTCATCGGTAATGGTTGTTCCTCCGTTTACAGCAGACATTGTAATCAAGTATTCACCTGCAGCGGCTTGACTGAAGTTATAATTCAATGATGTAACTCCTGTTCCCGAGGCAACCTGACCTCCATTTACAGAAATAGTGATGTCTGATGCTAGGGAAGAATTTGCAGTTACAGGAACAACTTGATTCGCATTCACAATTTGTGACTCTTGGTTTGGCAGAGAGAATGAAGCATTGAAACCTGCTGTATAAATATTCAAATAAATATCGCTTCCATCTGCATTTCTGCCAACAACAGTTCCTGCAGCGTTGCGGAAAACAAATGTCATTTTAGAAACCGTTTCGCCAACATTCAAATTATAAAAAGTAGAAGGAGTGATTACTATTTTATGAATGTTATTTCCCATTGGAGTCATAAGAACAGAGGCATCTGCCGTTCCCCAATTTCCTACCGTGTGTTGCCAATCGTTTGGACCAATACTGTTATTCGTAATTACTCCGGTATGCGCGTAAATAGGTGTGAAACCTGAAAGATCTCCGTTGCCACTTGTTGCGTCGTAGAAGACGGTAATCTGATCTGTTTGTGTTGGAAAAGCTGGGGTCGATGTTAAAATCTGAGCTTTAACTTGAAGGGCGAAAAATGAAAATACTAAAGCGGAAAAAAAAAGTACTTTTTGTTTCATAAGTAAGGTAGTTAGTTCTCCAAATATAAGAAAGTGTACTTAGTACACAACCTAGAATGAAAATTTTTAGGGAAATTGCTGTTTCTTTGTTGTTCAAACATACCTTATGCAACTTCTAGACGGATTAGCACTTTCCAAAACCATTAAATCAGAGATCAAGCAAATTGTCTCAGACAGAGTAGACGCAGGATTCAAGCGTCCGCACCTCGCAGCAATACTAATTGGTGAAAATGGGGCAAGCGTTACTTATGTCAACGCGAAAGTGAAGTCATGCGAGGAAGTGGGATTCGATTCAACTTTGGTTCAAATGAAAGAAGATTGTACCGAAGAAGAAGTTTTACAAACCATAATTTCTCTGAATGAAAACGATGCAGTAGACGGATACATCATTCAACTTCCTTTGCCGAAACACATTAATGAGAAGAAAGTCTTAATGGCTGTAGCTCCGAATAAAGATGTCGACGGATTCCATCCTGAATCTGTTGGAAAAATGATGCTGAATCTACCGACTTTTCTTCCAGCTACCCCAATGGGAATTATTACTCTGTTGGAAAGAAATAACATTCCAACTATCGGAAAACATGCAGTTGTTTTAGGAAGATCTCATATCGTTGGACTTCCAATTTCAGTATTACTTCAAAGAAATCATTCGTTTGGAAACTGCACTGTAACGCTCTGCCACAGCAAAACAAACAACATCGAAGAGATTTGTCAATCTGCCGATATTATTATCGCCGCTATTGGTCAACCTGAATTCCTAAAAGGAGACATGGTGAAAGAAGGAGCAGTAGTTGTGGATGTTGGAATTACGCGAGTTGTTGATACTTCGAAGAAAAGCGGATTCAAGCTTTTAGGCGATGTGGCATTTGACGAGGTTGCTCCGAAATGTAGCTTCATTACGCCAGTCCCAGGTGGGGTAGGACCCATGACTATTGTGTCATTGATGCAAAACACTTTATTGGCCGCGGAAGGTAAGCGCGCTGTATAATTCCACTGCTTGCTTCGCTTCAAGAACATCGTGAACACGCAAGATATCTGCGCCTCTGTCTAATGCCAAAGCATTCAAGGCAGTAGTTCCATTCAAGCTTTCTTCAGCCGTTGTTCCCAAAGTTTGTTGAATCATTTTCTTTCTTGAAACTCCAACAAGAATAGGAAGTCCAAATGATTTGAAACGTTCCAAATTTTGAAGAAGATCAAAGTTGTGCTCTTTGTTTTTAGCGAAGCCAAAGCCCAAATCCAAGACTATTTTCGAAACACCATGTTGATTCAATTTTTCAATTTCCATTTGGAAATAGTCATAAACTTCGTCCACTACATTTTCATAATTCGCCAATTCTTTCATGTTGGAAGAATCGCCGCGCGAGTGCATCAACACATACGTGCATTGCTCGTCTGCAGCGACATTCCACAACTTCGAATCCATTCTTCCACCAGAAACATCATTAATCCATTGAGCTCCTTCTTTAAGACATGAAGACGCCACTTCACTATAAAACGTATCAATACTTATTGTTAAGGAAGGAAATTCATTTCGAATGGGAATTAATCTGGGCAACACGCGATGCAACTCTTCTTCCGCAGAGATATAAACCGCACCCGGACGCGTCGATTGTCCGCCCAAATCCAAAATATCCATCCCATCAGATATCATTTTTTCAACGCGAATCAAAATGTCCTTTTCAGAATTAGAGCGACTTCCAGCATAAAAAGAATCTGGAGTAACATTCAAAATTCCCATTACCAAGGGAAGTGTGCGAGTAGAATTCATTTCAAGATGTATCTTTGAAACGCAAAGATGAGCATTTTCATCGCATTTGTATTTCGAATCATGAGCGCAACAAAAGATACTTCAGCACAATACGATCAGGCCATTCAAAAATGTGTCGACCTCTTCAAAAAGAAAACCCAAGACTATGGAACGGCTTGGAGAATTCTTCGACCATCTAGCTTAACCGATCAAATATTTATCAAAGCCCAGCGCATTCGTACCATTGAAGAAAAGGGGGAAAGCAAAGTGGGTGAGGGGATTGAAGATGAATTTGTAGGCATCATTAATTACAGCTTAATGGCTCTTATTCAGTTAGAATTACCATCAGACGCTCCACTAGAACTTCAAGCAGAAAATGCAATTTCTTTTTATACAGAGCAAGCGCGAATCACGAAGGAATTAATGATGAACAAGAATCACGATTACGGAGAAGCTTGGCGCGACATGCGTGTTTCATCGTTCACCGATTTAATTCTCATGAAGATCTTACGCATCAAACAAATCGAAGACAATGCCGGCAAAACCCTTGTTTCCGAAGGAATTGACAGCGGTTTTCGCGATATGATTAATTATGCTGTTTTTGCTTTGATACAGATGTCTGAACAATAGTATCAACCGGTGTTCTCACACATCTGTTGAAAACTACCAACCATTGTGAATTTCCAAAGTTATTCTGCGTATTACTTTCGAAGTCTGATTTAGAATAGACGAGATGGCTCAAGAAGTTAAATACACAGAAGACAACATTAAATCCCTCGAGTGGTACGAACACATTCGTCTGCGCCCGGGGATGTACATAGGAAAACTTGGCGACGGCACCACTGCCGACGACGGTATCTATGTTTTGTTGAAGGAAATTATGGACAACTCCATTGACGAATTTGTCATGGGGAATGGAAAGAATGTTGAAATTGTAATTAAAGACGGAACCGTTACCGTTCGCGATTACGGCAGAGGTATTCCTCTTGGAAAAGTTATTGATTGCGTTTCGAAGATTAATACAGGTGGAAAGTATGATTCTCGAGCGTTCAAGAAATCAGTCGGACTAAACGGTGTCGGTACAAAAGCAGTGAACGCACTCAGTTCTTTCTTCCGCGTTGAATCTTTTCGCGAAGGCGAAATGAAAGCGGCAGAATTCGGAAAAGGGGAAATTACTCAAGATTTCAAAATAGCCAAATCAACAGAGAAGAACGGAACGCTTATGTCTTTCGTTCCCGATGAAAGCATATTTGTCAATTATCAATACCGCTCTCAGCACATAGAGCGTCTGCTTTGGAATTACTGCTATTTGAATGCTGGTCTAACCATCATTTTCAACGGACAGAAATTCAAATCTGAAAATGGATTGCGCGATTTGCTCGCGGCAAACATGACTGAGGATCCGTTGTACAATGCCATTCACTTAAAAAGTGATGACATTGAAGTGGCCATCACGCACACAAATTCATACGGAGAAGAATATTACAGTTTTGTAAACGGACAATACACCACACAAGGAGGAACGCACCAAGCGGCCTTCCGAGAGGCTTATGTAAAAGTCATTCGTGACTTCTTCAAAAAAGATTACGAAGCAGTCGATGTTCGCTCGGGAATTGTTGCGGCAGTGGCCATTAAAGTCATTGAGCCGGTTTTCGAATCGCAGACTAAAACCAAATTAGGTTCGAATGAAATTGAACCAAACGGAAAAAGTGTTAAGGCGTTTATTTTAGAATTCCTTCAAAAAGAACTCGACAATTTCTTGCATAGAAATCCAGAAATTGCGCAAAGTCTCTTGAAGAAAATTCTTCAATCAGAAAGAGAAAGAAAGGAACTTGCGGGTATCGCCAAATTAGCCAGAGAACGCGCGAAGAAATCGAACTTGCACAACAAGAAGCTTCGCGATTGCAAAGTGCATTACGCCGATAAAAGCGACTTGGCCAATGCGACAACGTTGTTCATTACCGAGGGAGATTCGGCTTCGGGGTCTATTACCATTTCTCGAAATGTTCAGACACAAGCTGTTTTCAGTTTGAAGGGAAAGCCCTTGAATACCTACGGTTTAACTAAGAAAGTCGTTTACGAAAACGAAGAGTTCAACTTATTGCAAGCGGCACTTGATATTGAAGACGGACTTGATTCACTTCGTTACAACAATGTGGTTATTGCAACCGATGCCGATGTCGATGGCATGCACATTCGACTTTTGATGATCACCTTCTTCCTTCAATTCTTTCCTGACTTGGTGAAATCTGGACACTTGTATGTTCTTTCAACACCTTTATTCCGCGTAAGAAATAAGAAGGAAACCATTTATTGCTACTCTGATTTGGAACGTCAGCATGCCATTCAGAAATTAGGCACGAAACCGGAAATAACGCGATTCAAGGGATTGGGAGAGATTTCTCCAGATGAGTTTAAATTCTTTATTGGTGAAAACATTCGATTAGAGCCAGTAGTAATCACGAAAGACATTCACATCAAAGACATTCTTGAATTTTATATGGGGAAGAACACTCCCGATAGACAAGACTTCATCATCAGAAACCTTCGTGTAGAGAAGG
>Ga0209107_10001749_pt1 | contig 12154 bp, 12 predicted proteins | sample LakErihyJuly2011_2_FD_187460 | JGI IMG/M metagenome (GOLD analysis project Ga0209107, IMG submission 187460) | Freshwater microbial communities from dead zone in Lake Erie, Canada - CCB hypolimnion July 2011 (SPAdes) (version 2) | ecosystem: Environmental > Aquatic > Freshwater > Lentic >... | reverse complement strand
CCTTCGGTGGGCAGGGGCTCTTTGCCATTGATGCTTTCGGCAACAGGTTCAAATCCATTGTCGCCAGAGTCTTCTTGGGGCATGAAGGGGTGGCTATCAACTTCGGGGACTTCAAATGCGGGCTGCGCAGGGGCCGTGGGTGGTGTTTGGATATTTACAATAGCCTCAGAGTCAGGAGTGCTTTGAGACATGAGTTTTTCCATGTGATTCATCTTCACTCTGTTGCGCTCAATAAAGAGGAGTGCAATTAATACAAAAGTTGCGATGGCATTAATGGGGCTTACGTAGGCAGATGAAATGAGCACTGCCAGGAGGGCCAGACGAACCAGGAACATGTCTGTTAGAATTAAGATGGAACGGGGGAGGTAGGGAATAATAAAAAAGAGGAGAAAGTGTAATCCTAAAAGGGTAGTTTCACGTTTTGTTAGGCGGCCGATCTCCATTCTCTGAATTATGTGGGGTTAAAATTGGTTCCATTCTTTGCTGTAGAGAGGGACACGCCAACCTCAAAATGCCTACAAAATCACTCAATGATTGTGCGCGTGTTCTTACAGCACGTGGATATGCGATTCGGAAGGATACGCTGACACCGCAACAACAGCAAAAGATTCGGTCCGAGTTGACTGTTGCGCCAAAGGCCGCAAGCCGCGCGGCAGCAGCGGGAAAACCCTTTGCGATTTATTATGAAAGTCCTCTGCGGTTTTATCTTCCAAGGCACTGGGCTCGTGAAAAGTTTGGAGACGAAGAGGCCGATGCTATGCCGGAGGGCACTCCTCTTCCATCGTCTCTTACATTCAAAGGATCGCCGTTTGATTACCAGGAAAAGATCATTAATTCCTTCGTGGATGCTGGAGGAAATGGCCTCATTTGTGTTCCTTGTGGAAAGGGTAAGACATTTATGGCGCTTTGTATTGCTGCGCGTCTCGGAAAACGGTTTCTCGTTGTTGTTGATAAAGAGTTCCTCTTGAATCAATGGAAGGGGGAAATGGAAGCCTTCTTTCCAGGGCTACGCGTTGGTATTCTCCAGGGACCGAAAGCAGAAGTAGACCCAGAAGAGTATGATTGTACAATTTGTATGATTCAGAGTCTAGTTCAAAAATCATATCCAGACGGAACATTTCGAACATATGGATTTACAATCTTTGACGAATGCCATCATCTTGGTGCGTCAAATTTTAGTCAGGCCCTTCTCAAAATTCAGACAAAATGGATGCTCGGACTTTCAGCTACGCCCACGCGCGATGATGGACTCACTTGCGTATTTGAATGGTATCTGGGAAAACCCGTATATTGGGAAAAGCAGCGAGAAGCAGACACGACTGTGACTGTTAAAGTTCTACGATTTGCGACCGATGACCATAAATACAATGATGTGCCGACAGATTATGCGGGGAAGCCCGTCTTGGCACGCCTTCTGGGACAGATTATTGATTGTACGGAGAGAAATAAATGGATTATTGAGCATATTCAAGCCCTTGTAAAAGATCCTGCGAGGCGTGTGCTTGTGCTGGGCGAACGAATTAAACAACTTGAATATATTGAAGAGTGTCTCAAGATTTTAGAACCAGGTCTTACTATGGGGTATTATATTGGAGGAATGAAGGAAGAAGTGCGCGAAAGAGCAGGGAGAGAGGCCCGTGTACTTCTGGCATCTTATGCGATGGCATCCGAAGCTATGAATATTAAAACACTAAATACGGTGATTCTCGCAAGTCCGAGGAAAAAAGTGGAGCAATCTGTTGGGCGTATTCTGCGTGAAAGGCCAGAAGAAAGAAAGGTTCTGCCTCTCATTCTGGACATTGTAGATAGTCATGGTATTTATACAGGGCAATGGAGGAAGCGACGTGCCTTTTATAAAGCATGTGGCTACAACTTTCAGTTTGAGACCTATAAGACAAATGATACATCTGAAGATTCAGAATCTGAGACAGAACCTCTAAATATTAAAGGTGGTTGTGTAATTGTAGAAGAGGACTAATTCACTGTGAATGGCTTTCCATTTAATGTATAGGGCTCATTATTATTCATAGCTTGGCGTATATGCTCAAATGGAATACCAAACATTTTATATTGATTAATTTTTTGATAAATCATGCTTTCCTTACCCTGTGTTGGATTACAAATGGCTTGATAAATCATCGCCTTACCAAACATCGTTGACGCATTATGAGGTTTTTGTTGACAATCAATAGCAGAACAAGAAGTCATGACCAACTCTGGGGGGAAATAAAAGTGGCTTCCATTATACTCTTTTAAACAATCATTTAAAATTGACATATCAATGCCATCTGGATTTATTTTTATTTCTTCCAACATTCTATTAAATAATTTACGATTAACATCATTTACACGATACATTGAAAACCCAAAATTACTACAATCTTTATTCTGCGCTTCTTTCATAAAAATCATATCTGCTTCAATATTTACATATAAATCCATTAATTCTTTCAGTTTTCTGTCAGGAAAAATAATTATATCTACATCTGAAAAAATAAAATAGGAGTTTTCTGGAAGGCTATGAAGTAATTCATGTATTTTAAAAACTTTAAACCAACAGCCAGCGAGCCACCCTTTATCTTTAACAGAATCAATTTTGTTATCCCATTTCTCCTGAGGAATAAATTCATCAGAGATTTCAAATACATCTGGATAAAGTTCAAGTGAAAATTTCAAAATATCTCTAAACATCTTGTAATTTTCAGACCATTGATAGTGATACTTGATGTGCATTCTTTCTCTTTTTATAGAATATGCGCCTATTTAAGTATCTTATTTGCGAGAGCCTTTACGGCTTTTACGACCCTTGCGGCTCTTGCGGGAGCGACGACGGCGCCCTCCTCCAGTCTTCAAGCATGCCGCGCTAGGAGTTGGCTGCGCGGAGAAAGGGACATTGATCAAAAATGGGGTTTTTCCGTCGGCCAGAGTGCCCGCCCCGCCACCCTCTGCGTTACTGGGCCATGTGGTCCATCCTGCGCGGGGAGCACTATAGACCATTGAATCTACACCTCCAACACCGCCATACTGTTTGCGACCCTTGCGGGATTTACGGCGCCGCCCACCAATCATTCCAGGGCCTGGGGTAGGTGTCGGAACCTGTGCGGGGGGCGCAGTAATAAGACTGCTTACCTCGCCCTTGTTTAAGGGGTTTTGTAGAGGTATGTCACCGCACCCACTGTAGCGAGGCTCCATCATACCCACGCCACCCACAACCGCGGGTTCAAATGTATAGCGTCCCCCATATTGAGCAGCCATCTGTGCTGCGCTAGTTTCCAGCACACCACCGCGACCACCCTTTAGGGTGCGACGACGGCCACGACCACCTCCCGCAAATCCGGGAAGGCCGCCCTTTATTGGCGCATCGGCAATATAGCCAGGGCGAACGGCTGATTCACAACTAGCGAAACGAACAATTTCCTGACCATAGTTGTTTATGATGGGCGCACCGGCCACATGGCTGCCAAGGGTATACGCCTCCCCCGCGCCACCCACCATTTGGTTTGTGCGACGATTACGGCGGCACCCCCTGCGGTAGGAGGCCCTACGTAATTTTCCCGTGTTATTCATGTCTTTCTATTTCGGGCGGTTAAAAAGAATTTATACGCAAAAAGTAGAGGTATATGGCCGAAGATTCTGAGATTGACAAGGAGGGAGGGACTGTGATTGAATCTGATTCAAGTCCGTCCGATTTACCTCTAATCTGTATAATTTGCCATGAATCTATGGAAGATTTTCACGAGATTACTTCGCCGAAACGGTGCGGGCATAAATTTCATGCGATCTGTATGTATGTGTGGCTTGCGAGACATACCCGCTGCCCCGTCTGTCGAGAACCAGTTGATGTAGATTCTAACCCCGCTCTAAATATACTATTTACAACGGCATTAGTTTTAAGTCATACAACCGCTGTAGAACAAGTATCCTATATATACGCATTTTTGAGCCTTATGCTCCGCAAGTTTGACACGGCCGAAAAATGGGATGAGGCTAGAGACATACTATGTATGGCCGCGGAACAGTTTGAATTAGGTACATTGCGTCTTCCATATTTAGATTTATCCTCGCGACACAAGGCAAAAAAGGAAAAGCAGAAATGGAAAGATATATTCATAGAACTTACAGATGAATCTCCTAGAACATCGGAGCGTATTCAAACCGCGCGTCGCTGGCTTATAGAAAAATTGATATTTATGCTAGAGGAGTAAATGGGTCGTTACGCATTTTTCAACACTGAATTAGAATATAAATTTGCGTTTGGAATTCAGCCAAGTGAAGATATACAAGAATTTGGTGGCACAGATATATCTGACTATAAAAATGATGGCCCAAGACATAAATGGACTGAAGACGATAGAGAATATATAAAGTTTGAATTACAACATATGGAAGATTTTTATCAGTTTGAACCCTTTGATTTTTCAAAATATAAAAAAGATGTTGATGGAACCTATGATTTAAGACACGATTTTGAAAAAAAATATACACAATTAGAGACATATCATTATAAATATATGCTAGGTCTTATGATTTATCACCAATTAGAATATATGTGCCCTTTAACTGTAAGTTATGAATTATAGGTTACGCGTGAATTTTCTTAACTTCATATTTTTGGAAGGGCTCAAACCAGAGAATATCTACGAGAACAGAATCTGTTGTCTTAAATTTCTCACGAAGTTGTTTACTAATTTCAAGACTCCGAATTGCCGCGAGCCCAAGTTCTTCTCCTTGGACAGTCGCAATACGATACGTATCTGGAAGTTTACTAAATGTATCTTTGCGGAGCCGTCCAACACGTGGTCTCTCTTCTTGAATTTCAGGCTGAGGCTTTTCAGGTTGCGTTTGGACTGGTAGCTCTATAGGCGTAGGAACCGCCGGTTCAGGAATTGTGGGGGCATAAATCGGCACTTGTTTCTTCGTATTTGGATTGGATGGTTTGGGTCCACCTTCGGCCACCATTTTACGCTCATGATGATTATTAGCTTTGAACTTCATATCAACATCACGAACAAGGAATACAATGCGCCTTTGCCCTGCTTTTTCTGGCTGAAAGTCAATCGATTTCGCAGAATCTAGATCTACAAGTTTTGAAACCTCCTGTAGCGTCTGCCAGGTTGGAACTTTAACTTCCGCATCAGACATGGGATTGCCGCAATCAAGAAGTTCATCTACGCAGCGCATAACCAGTTTCCATCGTTCGCCGTAAGGCATGCTAGACCAGACAACTGACTTTTCCCAAACAATAACATCCCAAATCCAGAGGATATGATCCTGCGCATCCCACGCGCCTTCCAAAACTACAGGGCCAATCTTTTGTATTGCTCGTTTATCAAAGGGCACACGAAGGCTCCAAATACGATTATCTTGTTTAGGATCAACCATCAAGAGAGGCATGCCATCTGCCATCACAAGCCACTGTGCGCGTAGATGCGCTGGGCGAACCCACGCATAATGCGCGTGCTTTTCAAGGATCGGTTGCGTTGCCTCTTTCACAATTTGAAAGGTTGGAAACGGCAGTGGGGTAGGTTCCAGAAGAGTAGAAAGTCTCTTTTGGAACCCTGTCTTTTCACTCACGTGGCGAAGTGCGGGGTTACTACGAATCTGGGGCTCACTGCTTCGTACAGATTTATAGTTTAGCATTGTTGGCTTCTAGTTTGAGTATGTCTCTACTGTTTATATGGTCGCTCGCCGCATTCAATTTTTAGAAGGCAGAATAGTTAGGATTCTCTTCTTCAACAGCACTCACTGTTCCGAAGAAGGACCCCCCATTTTGAATGTATTCGGGACTAAATTGTTGAAATGCCTGCGGGCTTTGTGTAGGCATTGCGGCTAATCCACCCCCCTCGGCAATAGCACTTTGTTCAGGGACAACTCCAGGGCTAAAACTGCGCTCAGGTTGTCGGAGTCGCTCGGGCGCATCGGCGTCTTCTACAGTTTCCGCCATAGGATCACTTGCCTCGGGTTGAGGCGCTCTCACTGCGGGTAGGCGGCGGATGGTATTAGGAGGATTAGGGCCACCAGAAGCGACAACCATGTCTCCCATTGGGGGCGGCTCACGCACCATTGGTCCTGTCGCAGGAGTTTCCACAACAGAGTCCCAGTTCATGAAAGATTCGCCATTAAACATGCGAACTACAAAATAAGCAGCTATGGCTAAAAGAAATCCTAATACAAGACGGTGCCACATCTGAATTTGCGAGGAAAAATTAAAGAAGATAATTTCATGCGTAGAATAGAATCCGTTATGACTGCGCCAAGTCAATCAAACATTCCTGAGGAATTGCTGCGCGCTTTGGTAAAAGATGCTGCCGATGTTTTGGCAGATGGTGAGGTGACTTTCGGGGAGGTTGTTCGTCTGGGAGGTTCATTGGCGGGCAAAGCGAACCAGTTTGTACAGCTTTCTGGCCACCAGAAGCAACAGCTTGTTGTAAACGCCGTTGAGGTTGCCCTTGAACAAATACTTGCGTTGAAGAACTCAACTCTTCCTGAGGCTGAGCGTGAGGCTTTCCAGCAGAAGATAAAGGCTGCCGCATCTTTTGCGAAGGAGACACTCCCTGCGGTTCTTGATGTTGCCGTCCAGGCGGCTCGCGGGCAGTTAAATCTGATGAAACCTGAGGTGCGCAAGACACTGTGGATAACCATTGTTTCAGCGCTGCGCTGTTGTGGGGTCCAACCTCCTGTGCTGCCCACTCCGGTAGCGCAACTCCTTGAGGCCCCGAAAGCACAAGTAGAACTTGTTCCGACTCGTCCTCAAGAACCTGCCACAGATTCCAAGGAGCCTCAGAACGAACAAGTTCCCGCCGTAGAGGAGCGCCCGGCCAACAAGGCGTCTGAATAAAATCAGGAGCAAGTTCTTCAATATGTTCCATTATAATACCACTATGAAATTTGCGATGACCTACCCTATAAACAGCACGTGAGTCCGCCGATTCTTCACAAAACCAGGATCCTCCTTCAATACGAGAAATAAACTGTGTATGTATTGGCTCTAGTGCAGCATGTTTATTAGAATTCCAATATACCCTTAACATTTTATAGGTATTAGTCTATATCTATAAAATTGAACCGACTTTAAGCGATAGTGGCGTGTACAACTAAGAATACAATGGTCGTTGTGTATGGTCTTCTTCTTCAGGCAAAGGGCGATGTTCGTAGGATTAAACTAAAAGATTCTACCGATTCCGCGCCTCTAAATCAGGAATCTCTACAGTCAATTCTTAAGAAGAAAACACAAGTTCTTGAACTTGGTAAATATACTTCTTCTACCTATACATTGTCACTATTTGGTTACAAGTCTGGTAAGGCTGGAACTGAAAATAAGCATATTCTGCTTTCTCCGCTGGATGCCGAACAATATTACAGCGATATTCTTCTTATTGCGAGTAAAGGTAAACAATCTTGGTCAAACCCTATGACGTTTAGTCCAGATGAGTATGAGGCCTTTAAGAATGATGATAAGGATGAAGAAGATGAAGATGGCGATGGGGGGGAAGAGGGTAGCGACGATTCTGATAAAAGTGACGAAGAGGATGTGAAATCCATTTCAAGTAAGAAAAAAGCTGCGGAGGAAGATGGTGTGCCTGAAGATGAAGAAGGTGAAGAGAGTGACGGAAGTATTGTAGAAGATGAAGACGAAGATGGCGAAGAAGATCTGGCAGAAGATGCTGGTGAAGTTTGTGAAGATGAGGAAGATGCGCCCGTTGTAAAGAAAACTTCGGCTAAAAAGAAAACTACCAAAGTGAATCTGACCGTCGCGCAAAATACGGGTCGTGCGAAACAGCAAATGATGCTTCTTCGCCAAGATCTTGTAGAACTAGATGCCGAAACACAGAGAGATATCCCTTCTGGAGAATCTATTGAAACTAAACTACGTTCTCATATCCTAACACAACTGAAGACAAATCTTGGAAAAACATTCAAAAAGGATGATTATGTGCGTCTAGAAAAAACGGTGCTCCTATCTGCTGTCATGGATGCGACTTCTAAAAATGTTATTAAACATTTTGACAACAAACTCTTTCAGATCTGCTACATGTCTGCTGCTCGAAAAATTATCAGCAATCTCGATACAAAGTGTTATGTAAAGAATGACTACTTAGTTAAGAAACTAAAAAAAGGCGATCTTGAAATTGAGCATATGGCAACAATGTCCCATATTGATTATGCTCCGAATGCGTTTGTTGAATTTCGAGAGAGGCAGCAGTTGCGTGAGAAGGCACAGCTTGAGGGTAATAAGGCGATGGCCACCGATATGTTCAAGTGTGGCCGGTGTAATAAGCGTGAAACTACATTCTATGAGCTCCAGACTCGTTCTGCCGATGAACCTATGACGAAGTTTATCTCATGCGTCAATTGTGGCAATCGTTGGAGACAGTAACTCCCCCGGTTTGAAAATCCGACCTGTAAGTAAGAAGGGACTGACCCCTTAACAATGTCCGAGTCTGAATCAGGGTCAGTTACCAGTATTGAATCTATGCTTTCTGAAGGGTGCCCAGTGGCCTCAAGTTTTTATTATGATCAGCGCAATTTAGTTTACGAAACAAGGCTAAAACAAAGAGGCCGTCGTGCTCTTACCGCCTATCGCGCAATGAAATCCAAGAATATGTTAGGAGGAGGCGTATGCCTGCCACAAGACGTAGAACAAAGTATAAAACGTCGCATCCAACGAAGCCAGACGTACCGCCAGTCTCGAAAAGTATTCAACCTGGAACCGACTTTTATAAATTTGTAAATGGAGAATGGTTACGCCATGTAAATATGCCTAGCTATCAAAGCAGTTATGGTGTAAGCGAAGAGATTGAAGATGAAATTAATAAAGAACTTATGACCATTTTGCTTGAATCGCGACAAAAAGTCATTACAAAACCGGATAATGCGTTACCTCACACGGTTTATCTTTTAGGTTCCTTGACAGAATCTGCGTTAAATACGAAATCGCAGGACTTGAATGTCAAGACATTAAAAAAGATTGTAACTTCTTTGCGGTGTATTCGTGATACAACTGAATTAGCATCGACTATTGGTGATTTTATGAAATATAGAATCAAGAGTATTTTTTCAAGTATTGTTGTTCCGCCAGAGACAAATAATCGGTATTTACGGTTTGCTTTAATGCCAGGTGATCTTGGTCTTCCTGATCCAGCCTATTATGAAGATATTGAGTCACGAACAATTGGAGCATATAGCCGTCTTCTTAGGAAATTATCTGAAGACTTTGACGTGCCAGGCCTTGAATCAATCATTGGATTTGAGCGAGAAATGGCGATTAATTTACTAAAAAGCCGCGGCGATAGAGAGAAAATTATGACTGGTCATGAAATAATGAATGTATATAAGAATATACCTTGGTACGCATTATTTCACAGTCTCCTGGGTTATTCAAAGACTGAATTTGAAAAAATGAGAATAGTGCTTCCAAGTTTACATTGGCTTTCGGCTGTAAATGGATGGTTCAAGACAATTCCTCTAGAACAGTGGAAATTACTTTTGAGCGCACACGTCATGCTTCATTTTTTACCTTTTCTGCCCCCACCATATGATGATATGGAGTTTGAATTGTATGGTCATAGAATGCGTGGACAAAGTGAAAAAGTTCCGCAACATAGACTTGCCTTGCGAGTGGCGCAGACATTGCTTACAGGTTCATTAGGCGATATGTTTGTTCGTCGTCATGTTCCTTCAAGAATTAAAAATGATGCGACTGCCTTGGCCAACGAAATTCGTGCTACTGCGATTCGTCGTGTTGGAAACGTAGAATGGATGGATCTAAAAACACGGCACATCGCCCAGAAAAAGTTGGAAAATATGGAATTTGGTATTGCCTATCCGTCTGTAATTCAGAAGGATAAAAAGACACACTTGAATCCTGAAAATTTGGTAGAAAACATACTAAAATTGTCACATTTGGACTTTTTAGATGAAATTGAAAAGATAAATACGCCTTTGAATAGGAAGACCTGGGATGAAGCCATTTTTGCTGTAAATGCGTATTATTATAATGAGTCAAATCATTTAATTTTACCTGCTGGCATTTTACGTTGGCCGTTTTTTGACGTTCATGCGTCTGATGGCTGGAATTTTGGGGGAATTGGTGCGACTATTGCGCACGAGATTTGTCATGCGTTTGATAATGACGGTAAAGATTTTGATGAAACTGGAAATCGTCGCCCTTGGTGGAATAAAACTGAATTGCGCGAATATAAGAAAAAAACCAAAGATATAATTGATTTGTTTAATAAAACAACATACTTTGGTCATCACTTGAATGGGGCTTTGACATTAAGTGAAAATATCGCAGATTTAGAGGGCGTCGCTATAGCCTTGGATGCGCTCAAGGCGCGGCTACAGAAAAGGGGCGCATCAGATTCCGAAAAAGCGAGACAAATTCGAGATTTTTTTATTAGTTATGCGGTCAGTTGGAGAGTGAAGGACCGCAAAGAAAAAGCAGTACAGAGTTTGTTTATGGACAGTCACGCCCCCGCAATAGCGCGCGTGAATAATATTGTTTCTCAATTTGATGATTGGTATGAATACTTTGATGTAAAACCTGGTCAAGTATTATACAAGCCATCAAATGAACGTATTCGTATATTTTGAACATATTGTAAGATTAAAATACTAATTCTAGTCAGTATTTTAATCTACTTTATTTTATAGTTTTATTTTACTGTTGATTTTATGGCTTGGAATAATGCTCTTGTTTTTAGTGGATTTATGTGTTGTCCATCGGCGCTTATTATTACAGTAGCAGGGTTTAGAGTTGGCGTTGTACGAGGTGCTTGTCTGACTTGTTGGGCTCCAAATTGGGCGCGCTCTTGTATTTGTATGGATTCACCATTTAGCGCTCGCGCAGCAATTGTGGGACCACCAGTTCTAGTCACCTGTTTCATTGCCGCAGAAGTAATTGGATTTCTCACAGGGACACCTGCGCGTTTTGGAGCAGCAAACATTTGTAAATTCGCAGCATGATTTGCGGATGGCATTGATGTGCGTGTAATTGGGCCCACAGAGATTGGTCCGCCAATTGGTCTTGCGGGTATAGGATTATTTGTAGGGATTGATTCGCCAGTAGATACTGCCGTAAGTGTATCACTATTCATAGAGGTTCTTGTAGCTCGCACGCGTTTCTGTTTTTGTACATCTGCCTTCTTAGCACGGAGGAATTGACTTGCGACTCCTGCCACTACAAGAACTACTATAATAGCTACCGCAGCAATACCGCCTTGTACTGCGGGTGAATCAACGCCAATAGCAACCTGCGCATTTCCTCCACCTAGATCTGTTAAAAGAATGTCTGTTATGTTTGGAGAAGGTGTTATTGATGGAGTAGGACTGATCATAAATGTTGAAGTATCCGTGCCAGTTGCTGTAGAAGTCTCTGAACTTGTGGATGTGGTTGAGGGAATAGGAGACGTGCTCGTTGTGCTAGTAGACGTTCCAGTGCTCGTTCCTGTAGAAGTTTCAGAGGCGGTAGACGTTCTAGTGCTAGTTCCTGTAGACGTCAGAGAGGCAGTAGATGTACCAATTGCTGTAGAAGTTTCAGAGGCGGTAGATGTAGTTGAGGCAGTAGATGTGCCAGTTGCTGTAGAAGTCTCTGAGGCCGTGGAAGTAGTTGAGGGAGTAGGAGTCGCACTCGCGATACTTGTAGATGTTTCAGTGCTAGTTCCTGTGGAAGTTTCAGAGGCAGTAGATGTACCAGTTGCTGTAGAAGTCTCAGAGGCAGTAGATGTACCAGTTGCTGTAGAAGTCTCAGAGGCAGTAGTTGTACCAGTTGCTGTAGAAGTCTCAGAGGCAGTAGAAGTAGTTGAGGGAGTAGGAGTCGCACTTGCGGTGCTTGTGGAGGTCCCAGTGCTCGTTCCAGTAGACGTCTTTGAAGCAGTAGATGAACCGGTTGCGGTAGATGTCTCTGAACTTGTGGAAGTTGTCGAGGGAGTAGGAGAAGCACTTGCGGTACTTGTAGACGTTCCAGTGCCAGTTCCTGTAGAAGTTTCAGAGGCAGTAGATGAACCGGTTGCGGTAGATGTCTCTGAACTTGTGGAAGTTGTCGAGGGAGTAGGAGACGCACTCGCGGTACTTGTAGACGTTCCAGTGCCAGTTCCTGTAGAAGTTTCAGAGGCAGTAGATGAACCGGTTGCGGTAGATGTCTCTGAACTTG